>JAEEGL016221308.1_pt1 | contig 10112 bp, 6 predicted proteins | sample 9134231 | NCBI WGS metagenome assembly JAEEGL01 (sample SAMN16246548, study PRJNA631951) | gut metagenome | biome: gut microbiome; feature: rumen; material: fiber-attached | host: Bos | place: Iran: Karaj | collected 2018-10 | reverse complement strand
TTCTCCACGATGGACAGTTCCATTGTTCCCGAAGTGACCTGCGCAAACAGTCCGCCAATGGTCTCATACGAATAGAAGCGTTTGACATAGCCAAGTTGAGTTAATTTCTTATACAGGTACGACCTCAAAGCATCGACTTGAAGTGCTGGGTTATCTGGCGGAAGAGGTGATTGCGGGTGTTGCCACCATAGATACTGTGGTTGCGGTTGGTGTAAGTCAGCTCGCGGAAGTCCTTGTCAGCCTGCACGAGGGCTTCGCTGTACTCCTTTGCATTGCGGAAATGTACGTTGTCGTCGGCAAGACCGTGTATGAGCAGCAACCTGCCGCTGAGTTGGGAGGCGCGGCTGATGGGGCAGACATCGTAGCCTGCTCCGTTCTCGCCAGGGGTACGCATGAAGCGCTCGGTGTAGATACTGTCATAGTAGCGCCAACTGGTGGGAGCTGCCACAGCAACACCAGCGGCGAAGACGGGACGACCTGCACTCATGCTCATCAGGGTGTTGAAGCCGCCATAGCTCCAGCCCCAAATGGCTATGCGGTCCTTGTCAACGTAGGACTGTTGCCCAAGCCATACGGCTGCCTCCACTTGGTCGTGGCTTTCCAACTGCCCAAGCTTGAGGTAGGTGCATTGTTCGAAGTCCCTACCCCGTCCGCCTGTGCCACGACCATCCACACAGACACAGATGAAGCCCTCCTGGGCCAGATACTGCTCGTACATGCAGCCGCCCATATTGCCTGCGCCCCAACTGTCAACGACCTGCTGGCTGCCCGGACCGCTGTACTGGTGCATCACAACGGGGTACTTTTTGCTGGCATTGAAGTCGGCAGGCAGCACCATAAAGCCGTTCAGTTGTATGCCGTCAGCGGTGGTGAAGGTGAAGAATTTGCGTTCGCCAAGCCTGAGCCCCGCGAGTTTCTGACGCAAGGCGGCATTGTCCTCGAGGGTCTTGACGCTCTTGCCTGAGGCGTCGCAGAGTGTGGTGACAGAGGGGGTGTTCAAGTCGCTCCACGTGTTCATGAAATATCGGAAGTCGGTGCTGAAGATGGCGCTGTTCCAACCTGTGGCAGAAGTGCTGAGGCGTGTCACCTTGCCCTTGGCATCGCTCTTATAGACGCTCTGGCGAAGCGGACTCTCCTGATTGCTTGCATAGTAGGTGGTGCCTGTCTTTCCATCGTAGCCATAGAACGCCTTCACCTCAAAGGAGCCGCTGGTGAGCTGGCGGCGAAGCGTCCCGTTCAGGTCATAGAGATAGAGGTGCTTATACCCGCTCCGTTCACTCATCAGCACAAATCCGTCGGAAGTGACCTTGAAAGTCTTCAGGGCATCCTCAGGCACATAATGTTCGGCCTGTTCGCGGACGATGACGCGGCATTCGGTGCTCCTGGGGTTGGCCAGATAGATGTCGAGTTGGTCCTGATGACGGTTGAGGGTGAGGACGAGCAGCTTTTCGGCATCGTTCTGGGTGAAGAAGATGCGCGGTATATAGCCGTCGGCAGGGATGGGGAGCTGCATCTGTCGGATGACACGGCTCTTGATATCGAAACTGTGGACGCTGACCGTGCTGTTGCGCGCTCCGGCAATGGGGTACTTGTAGTCGTAGGAGCCGGGGTAGTCGGCATATTCCTTCTTCTCAGGACTCATGCCCTTGTACCAGGGGAAACTGAAGAGGGGCACTTCCGACTCGTCGTAGCGAATCCAGGCCAGCATCGAGCCGTCGGCATTGAAGTCGAAGGCGCGGGCAAAGGAGAACTCCTCCTCGTTGACCCAGTCGGGCTTGCCGTTGATGACCTTGTTGAACTCGCCGTCCTTCGTTATCTGACTCTCGCTGTTGTTGAAGAGCAACTTGACGAGGAAGAGGTTGCCGTCGCGTACAAAGGCGACCATCGTACCGTCGCGGCTCCAGAGGGGCTGCTCTTGCGGTCCGCCCTCGCTGAGGTGAGCCAACGTGCGGTTCCTTATATTATATATATAGTATTCTGCCGTACTGCTGTGGCGATAGATGCCCTTCGTCTGGGTGCGGACAAGGATGTTCTTTTCGTCGGGACTCATCTGGTAACCGTCTATCCGATCCAGCTTGACGCGGTTCTTGATGTTGTCCACGTCGAAGAGCACACCTGTCTCCTCGCCCGTGCGGAAGCTGTGGCGGATGATTTGTTTACCGTCGCGGGAAAGCTGGCTGTAGCTCTCACCATCCAGCAGAGGCGTCACGCCGTAGATACCCCGGGCAGAGTATGCCCCGCCCGTAAGATCTTTCAAAGTCAGTTGGTCTGCACTTACATAAAAAAAGGTACATAAAAGCACCAGAAAAGTCATGAATCGTTTCATAGAGTTCATCGTTATGAGTTGAGTTTTGTGCAAAATTACAAAAAACTTTAAACTTTAAGCCCTATACTCTAAACTTTTTTTTGTATCTTTGCAGTCGATAGTAACAAAGGATGCAAATGGAAAATAATTATCCGTTCATAAGCATGCTCCGCAAATACGTGAGCAGCAGCGTACTTCTGGTCATAGCCACCGTGGCAGCACTCATCATCGCCAACAGTCCCTGGGGGGACTTCTACCGCAGCATCTGGGAAATGCCTGTCTGCGTCAGCCTCGGCGATTTCAACATCTATAGCCACAACGGACACCCAATGTCGCTGGGTGAGTTCATCAACGACTATCTGATGGCGATTTTCTTCCTGAGTGTCGGACTGGAGATAAAGCGTGAGATACTCTGCGGTGAACTGTCAACCTTGAAGAAAGCCCTGGCACCGATTATTGGTGCCTGTGGTGGCATGATTCTCCCCGTAATTGTCTTCTTCCTGGTTTGCCCCAAAGACCCTGTCATGGAGCGCGGTATGGCCATTCCGATGGCTACGGACATAGCCTTCTCGCTGGGGTGCCTGAGCATCTTCAGCAAACGCTGTCCCGTGAGCCTGAAAATTTTCCTTGCTGCCCTTGCCGTAGCTGATGACTTGGGTGGCATCATCGTCATAGCTATCCGATATACCGAGCATCTGAACCTCTGGTACCTGCTGGCTTCTGCCGTAATAGTGATAGTGCTCTGCATCGGTAACAAACTCAACGTCCGCACCAAGGCTTTCTATTTCAACACAGGATTCTTGCTTTGGTTCTGCATGTTGGGCAGCGGCATCCATGCCACGATTGCTGGCGTTGTGCTGGCTTTCTGTGTACCTGCCAACCTGTCAAGAGGCACGAAATTCTACATCGAACGCATCCGCCACCAACTGGAGCACTTCCCATCGACAGTCGTAACGAAAGCCGACCGCAACAAGCCTGTTGTGCTTTCCGACGAAGAGATTGCATTGCTGAAGAGTGTAGAGTCATCCAGCGACCATCTCATCAGTCCCCTGCAGGACATGGAGGATGTACTGAAGATGACCGTAAACTACCACATCATCCCGCTCTTCGCCTTTGCCAATGCGGGAGTAAATTTGGAGGGCATGAGCTTGATGAGCCTCTTCTCCGGCGTAGGGCTTGCCGTGTTCCTGGGCCTGCTCATTGGTAAGTTCTTGGGTGTGCTGAGCTTCTCTTGGCTGGGTATCAAACTGGGCATCATACAGATGCCCGAGAATGCCGACTGGAAGTCCTTTGCCGGCATCTGCATGCTTTGCGGCATCGGCTTCACGGTCAGCATGTTCATGGCTACATTGAGCTATCCATCGACACATATCGATTTGCTGAACGATGCCAAATTAGGCATCCTGTGCGGCACTATCGCCAGTGCAGCCGTAGGCTGCTTGATGCTGCACTTTTTCCTGCCCAAAGAAAAACCCCAATAGGGAAAGGCGTTATTTCTCCCAGACGAATCTGTAGGCAAAGCGGCGGTTGGGGGCGGTGTCACCCGTGGTGAAGAGGTATGACCCTCCATCGCATTTCAAGGGTAGTTCTACATCAGCATTATCTGCCCATTTGAAGCGGAAGCTGACCTGTTTCCCTGTTTTTCCCACAAGGGCTCTGGGTATTGCCATCTCCAGACACTTCTCCCTTACCCCGACATTGACGCTATTACTTTCGCCTTTTGAATTTATAATTCTTGATTTCTGAATTGTAAAGTCGTACGTGCCGTCTTCGTCGCTGTCGATGAGAAGTATCATCCAGTTGGGGTCGGTGCTTGGAGAGAGGGGTGCTGCGGTTTCGGCAGCAAAGTAGAGGTTGCGCTTGTCGAGCGCGACAAGACATCGCACGATGTCATTGCGTCCGCTTTGGTCGGTGTAGTGATGGTCTCCGTAGCCGTCATGGTCGCGATGAAGGACATCGCCTCGGGTGTCAAGGAAGCTGCTGTCAGGTTCCCATTCGTCGAGTTTGCCGTCCAGTTTGATATGCTGGAAGCCATGATGAACGGGCATCGGAGCCACACCTTTGTAGCGGCGGATGTTCTGTACCATCTGCATATAATAATTGTCCGTCCATCCGCCTTTCATAGGCGCGATGGTGCGATTGAACTCCGCATTGTACTGGTCAACGAAATAGAAGGGGTTCTCCTTCCTGCCGAGGAAGTCTATGTGCATATCAGCCTGTCCAGACGGGTCCTTGCCATTGCGGTACTTGCCAGCCGTCCACTCGTTCCAGTCGTTCAGGTAGATGAAGTCGGGATCAACCTGCAATGCTTCATTCCATCTGTCTTGGAAGTAAATGCCGTATTGTGTGGGGTTGTCCCGCACCTCCCCCAGCCAGGGCACAAAGGCACGTTCGGGCATATCATGGTCATCAAGTGCAGGTTCCAAAGTTTCCCTGCGCCAACTCTTGCCGGTAATGCTGATAGGATGTTGAGCGGGTGTGACAGCCATCTCCTCCAGACGCCCCTGATGTTTGGAGCAAAGCTCCTGAGGTGTTAATGCAGCCACGTTCTTGTCGTTGAGTTCGTAGCCAAAACTCCACTTGTCTTCTCCTCCCACGTATGGTGCTCCAGCCCAACTGTGATAGCCCCACCACATATTGCGAAGGGTGAAAAATTGCCTGATTTCATCGCTATAATCCTTGTCTTTCTGCCCGCCATTGGGATTGGCATCAATGCTGGGCGTTGCATTGTAGAGCAGCAAGGGCTTCCCATCCCAATAGAACCAGCAGTCTTGATAGCGAGGGGTTTTGTAGAAACGCTCGTAGAGACTTTGCACGACGTCGATGACGTTGCCGTTGAATGCCCAGAAGCAGAACTTAGGCACAGGATTGCCCAGAGCCTTCATCTCCTGCATCGTCTTGAAGAGGACTTCCCACTCGTCCCAATAGCAAACGGCATTTGTGACGTCCATGATGAGGACATCAACACCTGCATCGGCCAGCATGGAGAGGTCGTGGAAAATGACATAGCGGTCTTGGCTAAGGAAGTAGCCATATTCAGGTTCGCCCCAGTGATAGGTGGCGTAAGGCCAGTCGGGGTTGCCTCGCGTGCCCATCGGGTCGGCCTCGATGAGTTTCGAAACATCGTAGGTATAAGGTTGTCCGTTATGAAGATTAGGCGTGTGCCATGTGATGTAGAAGATACCTACGGTTCGCGGCTTGTCCGTCTTGAGGGGACACTCCTCCGCTGTCGGCAAAGTACGCCCAAGGGCATCTGTAGCAACCCAAGAGGATTGCGGGAAAGCAAAAATGCTGCATAACGAAGTCAGGCTCAAAAACAAGAGCCTCTGCGATAGCTTTTTCATGGATTCTCCTACTCTTTATTCGCCCTCTTTCTCTCAAGGTGGTCAAGGATGACCTTGCGCATGCGCATACTCTTGGGTGTCACTTCGACGTACTCGTCTGCCTTGATGTACTCCAAAGCCTCTTCGAGTGAGAAAATGGTGGCAGGTATGATGTGAGCCTTCTCGTCGGTGCCGCTTGCACGGACATTGGTGAGTTGCTTTGCTTTGCAGACATTGATGACGATATCGTTCTCGTGCACGTGCTCGCCGACAACCTGGCCGGCATAGACCTGATCCTGCGGCTCGATGAAGAAGCGGCCCCGGTCCTGCAAATGGTCGATGGCATAGGCGTAGGCATTACCGCTTTCGAGAGCAATGAGCGAACCATTGACGCGGCGGTTGATGTCACCCTTGTATGGCTGATATTCCTTGAAGCGGTGTGCGATGATGGCTTCTCCCTGGCTGGCCGTCAGCATATTGGTGCGAAGACCTATGATGCCACGGCTGGGGATGAGGAACTCGATGTTGACACGTTCGCCCTGACTCTCCATACTGGTCATTTCGCCTTTGCGACGTGTCACCATATCAATCATCTTCGAGGCGAACTCTTCGGGCACGTTGATGGTCATTTCCTCGATGGGTTCACACTTCACTCCGTCTATTTGCTTATAGATGACCTGTGGCTGGCCTACTTGCAGCTCATAGCCTTCGCGACGCATCGTCTCGATAAGGACGGAGAGATGCAACACGCCTCGGCCCGACACAATCCAGCGGTCGGTATAGCCTTCGGGCACCTCTACCCGCAGGGCGAGGTTCTTCTCAAGTTCGCGCTCCAGGCGTTCCCCGATGTGACGGCTGGTGCAGTACTTGCCTTCCTTGCCAAAGAAGGGCGAGTCGTTGATGGTGAAGAGCATGGACATCGTCGGTTCGTCAATGCTGATGGGCGGCAGAGGTTCGGGATTCTCATAGTCACAAATCGTGTCCCCTATCTCGAAGTGTTCCAAACCGACTATGGCACAGATGTCGCCCGAACCGACTTCGGAAGTTTTCTGGCGTCCCATGCCGGTGAAGGTATGCAACTCCTTGATACGTGTCTTTTCCAAAGTGCCGTTACGATGGGCTATCGTAATATTCATGCCTTCGCGAAGGGTACCACGATGAACGCGGCCAACGGCAATACGTCCCGTATAGGTGCTGTAGTCGAGGCTGGTGATGAGCATCTGAGGCGTGCCTTCCAGCATCTCCGGCTCAGGAATATACTTCAGAATGCAGTCGAGCAAATAAGTAATGTCCTGCGTGGGTGTCTGCCAATCTTCTGCCATCCAGCCTTGCTTTGCTGAACCATAGATGACGGGGAAGTCCAGTTGCTCCTCAGTGGCATCCAGGTCACACATCAGGTCGAACACCATCTCATAGACCTCCTCAGGACGGCAGTTGGGTTTGTCCACCTTGTTGATGACAACGACGGGTTTCAAGCCAATCTGAAGGGCTTTCTGGAGGACGAAACGCGTCTGAGGCATCGGCCCTTCGAAAGCATCGACAAGAAGCAAGCAACCGTCTGCCATGTTGAGCACACGCTCCACCTCACCCCCGAAGTCACTGTGACCCGGGGTGTCGATAATGTTAATCTTCGTGCCCTTGTAGTTGATACTTACGTTCTTGGAAAGAATGGTAATGCCGCGTTCGCGCTCCAGTTCATTGTTGTCGAGCATAAGCTCTCCCGTCTGTTGGTTTTCCCGGAAAAGGTTACCTGCCAACAGCATTTTATCCACGAGGGTTGTCTTGCCGTGATCGACGTGCGCGATGATGGCTATGTTCCTAATGCTTTGCATACTGATATGTACGATATTTGATATTTGATGAACTATGTCAGATGTGTTTTTCACTCCCGCTGCGCTTCTCGCGGCTATAGGAGCGATATTCGTCGAGTGGAATCTCCACATTGGGCTCTGCGAGGGCCTGAGCGTGAGGCAGACGGAAGCAAAGATACTTGATGTCTATGCCGCGAGCCCGCCACATACCCTCATAATATGTCTGGATAGAGGCAGCGAGGCTCCCTTCCGTTCCCACCAAGGGAGACGCACCATACAGGTTTCTCGTCAGGAATGCCGGCTCCAAGCCATTTGCCTTGAGCATCTCCTCTGTATAAGTAAAGAGGAAGTTGGAGTCTGTCTTCAGGTGGATGAGACCACCATCACGGAGGAACTGTCGGTATCGTTCCAGGAAGAAGGTGCTGGTCAGTCGCTTCGTGACCTTCTTCATCTGAGGGTCTGGGAAAGTGAGCCATATCTCGCAGACTTCATCCGGAGCAAAAAAGCGGTGGATGAACTCGATATTAGTACGCAGGAACCCCACGTTCTTCATGCCGCTCTGCAAGGCTTCTTTAGCCCCTGTCCACATGCGGGCACCCTTGATATCGACCCCGATAAAGTTCTTGTCCGTCATCTGTCGCCCAAGTCCCACTGTATATTCTCCACGCCCGCACCCCAACTCGAGCACGATGGGGTTCCCGTTGTGGAAAAAGTCCTCGTGCCAACGGCCCCGCAGGGGGAATTCCTCCTGCATGACAGCAGCCGTCGGACACTCGACCACGAGAGGGTTCTGTGCCATCTCTGCGAACTTAGCCAACTTTCCCTTGCCCATTATTTGTCGAAAGCGAAACTGGTGGTGCCGATGTTCTGCCCGTCGGCAAAGATGTCCACACGATAATTGCCGGCACTCAGAGCTTCTGCCACATCCCAATAGACCACCACACTCTGCTCCTCGCCCGTATATTCAATATCCTTGCGGATGCTGTATTCCAGCTGTCGGTTCTCATAAGCAAAGGTTCCACCCTTGGAGAGGACGTCGCCCGTAGGAGTGGTGATGCGGACAAAGAGGCTGCGGATACCGGTTGCCGTGGTGACATTGCGGGCAATGTTGAAACCTATTACAAACTTCTTCACGTCCTTTATCCTCTTGGCAGCCTTGCCCTTCTTGTTACGCCCCTCGGCATAGATGCCCGTTGCATCCAGCTGGCTGGCAATGGCGACTTTGTCCGACAGCGTCTCATTCTCACTAGAGAGGTTTGAGATGTGCTGCTGCGCCTGCTGATTCTGTGTCTTGAGGTTGGAGTTCTCTTGTGCCAAAGCCTCATTCATACGGTTGAGGGAGTCGATTTGCAACACATAGCTGCGCAATACCTGTCGCAGTGTAGCCAGCTCTTTCTTCAGACGCATTATCTCGGCAGCATCACTGCTTTTCACGCGCCTCAGCTCCTCCAGCAGTTCCTCGGTACGCTTCTGCTCCATTTCGAGTTGTGCAACCAGAGAGTCATTGTTGATTTGCGTCATCATCTCATTGTACTGCATGGCAAACTGTTCGTACTCATTCTCCATCTCACGTTTGTCCATCTCAGCCAGTTCGAGCATTTGCTGACTCTCCTGCATCTGCCGGTGCATGGTATAAAGTAGGAAGCCTATGACAAGCGTCACGACTGCAATTGTCACGGCAAGTAGAATCTTCGTTTTCTTATCCATATCGCTGTTCCTTGTTATATAATCGGGTGCAAAGGTACGAATAAAATAAGAAAATTAAAAGTAAGGATACTAAAAAGAGAAAACTTTTTGCCTTTTCGCTTGCATAGGTTTCTCCTTTTGTCTATCTTTGCACAAATTCTCTTAATTTATTAAATTCTTATTCTCTAAATTTCTTATTCTCTAAAATGACGCTTTATCCCAAACTGATACTCGACGCCCTGACCACTGTCCGATATCCAGGAACAGGCAAGAACATAGTGGAGATGCAGATGGTTGATGACGATATACGCATCGCCGGACTCAGTGTCTCATTCACCCTTGTCTTTGACAAACCCACCGACCCTTTCATGCGCAGTGTCGTAAAAGCTGCCGAAGCTGCCATTCACGCCTACGCATGCAAGGATGCCGAAGTGGATATCAAGACCCGCACCCTGCAGGCTCCCCGGCCAGATCTGCCCGACCTGCTGCCCGGCGTCCGCAACATCATTGCTGTTTCCAGCGGCAAAGGCGGTGTGGGCAAAAGCACTGTGGCGGTCAATCTGGCAGTGGCATTGGCCAGGATGGGAATGCGCGTCGGTTTGCTTGACTGCGACATCTTCGGGCCGTCAGTGCCCAAGATGTTCCAGATGGAGGATTCACGTCCCTATAGCGAAAACGTCAATGGGCGCGACCTCATACTGCCTGTGGAACAATATGGCGTCAAGATGCTGAGCATTGGATTCTTCGTCAACCCCGAACAGGGAATCATGTGGCGAGGCGGGATGGCCTCCAATGCCCTCAAGCAACTCATAGGCGATGCCGACTGGGGAGAACTCGACTACTTCATCCTCGACACGCCTCCCGGCACTTCCGACATCCACCTGACGCTCATACAAACCATTCCCATCACAGGTGCTGTCATTGTCAGCACCCCACAGCAAGTGGCATTAGCCGATGCCCGCAGAGGTATTGACATGTACCGTAACG
>JAEEGL015559242.1_pt1 | contig 10112 bp, 9 predicted proteins | sample 9134231 | NCBI WGS metagenome assembly JAEEGL01 (sample SAMN16246548, study PRJNA631951) | gut metagenome | biome: gut microbiome; feature: rumen; material: fiber-attached | host: Bos | place: Iran: Karaj | collected 2018-10 | reverse complement strand
GGCTATTCTACTTTTCACTTCCTCGGCGTCCAGAGTCAGCGAGTTGGTCATCATGCCTCTTGTTGTGGCGTCGTACTGGAAGTTCTTTATCTCGTTTCTCTTAGCCTCGAGTTGTTCTGGAGTGTCGAATGCGATGTAAGCCTTGCCGTCGTTCAGCAGTTGGTCCACATACTTTTTGTCTATGTCCTTTCTCTCGCTCTGGCGGTACGGGGCATGCTCTCCGCCTACTCCCACGCCTTCGTCAATCTCGATTCCGAGCCATTTGAGCGACTCGATGATGTACTCCTCGGCTCCCGGCACGAATCTGTTGCTGTCGGTGTCCTCGATACGGAGCAGCATCTTGCCGCCGTTCTGTCTTGCGAACAGGTAGTTGTAGAGGGCGGTTCTCACTCCTCCGATATGCAGTGCGCCAGTTGGACTTGGCGCGAATCTTACTCTTACGTTTGACATGTTTTCTTTATTCTTGATTTCGAGTTGCAAAGATAATCAATAAGGAAAACTTCTTCTCAAAAAAGTTTGTAGAGTGATTTTTTTTGTATTTTTGCTTATGTATGTATTAGGAACGCTGGAAGCCCTTGGAGGTTGAGGCGGGAATATTACACATAACTTACATAATAAGGCGTTTACTGTACGCTTTGGTTTTGACGTTCTAAGAACTTCGCAACTTCAAAGGTAGATCAAAAACAAAGCAACGGGAACGCTCCTTGGGGTGTTTATATGTATCACAATTATGCACAAAGTATGATTGCGTGTTGATATAGATATACATCTACGTGGGGCTTTCAGCGTTGCTCGTTCCGATTTACCGGGCAATGCGAAGGCCTTTAGAACGTGGGACGAGTGACAGACTCAGCTCCACGTTTTTTTATGTATATATGTCAAATAAATTAATGACAATTAAACCAGCCGAATCGGGAGCTATAGGCAATAAAACCAAATTCTTATGAAAAAGTTTATTGTAGCTCTTGCAGTTGTAATGTTTGCTGGAGTTGTTAATGCTCAGGAAATCAAAGACGAAATTCAGAAGAGCAGGGATCGTTCAGCCAAGTTAGAGGCACTTGTTAAAGACTATAAGGCTTGTGGCAATGCTAATATTGATGGCTATGGAGACGCTATGAAGAATGCTGCTGTTCTTGCTATTGCTAACAGTGTTCAGCTTGAGAACATGTACAAGCGTCAGATTGGTGAGGCTGTTGATGGTGTACAAGATGTAACAGTAACCAAGCCTACGTTGGAGGAATGGACTACATTCGCAGAAACTGTTGTAGGTGAAGGTGTGAGCATCAAGACTGCCGTAGATAAGGCTCAGGGAGCGGCTGACGAGGCAAAGACTATCGCAGAGAACGCATCTAAAGGAAAGAATCCTATGGCGGTGGCTAAAGCTGCTAAAACTAGTAAGGCTGCAGCTGCGGTTGTTGAATTCGGTAGCACAGCAACTCCAATCTTGTTAGAGGAGTCTGCCGCACAGGCTAAGGCAGTTCAGCAGATTATTGAGAATGTAAAATCTGGTAAGAATCTATAATCCATAGCAAGTATGGGCAGTAGATTTATTGCAACATGTGTACTGGCTGCGTGTTCCATAATTGGGAATGCGCAGCCTAATGATGCCGCGCAGAAGGAGTATGAGCTTCAAAAGGATATCTCATTTATAAATCAGAAACAAGCGAAAGACGACAGAGAGGTCGTTGGCGTTGCAGAGTTCAAATGCCAACAAAATAGTCCATACACAAACCTTGTAACAGAGAAAGTCGTTGAGGTGTTGAAGAACAGCAATCGTTTCTTTGTTGTGGACCGCACCAATATGGATAAGATCAATGCAGAGATGGAACACCAGAAGAGAGAGGAGTTTATTGGTAAGGATGTTGCCGAACAAGGAAATAGCATCGCTGCACAAAAGATGATTATAGGAACCATAACAAAAATCATGGTTTACCGTATGAAGAATCCAGATGGTAGCGTCAGGGGATACAAGGCTGGTGTCGCGTTCGAAATGCAGATGCAGGATGTGGCGACTCGTGATATCACTCAAGCGACAAGTTTCGAAGGCAAACAGACAAAGGAGTGTGTTTCCGCACAAGCTGCCGTACAGATGTGCATGGACGCTATGGAAAACGACATTGCGGAGTATTTTCGTACGACTTTCCCCTTGAAGGCGAAAGTAATGAGGATTGCCGCGATGAAGAACGGAATAGCCGAAAGCATAATGATAAAGGCAGGAGCAAAGCATGGTGTGAAGGTTGGAGACCGTTTCAAAGTTGAATCCATAGAAATGCTTGATGGTGAAGAGTTACCTACGGAAATAGGAACAGTGGTTGTGACAAAACTCACAGGTGAAACATTCTCAGAGTGTAAGGTTGAAAGGAAATTCGGTCAAGAGATATTGGACAAATTTAATGCCGGCTCAAAAATGTATTGTACATTGATAATAGAAAAGAAGTGATATGAAAAGAATATTTTTATTGGGAATAGCCTTTGTGTGCATAGTTGCAGCCAAGGCGCAATACCATTGTACGGTGATGACATCAACGCGTAGCACAATCACTTTACGTGCTACTGGTTATGGCAAGAATGTAAAAAAAGCCACCGCCGAGGCGGAACGGAATGCGGTGAGGATGATACTTTTCTCTGGTGCGGATGGAACTTCGTTTCGTTTTCCTTTAATCCAAGAAGATAGAGATAAAGCCGAAGATGATAACCGCAGTTTCTTTAATGATTTATACAGAGGAGTCTATCGTGACTTTATTGAATCTTCCGTGGTAGTAACGCCATTTGGCAAGGACGCATCAGAACGCAAATGTGTCACCGTTGATGTCTGTGTAAGAGCGGAACGCTTGCGCTCCTATCTTGAAAGCAAAAAGATAATAAGAAAGTTCGGACTATAAAGAAACTAACCTATGAAGAGACAAATATTATTCCTAATAGCTACAGTGCTGTGTAGTTTTGTCATGAAGGCGCAAAACACAGCCACTGTGCAACCCAAGATTATGGTAGTGCCATATGTGAAAGAAGGTGAGGATATACGTCAGGTCATTGAGAGTGATCCCAATATACGAGTGGTATTGTCAAAGATACGTGAAGCTTTTGATAACCGCGGGTTCACGACAGTTGATTTTGAAACGCGATTGAAGGCGCAAAGTATTAACAATGCATTGGCTCAGGGTGCTCAACAGGATCTTAAATCGATGGTTGTGCAGGGCTCCGGTGCTGACATATATGTAGAGACAGAGTATCTACTCTCGGAATCACCTGCTGGTAATAGCGTTAAGGTGTTGATGAAAGCATGTGATGTATCTACAGGTAATTCTCTTGCAAATAAAGATGCTTTCAGCGGTCAGTTCTATACTAATGATGTTGGACGTCTTGCCGGCGTGGCGGTAGAAAAGGTTGCTGACGATTTTCTTAATGTCATACAAATGAAGTTTAGTGATATCGTTGCTCACGGACGTTCTATAAGCTTAAGTTTCAAAGTTGATGAGTCTTCTGCTGTGACAATGACTCAGGATGTCGGCGGTGAAGAACTTGCAGATAAACTGATGGACTGGGTAGCTGATCACGCATATCAGAACAACTACCATGTGCAAGGCAGCAGCGATCTTGAGATAATCTTCGATGATGTCCGCATACCTCTCTACGATGCTAACGGACGAAATTACAACATACAACAATTTGACCGTGAACTGCGGCAGTACCTTCGTTCTTTGGGATTTCAGATAGGACATGTGACAAAGAATAACACTCTTGTCGTAACATTCAAATAACAAGGCTATGAGTAAAAAACATCTTATAACGGTCATTTTCTTGACTATAGCTACTTGCTCTTTCTGTCAGAGTGGTCAGATATACATGTCGGTAGCGATGCCATCAAACAGTATTCTTGACTCAAACACCAAGTCCATATTGAAAAACAAACTCTTCAATATGGTTTCGCCACAGGATGTAACAGCAGCAGAATGTGCTCCTATTGCTATGGTGCCAGACGTAAACGTTATTAGTGAGGAGAAGGTGGAAGGCGTTATGCGTACCATTACTACGGTAGAACTTTCGGTAAATATCTCGGTGAGAGACATACTTACAGATGCGGTAATCAACACGTTGCAGCTGTCTGCGAAAGGTAATGGCTACTCTGTTGCAGAAGCAAGGCGTAACGCCATACAATCTATTAAGGAGAAGTCTGCTGTATGTTTACAGTTCGTGAATAGCACTAAGGAACGTGTTGTTTCGTATTATGAGGAGAAAACATCGTCGTTGATAGCAAAAGCAAATACTTTGGCATCGATGCAACAGTATGATGAGGCTTTGGCTATTCTTTCTGCATATCCGGAATCGTTGGGAGGATATGAGCAAGTTTATGATGCTATGAAATCCATATTTGTTAAAGCGCAGACGAAATATTGCAGTCAGACAATACTTGCTGCACGGGCAGCCTTAGCTAATCGAGATTTCGAAGGTGCCGGCGAACTTGCCTCCAGCATTGATGTTACAAGTAGTTGCGCAAGTGAGGCAAAGGAAGTGCTTGATTCTGTCAAGCAGTGCCAAGACAAAGCATATAATGATTCTATAGCTTTGGAAGAACAACGTATAAGTTCTAATGAACGTTTAGAAAAGCAGCGTATAAGTTCTAATGAACGTGTTGCGACAGCAACGGTAAATGCTGCACGTGACATTGCTACTGCATATTACAAGCGACAGACAACATATATATTTTGGTGGTAATAAATTCTATTCGCATATCTATAAGCAACGGCTGTCAATCTTAGGGTTGGCGGCCGTTGTTTTTGCTCGGTCGTTTTTGCTTTTATGCTTTGCCTATGATTTCGGCAAGTATGTATGCGCTGCCGCCCACGAAAATCAGGTCTCGTTCGTCGGCATCGTGTTGCGCTTGCCTGAGCGCGTCCAGTGGGGTGGGGAAAGCGTCGCCGTGCAGTCCGTGCGCCTCGCCTTTAGCCTTTATCTCGTCGGCAGGCAGGGCTCGCTGCGTCGGCGCGTTGCAGAAGTAGTATGTCGCGTCTTTGGGCATCAGTCCGAGCACTGTGTCCACGTCCTTGTCCTTCACCATGCCGAACACCACTCTCAGCGCCTTTTTCGGTGTGTGCGCCAGTTGCTGGGTTATGCACCTTATGGCGCCTTCGTTGTGCCCCATATCGCAAATCACGTCGGGCTTCTCGGCTATTTTCTGCCATCTGCCTATCAGTCCGGTCGTCTGGCATATCGTGGCGAATCCGTCAAAGATATTCTCCTTTTTTATGCCGTAGCCTTGCTTAATGAGCGCTTCGATGGCGGTCAGTGCAGTCACTGTGTTTTTCTGCTGGTATTCGCCGTTCAGTTCGTTGGTTATGTTTATGTAGCGGCTGTCGGTGCCTATCGGATTGCCTTCTTTGGCGGTCACGTCGAACGAGTTGTTCACAGGCGTGTTGCTGGCGTTCTTGTCGGCGCAGAAGCAGTCTTCGGCGAAGAATATCGGCGCGCCCATCTCCTTGGCTTTGTCCTCGAACACCTTAGCCACGCCGTCGCTCACTCTCTCGCCTATCACCACAGGCACGCCTTTTTTTATTATGCCGGCTTTCTCTGCGGCTATCTGCTCCAGCGTGTCGCCCAGCAGGTTAGTGTGGTCTAAGCTTATGTTGGTTATCACGCTCAGGTCGGGCGTTATGATATTGGTGGAGTCGAGCCGTCCGCCCAGTCCCACTTCTATCACAGCCACGTCCACTTGTTCGTCGGCGAAGTACTTGAACGCCATTTCCATGGTGAATTCAAAGAACGACGGGTGAATATCCTTCAGTTCGTCCTTGTGCTTCTCCACGAAGTCTATTACATACCGGCGGTCAATCTTCTCGCCGTTCACTCTTATCCTCTCGCCAAAGTCGGCTATGTGCGGCGATGTGTATAGTCCTGTCTTTAGTCCGCTCTTTTGCAGTGTCGATGCTATCAGGTGGCTGACGCTGCCTTTGCCGTTGGTGCCAGCCACGTGTATGGTCTTGTAGTGTGTGTGCGGATGTCCGAGCAGCTGGTCTATGCGTTCGGTGTTGTAAAGCCCTGGCTTGTAGGCCGATTGTCCTTGGCTTTCGAAGACAGGGTAGCAGTTGTAAAGAAAATCGAGTGTCTCTTCGTAGTTCATCAGTTTATGTGAATTGTTCTTTTTATTTCATAAAACATAAACAGGGCGGCTTATCATATTGATTTTATAATTAACTTTACATACCACGCAAGCGGAATCGGAGAAGTACGGTTTCTCTTGTCGTTGTCAATAAGAATTGTTGAACCCGTTTAATGTTATTAAGCTATGGGAGCAAAGAAAAATTTTGTGCTGGACACTAATGTCTTGCTGCACGACTACAAAAGTATTCACAATTTTGAAGAAAACGACATTTATATTCCTATAGTTGTCCTTGAGGAACTGGACAAGTTCAAGAAAGGCAGCCAGGACATAAACTTCAACGCTCGCGAGTTCGCACGCGAGATTGACCAGATAGCCGACAGCCACTTGTTCAAGGACGGAGTGAGTCTTGGCAAAGGTAAGGGCAAACTCTTCATCGTGACCGAGGAGTCTTATCCCGAGGAACTGGCTAAGGCGTTCTCCGAGCGCATCCCGGACCATAGAATCCTCGCCGTGGCGCTCAACCTGACAAAGAAGAGCAAGGAGAAGACCGTCCTCATAACCAAGGACATAAACCTGAGAATGAAGGCGAAGTCCTTAGGCATACTCACCGAGGACTACACCACCGACAAGGTGACCAACATGGACATATTCCAGCAGGAGTACCGCACAATCGATAACGCGCCTGTGGAACTGGTTGACAGCCTTTACGCCAGCAACGAGGGCATCTCTGTGAGCGATGTTGACCTGCCTGAGCTCGGCAACAACGAGTGTTTCCTGCTCAAGAGCGCCAACGCCAGCGTTATGTGCCGCAACAACTCCATAACAGGCAAGATACAGCGTGTGGAGAAGGTCAGAGCGTTCGGCATCGAGCCGCGCAACGCCGAGCAGGCTTTCGCCATGAATGTGCTTCTGGACGACGACATAAAGCTCGTGGCGATAACCGGAAAGTCGGGAACAGGAAAGACACTCCTGGCTCTGGCTGCCGCGCTCGCCAAGAACGAGGAGTACAAGCAGGTGCTGCTCTCGCGTCCTATCGTGGCGCTGGGCAACAAGGACCTCGGATTCCTGCCGGGCGACGCAGCCGAGAAGATAACTCCGTACATGCAGCCGCTCTTCGACAACCTGAACGTGATAAAGAGCAACGTCAACTACCAGGGCAAGGAGGTGCGCATCATCGAGGAGATGCAGCGCGACAAGAGACTCGTCATCGAGGCGCTCGCCTACATCCGTGGACGCTCGCTCGGCGACACGTTCTTCATCGTGGATGAGGCTCAGAACCTGACTCCGCACGAGATTAAGACCATTATAACACGTGCCGGCGAAGGCACGAAAATCGTCTTCACGGGCGACATCCAGCAGATCGACTCGCCTTACCTCGACATCCAGTCCAACGGTCTGGTCTATATGATCGACCGCATGAAGGGTCAGGACATCTTCGCCCACGTCAACCTCGTCAAGGGCGAGCGAAGCTACCTCTCTGAGCTGGCTGCCAATTTGTTGTAAGAAAATTCAGATATAATAGCGAACCCCAAAAGTCGGAAAACTTTTGGGGTTGTTTTTTGTGGATACATCTGCAAAACGCATCAATCGTAGAGACGGTGCAAGCACCGTCTAACCCACGCATAACCAATGAATTTTCTGTACAGACGCGATAAATTGTACAGACGTTTCATGAAACGTCTCTACATCGCACAACCAATGAATTCCGCATATTTTGTAGGGGCGAATAATTATTCGCCCCTACGACACCCCCAATCAATAATTTCCAATATTCCTCACAAACATCCGTTGCGTTGATTTCGTCACAGACGGAGCACGCTCCGTCTCTACATCAACCGCAAAAAATCAATTCCGTACAGACGCGATTAATCGCGTCTCTACAAAACAAATCCCACACAAATCGTAGAGACGGTGCGTGCACCGTCTAACCCACACATAAATGAATCGTACAGACGCGATTAATTGTACAGACGCGGCATGCCACGTCTCTACACACAAAAAAATCCCGCTCGTTTTTGAGCAGGATTCTTTTTGTTTAAAACATCATGTGTGTTTATTCTGCTTTGCCTCCGTTCAGGAAATATCTCGTGCCGTCTTTCTCGATATAGATTATTCCGTTGCGGTCAATGATTTTCTTCACCTCGCTCTTTTCTGCTGTGGCTTCATTCACGCCAGTGGCAGGAATGGCTTGTATGTTTGTGAATCTCTTCCATTCTTTTGCTGCTTTGTATGCGTCAACGCTTCCTGCTGGCACATATAATGGAATATTGTAATTTGGCATACTTAAACCGACGTTATATTTGTTGACATCACACGACGGAGGGTTTGTTGCTTCCACTGTCATGCTCGTGAGTCCTGTGCAGTTGAAGAACACCGATCGTCCAATGCTTGTGACGCTGTTCGGAATGGTCATGCTCGTGAGTCCTGTGCATTCCCTGAATACATCCCAGTCAATGCTTGTGACGCTGTTCGGGATGGTTATGCTTGTCAATCCTGTGCAGCCTTCGAACGCCCGACTTCCAATGGTTGTCACGCTGTTGCCAATTGTTATGCTTGTCAGTCCTGTGCAGCCATTGAACGCGCTACCTCCAATGGTTGTCACGTTGTTCGGTATGGTCATGTTTGTCAGTCCTGTGCAGTCCATGAACGATCTAACCCCAATGCTTGTTACGTTGTTCGGGATGGTTATGCTCGTCAGTCCTGTACAGCCTTCGAACGCAGAAATTCCAATGCTTGTCACGCTGTTTGGGATGGTAATGTTTGTCAATCCTGTGCAGCCATAGAACGCCTGTTCTCCAATGCTTGTTATGTCATCACCTAATATTATGCTGGTGAGTTTGTCATTAAAATTATCATCAATTGCGTCAAGAGCCGCTTGAGAATTTATGTCTGCCGTTTCAATGTTGTCGCATCCTTCAAATGCGACACTTCCAATGCTTGTGACGCTGTTTGGAATGGTAATGCTTGTCAGTCCTGTGCAGCCACGGAACGATCTAGCCCCAATGCTTGTCACGCCATTTTTTATTACAACCTTTTTGATTGATGAACGATAATCATACCATGGCCCACCACCCGAATATGCATCATAATCCTCCATAGCCCCCGTTCCGCTGATAGTCAGCGTTCCTGTTGAACTTACGAAAGAGTAAGTCACATTACTGCCGCAGCTGCCGCTGTAATCTGCCCATGCGAGGGTTGTGGCGCATATTGCCACAATTAGTGTAAATAATTTTTTCATGTTTTTAAAATTTTAGGTTGTTAATACATTACTATGTTGCATAAACTGCCGCAATATTGGCATTTCTCAGTTTGTGAGAAACGTTCGCATGCCGGACAGCAATAAGGAGCGCCGAATCCCTTGATTCCTCCATTAGGTGCCTTTATCAAAAAAGAATTTAATGCACTCCAATGCCTAGATAGTGTTTTTGCATAGCGAGTGTTCAATCCGCTTGTTGATGGCAATCTAAAAACTTCAATGCCTCTGTTTTTGAGTTTAGAATCATTTTCGATGTCCCTTTTTATTTCCTTTTCTATGGCTTTGTATATTTTCCCTTTACCGTTGATCACGACTTTTTTGATTGTTGGATGTTCTTTTAGGAAACCTACAATATCGTTATGTTCTATGCCAACAAGGGATTTATCATTACTGTTTGGATTTTTACGAGCTGCAGTTTTATAATAGTCCCATAACACGATGCCATGTCTTTTAAGCAGCTCCTCTTTCTTTTCATCTTTATCATTTGTTGGCACTGGGTAATCATTGTAGATTTCGCATATAACTTCCCATATCCGATTCTTGTTGTTATCTTCATCGTAGTACTTTCCTGACTTCAACGAGCCAATTCCAGGGAACGAACCTATGATTAGAATCTCTGGGGCGTCACACTCTAAAGGAGGCAAGCCTTGTAATTGTTGCTGTGTGCTATCTTCCATAATAATGTAGAATTAAGAAATTTCCTTACTCTTTTCACGGATTTTCAGTTCCTCCGCAAGTTCCTGCCATCGTTCGGGTTGG
>JAEEGL015463651.1_pt1 | contig 10112 bp, 11 predicted proteins | sample 9134231 | NCBI WGS metagenome assembly JAEEGL01 (sample SAMN16246548, study PRJNA631951) | gut metagenome | biome: gut microbiome; feature: rumen; material: fiber-attached | host: Bos | place: Iran: Karaj | collected 2018-10 | reverse complement strand
TCCATCCCCTTCCATTCCACGGTTCAGGTAACGACGGACACCGAAAAACAGCAGCATGAACCCGCCCACCGAAAAGGCGACCAAGCCCAAGTCAACAGAGCCAAAACCATTCGATACCGGCGAGCCGAATTCCGGAGAAACAAGGAATAGCCTCTCCAGAAACAAGCCGAGCAACACACTCAGCGAAAGCGCAATTCTCCCCCACTTGTTTTCGCGAATGAACGATACCATGCGCAGTTGCGGAAGGACGCCTGCAAAGACAAAGGCCGATGTACAGAACGCCCCCTTGAGCATAAAATCCCAGACCCACACGGCGCACATGAACCACGAAAAAATCAATTGCAGCCTTTCCAGAAGCCGCACGCGGTAACCCTCGGCGCAAAGGAGCAAATTCACGAGAGCGATTCCCGAAAAAATCGCCCCCGCAATAAAGTAGACCGGGAAAAAGGCGCCACGCCACTCCGGCACGAAAGTGACCGCAAAATCAAGACTCACCACCGTATGCACCCAAAGCACCAGCGGAAAAAGCAGCCACGCCATGGGCTTACGAAGCTTTTCTAGTTCAGGAATATTGCGGGACTTCAGATGAGTGACAAAGAACAACAGCGAAAGGACCGCGTACACGGCAATGCAGCAGAAATCCCACACCAGAGGCGAACGGACATTCGCAAAATTCTGACGGGCATCCAAAAACGGCACGACCATGTAGAAATTTTCGATGATGCCCAAATGCATCAGCGGGAACACGGCGGCAAGCGCTAAACTAGAAAGCGTCGAGAGTTCCGCTATCATCGCAGTACGGCGATCGAGCTTTATGCCAAGCGCTAAAAAAATCGCCGAAAGAAGCGTTCCCGCATGCGCAAGGCCAATCCAGAACACGAACAAGCTGATGGGCGTTCCCCAGAACGTACGCGAATCCACTAGCCACGCCGATGGGCCTTCGTATATCGAATACCCCAGGGCGAATGCCCCTGGCAAGAACAACGCAAGCCCAATCACCATCAGAATCCGAAACATCAGCGGCGCCCCCGCATAAACACGATAGACGGATCAAGGGGCGCCAACTCACGGGGCGCATAGAGGACGCGGTCCTTTGTCAACTGAACCAGCGGAGATTTTTCGTCGAGCCAGTTGCCAAAGATGATCGCACGCCTCTTGCAGGCGTCCGAGCATGCGGTGGTCACACCGCGACCGCGCCATTCTTCAGCAACATTTTCAGTAGAAACTCCAGGCAACATCTTTTCGGCAACCCCAGCCACCGCATGGTGCGTCTTGAACTTGAGGCGGTCATTCTGCAAGCGGTGCAGGCAAAGGCTGCATTTTTCCATGACTCCCTTGCTGCGCAGGGGAACCTCTTCATTAAATTTCCGTGCAAGTTCCAGTTTTTGCGCATCGTTAAAATTGAACTTGCGCGCCTGAACAGGGCAGTTCGCGCCGCAGTAGCGGCTTCCCGTACAACGCTTGTACATCATCGCCGAAAGTCCGTCGGGAGTATGATTTGCAGCCCCCGTCGGGCAGACCTTTTCACAAGGGGCCTTGCCGCAATGACTGCACATAAAGGGAACGTTTCCCCGCATCTCTATCCAATGCATAAAGCGTCCACGCGAAGCATCGGAAGCAGGGACAAGCGGCACATTATTTTCAAGATTACACGCAAGAATACAGTCGCCGCATCCATCGCACAGGTCCAGGTCAATCGCCATCCCGAAACGGTTCAGCGAAGACGCCCCCGGAATATCCAACATTCCCGGCCGTGGAACCTTCACCAAGTCTAGCGGCTTACTCGCCTGCGACATCGCCAGTTTCACTTCGTCTTCGAACTGCTTGATCGTAGGCCCGTTCGCAGCAGACTCGCCCAATTTCGCCACCTCTTCGAGAGGCAACTTGCGGCAACCGAACAGCAACCCCATTACGGCAATGAGCGAGCAACTCTTGATGAATTCGCGACGATCCATACCCATAAGATACCTTCACGAATCAACGGTGGCAAGCGGCACAGTATGTCGCTGCCGGTTTAAAGCCGCGATCCTTGAACAATTCACCGCGATGACACTTGAGGCAGGTTTGCATATCGAAACGTTCTCCGCCATAGCGCCCCTGCAGATAACCCTTCCCGTGGCAATCGCTACAGGCGACTCCTGCCGCAGCGTGAACTCCGTGATGAAACACCACGTGATCCGGCAAAATCCGCCGATGCGTCCAGGGTCTTTCGGGCATAGAGGCTACATAGGCGGAATCGTCCTTTTCTGAATTTTCAGAAAGCGGCAACCGGTGGCAATCCATGCAGTCCGCCTTCGAGGGCATATAGGCATAAGCCCCTGATTTCGCGCCCGTATGGCAATGCGAACAATCCAGGCCAATCGAATCACCGTGCAGGGTGTGGGCAAAGGGAATCTTTCCAGCAGTCCTTTCGGGAGTACGGGACTCCCCCATCAAAAAATCCGCCAAGAAAAAGGCGAAAACAGCTACGAAAAGAACCAACACCCACCGAAACATCCGCTATTTCCCGTTATAGCGTTCCATACATTTTTCAATACCGAACTTGAAATAGCACTCCACCAACGCAGGGACCTTGGCAATCGCCTCGTCAAAGGCAGGACGGTCTTCGGCCGAAAACTTCGCCAGCACCCAGTTGGAAAGATCGAATTTGGGCGGGCACTTACCGACACCGAAACGGATGCGCGGGAACTTGTCGCCCACATGCTCAATGATGTTGCGGAGCCCGTTCTGTCCGCCGTGACTTCCACTTGCACGGCAGCGGATTCGGCCTACATCCAAATTAATGTCATCGCTAAAGACGAGCAGATGATCCACCTTGACCTTGTACCAGGTCATCAGCGCCTGTACGGCCTCGCCGGAAAGGTTCATGTAAGTCTGCGGCTTTGCCAAAAGGACTTCTTCGCCCGCCACATTCACCTTCATCGTGAGCGCCTTATGCTCCGATTTCCAATCCTTGTTGGGGTCTGCAAGCTTTTCTACAGCCATAAAACCCGCATTGTGATGCGTATTGCTATACTGCGTACCAGGATTTCCGAGACCGACAATAATGTACATGATAAACCAAAACCTTGAATTAAAAACTATCGTCTATAAATAACCAGGGACGATTCCCCGTAACGGCGCACCTGAACATTGTCGAGTTCCTGCACCCACGCAGGAATTTTACGACTCGGGGCTTCGAACACGGCAACGCCCCCCGGATTCAGCCATTCATAGAAAGGACGCAAGTCGGGGTATTCCATATCCTTGAACGGCGGGTCCGCATAAATCAGGTCAAAGCCGCCTTCGCGACAAAGAGTTTCCTTGTCCAGCGAAAGGACGTTCTTTTCGAGCAGAGTCAACTTGGAATCAATCGACAAAGCCTTATAGGCTTGCCACACCAGGCGCGCCTGAGCGTGCGCCATTTCTACGGCAATGACACTTGCGGCCCCACGGCTAATCGCCTCGATTCCCATAATGCCCGTTCCCGCAAAAAGGTCGAGCATCCGAAAATTTTCGACACCCTGCAAAATGTTAAAGAGGGCTTCCCTCGTGCGGGAAGCCGTAGGTCTTGTCTTGGACGTTTCAGGAGAAGGAACGTTCCTTCCCCGCATCAGTCCACCCGTAATGCGAATCGGCATGACTTGCGCTACTTGATAACGAACATTTCGAAGCGGATGGTAGAGAACAGGTCACGCTTCGCCTGCTTCATTTCGACATTCTGCACACCGATGCGGAGCGGAGAGGTGGCGTAGGCAGCGATAAAGGCCTGCAAATCGCTGAAGTCCGCCGGAGTAGTTACTTTGTACGAATAACGCTTGTAGACACCGAACTCTTCGACCGTCGGCTTGTCCAGGCCCGTAAGTTGGACCTTGTTCGAAACAGCCAAAGCCTTCAGGGACTTCACTTCGGCAGCGACTTCCGCCGTAGGAACGAAGCTCGATACCGACTGGAGGTTCACGTTGACAACGCCGAACTTACCAAATGCCGTAATGTCCGTTGCCGGAGCGTTTTCGGGAAGCGGCGGAGTCCTGAAGTCGGTACTCACAGTCTTGATACGTTCAAGGAAGCTCTTCTGCGAAACAGGCTTAGCAGCAACACCGCGAACATAATAGAAGTTCGGAGCCTGGAATACGCAATCCGAGAAACCCACATCGTCAGGCGTTGCCGTATTGAGGAACGTAACGAACTGGCCGATAGATGCCTTCTGGTAAGAAATCTTTTCGAGCGGAAGGAACGAGTTGTATTCGGAGCGCTTGTTGTTGAACAGCACCTGCGGGTTGATTTCACCCACCACCTGCTTCACCGTCACGGCGTCACGACGCTTGATAGCCGCTTCGGCTGCGGCTGCCTGAGCTTCGAGCATACCGCCAGCGGAAGTCCGCTGACCGTCTCCCATGGTCAAGGCAGAACGGCTAGGATCTTCGGCACCAATCAGGGAAAGGTAGGGCGCCGGAAGAATGCCCTGCAACGGAGCCGGAACACCGGCCACACTCAAGAAACAGCTGAAAGCCACCACCACAAACAAGGCGGCAAGAGCTGCTGTCAAGGCCTTCTTGCGAGACTTCTTGCGCAGGTCGGCAACGCTTGTCACGTTGACCGGAGCCACATTTTCAGCTGCAGTCAGTCGTTCAGCAGCATCAATCAAGTTCAATCGAATCATACACCCTCCATCACATTCAAGGCGGCACCAATGGCACCGGCACACTGCAACACCGCGGCGGAATCCTCAGCCTCGGTCGGCAGACGTAAATTAGAGAAAGAGTCCATCGGAATCACCGGGCAGTCCGGCATTTTCTTACGAAGACCATCCACAAACATCAAGTCGCTCGCCATGTCGCCGCAGAGCCTAATCTGCTTGGTAACGATCGCGGCATTTTCTTCCTGGGCAACGCGAATCTGTTCTGCAATTCCCGAAACCAGGAACTGGTAAGCCTCGTCCTGGCTCTTGTTCACCAGGGAAAGCGTCGAGACGCAGCGGAGAGCCTGCAGGTTGTCCTTGGTGAGCCACAGAAGCGTGACACCGGCATAGTCCGCCTTGACGACGCATGTCAGTTCGAGGTCATTTTCGGCGAAATCCATCAGGTTCATCAGCGAGAGCACATCGACATCCATCGCCTTAGGAGCAAGCATCTTGCTGCGGAAGCCCTTGCGCAGGTTTTCGACCCACTGTTCACGGACGGCCACCAGCATTACGGTGTAGCCCAGAGATTCTTCGCCAAACAGGATCTTGTAATCGATGATATAGGCAGAAGCCTCGGCGTTCGTAATCAGGGAGACGTACCACTTGATGTAGTCGTCCATGTTCTTGGAAGCTTCGGGCGGAACAAAAATCTGACGGACAATGGACCTAAAGGCGGGAATCGTTACAGAAACGGCCTCGATATTTTCAATCTGGCAATACTCCAACCAGCTCTGGAGAACCGATTCGAAAGCGTAAACATCGTCTAGCGGACTGGTTTCCGTATCCAGAATGGCCGTTTTAAGAACACGGCGATCCGCCCCATCCAGAAGAGCCACTTTCAGGGAAGCGTCACACGCTTCGACACCCATGTAAATCTTCGTATCACTCATAATATCAACGAATTAAGTAAAAATGTTCTTCCTAAAACTAATCAAAAATTACCCCAGGAAGAAGGCTTTCTAACTTTTTCTTACCAATTCCAGGCACTTTTTTCAAATCATCGCCCGTTTTGAAGGGTCCTGATGCCTCCCGGACCGAAATTATCTTCTCGGCAAGCTTCGGGCCCACCCCTTTCAACGCACAAAGTTCACTTGCAGAAGCGGAGTTGATATGGACCGGAAGGGACACTTTTGGGGCCGATTTTGCCTTTGCGCCCGTTTTTGTTACGTTGTCTACAACCGTATTTGAAGGAGCAGACTGCCTTGAAAGCCGCTCCAAGGAGTCCTGCCGAGCCTCATTTTCAGGCACATTCGCGGAATTTTCGGCAGCGACAATTACGGCGTCACCCACCTGAAACCGGTCTATAGCAGGAAGTCCCCACGGCAAAAAGCGGACAAACGTCCCCAGAATAAAAAGGCACAACGCCAGGCGGACTAAATTTCGTTCGGGAGTATTCATTGCATTCTCGCATTGTTACCCTCGACCACAACATGTTAGTTATCTAAAGCCTTCTCGACAGCACTCACGTCAGAAGGAACATCTACAGAGATGGACGGATACGGACTCCGGACCATGCGGATGGGGCGGCGCCCCAAAATACGCAACTGCTCCAGCGAACGCTCCCGTTCAAGCGCACTCTGCGGCAAAGACGAAAACTCGTCACGCGACGCCCGGGAATACGCATAGATTCCCTGGTGCTGGAACCAGCGGGAAGCGTCCTCAACCGCAACCGACCGGCTAAAATCCAGCGCATAATCGCCTTCTACCAAAACCTTAACAACCGTCTGAACCTGGGCCTCATCCCTGTTCAGCGGACATGCGACCGACACCCATTCATCCGGATGCTTTTCCAGCGCCTCTGCGACAAGACGCAGGACTTCGGGTTCCACCAGCGGTTCGTCGCCCTGGAGATTCACCACCAGATCCAGATTCAAGGATTCGGCAGCCATCGCCACGCGGTCCGACCCCGTACAGGCAGGGCCAGTCAAGACCGTTTCGAACCCCGCCCTAGACACCACCTCCGCAATCTGCTCGGAATCTGTCGCACAGACAAGACGGTCAAAACAGCCCGCCAAACGCGCCCGTTCCATGGTACGGACAATCATTTCTTTGCCGGCGATTTTTACGAGCGGCTTTCCGGGAAAGCGCGAAGACCCGATTCGAGCGGGTACAATGCAGTGGACGGCCATGTTCTCGATGCCAATAACGGAAAATTAACCGCCAATGACCTTCGGAATAGCAAAATGGTCGTTTTCAACGGCCGGAGCGTTCATGAAAGCCTTTTCGAGCGAGAAGCCCTGCACGGGGACATCTTCACGCAAGATGGTGGCACCATTTTCGACGGCCGTCATCGGTTCCACGTCGGAAAGGTCCAAAGCCTTGAGGGCTTCCAAATGATTGAGCATCTTATCCAGGTGACCCTTGACCGATTCGATATCCGATTCAGCAACTTCGAGTCTCGACAACTTCGCCAATTTCAAAACTTCTTCACGTTCAAGCATAAAGCCTCTTTAGTTACAGGGGGTAATATAGAAAAAGTATAAGATCGCGGCGTTGCCGCTCTGAGGAATCAGGGCATCTGCGGTCATCCTCGACCAAGTGTAACGAGGGAGGGGATCCAGGGAAGAATTAAAAATTAGAGTGTCATCCTGAGCGAAGGGCAAAGCCCGGAGTCGAAGGAACTCTAGCGGAAGTAGACAGCGGTTAGTGGTCAAGGTCCCTGAGCCTGCCGAAGGGCCGAGCGGCGATTCATTTTTACAGAATACGTAAATCTTTACATTTTATGTATTTTCATAAAACGTAAAATACGTTTGCAGCATACATCTGTCGCTATAACACTCCAAATAGACAACGCAACGACTCGACCCTAGAAACATCCCATATACTATGGCACATTTTTTGCTTAAAGGGGGCGTCCGTTTTCCCGCTTGCACCCGCATGGGTGGGCTAAGACCTTTGAGGTAGGGAAAACATACATTTCAAAGAGGCGTTATGCTCGACGAATTGCACGAAGAATGCGGCGTGATCGGCATTTACAATGGCGACGCGGTCGTAAGGAATATCACCATGGGGCTTTACGCCCTGCAGCACCGCGGGCAGGAAAGTGCCGGATTCGCGGTGACTGACGGAGACAAGATTCGCATCCGCAAATCCATGGGGCTTGTATCGACCCTTCTCCGGGAACACAACATCGACGAATTTGACGGCTTTGCGGGCATCGGCCACGTACGTTACAGCACCACAGGTGCTTCGACACTCGCCAACGCCCAGCCGATTCTGGTGAGCTGCAAGTGGGGCCAAATCGCAGTCGCCCACAACGGAAACATCACCAACGCCAACGAGCTCCGCGCCGAAATGGAAGCCGAAGGGCACATTTTCCAGACCACATCGGATTCCGAAATTCTTCTGCACGAAATCGCCCGCACCGAAGCCGACGACTTAGGGGATGCCATCAAGAAGGCCGTCACCAAATTTACCGGAAGTTTCTGCCTCGTGTTTATCAGCAAGGACACCATGTATGTAGCCCGCGACGGATTCGGATTCCGCCCGCTCTCGATTGCCCGCATGGGAAAATCCTGGTGCGTCGCCTCCGAAACCTGCGCCTTCGACCTGCTCGGAGCCAACTACGTACGTGACATCCAGCCCGGCGAATTCCTGACCATCACCAAGAACGGGCTCCATTCCGAGCGCTTTACGCACAAGGACCGCCTCGCCCACTGCATTTTCGAATACATCTACTTTAGCCGCCCCGATTCCAAGATTTTCGAACAGAGCTGCGACAAGATCCGCCGCAAGATGGGCAAGCAACTCGCCAAGGAATGCCCTGTCGACGCAGACATCGTGATTTCCGTTCCCGACAGCGCAACGACTGCAGCTCTCGGCTACGCCCAGGCGAGCGGCATCCGCTTTGAAATCGGCCTGCTCCGTAACCACTACGTGGGCCGCACCTTTATCGACCCCACACAGAACGTCCGCGAACAGAAAGTCAAGCTGAAATTCAACCCCATCGAAGGGGTGCTCAAGAACAAGCGCGTGTGCGTGGTCGAAGATTCCATTGTCCGCGGCACGACACTCAAGATTTTGTCGCGAATGTTACGTGACGCGGGCGCTCTCGAGGTGCATATCCGCATTGCATCGCCTCCGGTGGCGCACCCGTGCTTCTTCGGGATGGATTTCCCGAGCCAGGGCGAACTCGCGGCAAGTTCCATGACCCCTGCCGAAATCGCAAAGATGCTCGGAGTCGAAAGTCTCGGCTACCTGAGCGTCGAAGGCATGAAAGAATGTACCGGCGAAGGCGAAAACTACTGCGCCGCCTGCTTCGACAACGATTACCCCGATTACATCGGCAGCGATTCTAGCAAGACCCGCTGCGGGTAAAAATTTTTCGGTAAAAATTAAAGGCGAGAGCAAATGCTCTCGCTTTTTAAGTCATTTTCAAATTCCAACACTGGATCCCGTCCCCCCCCCTCGAGGGTCCAGGATGACTGCTGCGGGTAAGTAGTTTCGGCCCTTCGGCTGGCTCAGGGACCTTATGCTACACTTGGCTGTAGGTCCACTTGACGTGATCCAGCATGAATTCATGGGCATCGAACGCAAGTCCGAACTGCTCCTGAATCTTGCTCACGTCAAACAGCATGGGTTCATCCCCCCAGCCAAGGTCGGTTTCCACGATTTTGGATTTACAACCAGGCTTCATCGAAATCATCATTTCGGCGATTTCTTTCCAGCTCATCCAGACTTCGCCTAGGCCAAGGAAAATTTCTTCGTTCTTGTCGGATTCGAGAACGCTCATGTAAAGCTTGGCCTGCTGGCTTGCGTGAATAAACTGCGTACCGTCATTCTTGATGATGTTGATGTCGCGATTTTCCTTGACAGCCTGAGCCATCGAGAAAAAGCGACGGTCCGGCTGAGAGCAGCCATCGGTCCAGGCGGGATTTCCAAAAGTATACCCTGGACGAATAATGTTACGGGTCATGGTGACTTCGGGGAACTGCGATCCGTAGCCATGAGTAAAGCCGAGTACGAAAGCCTCGCCTGCAGCCTTGGTCGCTCCGTAGAGGTCCATCGGCAAATTGCTGGTGACTTCGCGCATCGACGGACGCATACGCCCCATTGCTGCGGTACTACTGGTGTAAATAAATTTCTTGCAGCCGGCTTTTGCCGCATTTTCGAGCAGCATTACCGTTGCGCGAGTGTCGTTCGCAAGCATTGCACTCGGAGTATCGCCCCAACCAAGAGCAACGTGAACGCAGGCGTCGCAACCCTGCAGCCCTTCGGCCATGACGTCAAAATCCGTCAGGGCACATTCCACGAAGGTAACATTGGACAAAGCCTTGAGCGTCGGAACCTTGTTGGGGTGTCTGGTCGCAACAACCACATCGTGACCTTTTTCCAGAAGAGCCTTGACCACGTAGTGGCCAATGAACCCTGTACCGCCGGTAACAAACACACGCATAAAAACCTCACTGATTATCCATAAAATACAAACCTTTAAGGATTTGGGCAAGTG
>JAEEGL014997174.1_pt1 | contig 10112 bp, 7 predicted proteins | sample 9134231 | NCBI WGS metagenome assembly JAEEGL01 (sample SAMN16246548, study PRJNA631951) | gut metagenome | biome: gut microbiome; feature: rumen; material: fiber-attached | host: Bos | place: Iran: Karaj | collected 2018-10 | reverse complement strand
CGCAGACGTCAACGCGCCAGTGGGGCTTGTCCGACTTGCGGTAGATCGGCTCACCCGTCACCGGATGATAACGATAGACGGCAGGCCCGGCATGCAAGGAAAACAGGTATCCCGAAATCGGCACATTCGCATTTTCGGCGCGGCAAGGGGCTGCAAACCCTTGGTTTTCAACGCTTTCCGAGACCGGGTGCATTTGTGTCTGCGTTGTGGGGACCGAAGAACTGGGACACCTGGAAATGATTGGCGCTTTGGTGCATCAGCTGACCCGCTGCCTGACGGAAGAGCAGCAGCGCGCCGCCGGCTTCGACGCCTATTTCGTGGACCATACGGCGGGCGTCTATCCCGCTTCCGCTGCCGGAGTTCCCTGGAATGCCGCCGCTATGCAGGTCAAGGGCGACGTCATCGCCGACCTCATGGAGGACATGGCCGCGGAACAGAAGGCCCGGGTCACCTACGACAACATTCTGCGTCTCAGCGACGACCCGGACGTGAATCAGGTCATCCGTTTCCTGCGCGAGCGGGAAATCGTGCACTTCCAGCGCTTCGGGGAAGCGCTGAGCCTGGCCCAGGAACGCATGGACCACGATAATATCTACGCCGTCAATCCCGCCTTCAACGCTGCCTGCAGACAGGGCTGATGCCCGGCAAAAGGGGATCTCCCGGCACGCAGCGCCGCCGGGAAACCTGCTTCGCAGGCTGACAGCTTCCGCTTCGCAACCTGCCGTCCAATGGACGGTTTGACGAATTTGCCGGTGTGGGCGTCATGAATTCAGGGACCGCTTTGCAGCGGTCCCTCGTTTTCGTTGCGAAATCATATCCGTCTTCCCCGCTGACGACGTCCGGCGGCTGAACGGGGAATCCATGACCTCACGGCAAGCCCGGGAGCGAAGCCTCAGTTCTCGTCCTTGACGATGCGGACGGCGATCCGCTCCTCCGGGTCGTCGATGTCGTTGTCCGACAGAGCCTTGCTGCAGTTTTCAATGAGGTTGAAATATACGTCCCAGTATCTCCCGGTCTCGCACCAGGTACGAACATAAAAGATATAGGTATCGTCGTCCACGGCGCCCATGCGGGCAAAGGGCGAGGGCTCCGCCAAAACTCCCTCCGTCTCCCGGGCCGCCGTCATCAGCACTTGCTTGACCAGTTCCGCGTCGATATCGTTGGTGATCTTGAATTCCAGGTCGATACGGCGCTGCTTGGCAGCAGTATAATTCGTGATGCTGGCGTTCATCAGCTCCCCGTTGGGGATGAATATCTGCTTGTTGTCCAGGGTCATGACCGTGGTATAAAACATGCTGATATCATGAACCGTGCCCTCGGAGCCGCCGGATTCAATGTAATCACCGATGCGGAAGGGGCGGAACAGCAGGATCATCAGCCCGCCGGCCAGGTTTCCCAGAGAGCCTTGCAGCGCCAGGCCCACCGCCAGACCGCAGGAGGCCAGAATGGCGACGACGCTGGACATGGACACGCCCAGGATCTCCACGACGCTGATGATCAGGATCGCGTACAGCAGCAGGCGGATGAATTTGACGGCGATCTGCTTGAGGGTCTGGTCGATCTTCAGCTTGCCTACGCTCTTGTTGACCGCTTTCATCAGCAGCTTCACCACGAAGCAGCCGACGATGAAGACGATGACGGCAATGATCACCCTGCCCCCGTAGGTGCTGATGAGATCGATTCCGCTCCTGATGAATTCCTCCAACATTCCATTTCTCCTTCTGCAGGCTGTGCCGCGTTTACTCTCCTGAACTCTGTTTCAGGACCTCTCCGATGGTGTCCACGGCGCTCTTCATATTCAGGGGCTTCGCGATATGTCCGTTCATCCCGGCAGCAAGAGCGGCGGCGATATCCTCGCTGAACGCCTTGGCTGTCAGCGCCACAATTGGCACGGCAGCCAGGGCAGGATTCTTCAGGGAGCGAATCAGCTTCGCGGCGCTGTAGCCGTTCTTCACGGGCATTTCGATGTCCATGAGGACCATGCCGTAGTACCCCGGCTCGGAGGCGGCCAGCATCTCTACCGCTTCTTCCCCGTCGGCTGCCGTCTCCACCAGGAAACCACTCTCCTTCAGCAGAGTCTCCTCCACGGTCCGGTTGTCCGGGTCGTCCTCCGCAAGCAGGAGACGTATGCCGGCGTAGGCCGAAGCGGCCGCCCCCTCGCCGCTGCCGGAAGCGCCGGCGCGGACCGCCTCCGGGTCCACCGGGAAGGTAAAGTCCACAATGAATTCCGAGCCCTTGCCCTGCTGGGAGCTGACCCGGATATCCCCGCCCATGAGGTCCACGATGCTTTTGGTGATGGCGGTGCCAAGGCCGGTGCCCTGGATGTTCTCCACGGCGGCGGTCCTCTCCCGCTCATAGGCCTCGAAGACCTTGGCAGCGAATTCGGGGCTCATGCCGATGCCTGTGTCCCTGACGCTGAGACAGAAGGCCGCCCGGTCTTCCTCCCGCCCCGTCTGCCGGAGGGTCACCGTCACGCTGCCCCCCTCGGGCGTGAATTTATAGGCGTTGCTGATCAGATTCAGGAGCACCCGGTTGAGCCTGTTCCCGTCGCATAGGACCCGGGAATCCGTCACCTCCTCGCAGGTGACGGTGTAATGCAGCCCCTTCGTCTCCATCTGGGTGGAAAACAGGTCACGAACCTCCTCCATCACCTTCCGGAGATCGGTGGGGACGGGCGTCAGCTCCATTTTTCCGCTTTCGATGCGGCTCATTTCCAGCACGTCGTTGATGAGGGCAAGCAAATGGCTGCTGGAGGCTTCGATCTTCTCCAGGTAGTCCCGGCTGCGGGCGGAGAGGTCCTTTTCCCGCTTGGCCAGGGTCACGTAGCCCACGATGGCGTTCATCGGGGTCCGGATATCATGGCTCATATTGGAAAGGAAGGCGGTTTTGGCCTGGCTGCTCTGCTCGGCCAGGGTCTTGTCCTCCACCGCCGTCTCATGCTGCTTCTGCACCGTGGAATATATGCGGAAAACGATGAGCAGGGCGATCAGGAACAGAAGGAACTGGACCACCGTATTGCGGACAATAATCCCCGTCACCCGGTCGAAATGCCCGGCGATCAGCGCCTTGTAGCCGTCGACCTTCCCATCCGCGGCAGCCTGACCGCCCAGTTCCAGTGTCATGACATAGGTCTGCCCCGCATCCTCCACGGCCGCCTCGGTGGCCTGCTCCGTCGTACCCGTGATCCATATCATGGAGGTGAAAAAGATCATCAGCAGCAGGACGATCCAGATGAGGGTGCTTTTTCCCAGGCGGCGGGAGCTGTCCCTGCGGAAAATCAGATAGAAGGTGACGAAGCCCAGCACGGACCAGACAAGGAACATGAGATAGGATTCCATGGAGAGGGTGGATACCGACCACAGATTGGGAATCAGGAAATACAGAAGGAAGAAGGCGGAAAAGCCGATGCCCAGAGCGCCGAAGACCATCCCCCACTTTTTCTTCTCCTCCCGAGCCTGGCGGAATGCGACGGTGGAGGTATAGGTGTAGGCGATGGCGACGCCAATGGTATTCACGTCGACGATCCAGCCGATGGCCGAGCGGCCCAGGAAGGGGATGGGGAGCGCCAGCAGGATAAGGAAGAGGATCGCGTTTTTCGGCGCGCCGCTTTTATTGAGCGCCGCCAGAGGGGTGGGGAGCATATTGTCCCGGGCCATGGCAAAGATGAGGCGGCTGGCAGCTGTAGTGTTCCCCACCAGGCCGGTGAGGATGCCGGCGGCGGCGGCGATGCCCAGGATTGCCAGGCCCGGCTTTCCTAAAGAGCTGAAAGCGGCATAGAAGGTCGGCAGGCTCTCCACACCGCTGAGGCTGCCGAGGCCGCGGAGGTAATCCACCCAGCCATGGAAGCCCTCCGGCCGCGCGGCGGCGGCGATCAGCGTGAGGGCGATATAGGCGACGGCGGAGGTGACCAGGGAGACGACCAGAATGCGCAGGGACTTCTTGGGGGAAAAGCGGAATTCCTCGGCGGAATGGGAGACGGACTCAAAGCCCGCGAAAGCCCAGGGGGCCAGGAACACGATGAACAGGACCCCCACGGAGGGCACGTAATCCGGAGAATAGAGGGGCTCCAGCGGCGCCGTGCCGCCGGTCTCATGCCGGAAGAAGACGGCGAAAAACACGAAGACGACGCCGCCGATCAGGAGGATAGCCATGAGGATCTGAGCCGGAGAGGTCGCGCGGCCGCCCCGCATGCAGAGGAAGCCGCAGAGCAGCACCGACAGGAGGGAGATCATGATCTCCCCTATATAGACGTCGTAGCCCGCGAGCGTATACAGGTAACCGAAGCGGAGCAGGTCACCGAAGATGCCGCGGAAGATGAGCGGGATGGCGGTGGCATTGGCCCAGATGATGGCCAGGTACACCAGGCCCATGAACCAGGATGACAGGAAGCCGTGGTCATAGCCGAAGACCAGCTTGGCATAGGCAAAGGTCCCACCCGCATCGGGATAGCGATTCATCAGGCAGGCATAATTGACGCCGATGACCAGCATGACCAGCGTGCCCGCCAGGATGCCCAGGGTGGTCCCCAGAGGGCCGGCGATGGGCAGGAAGGTGGTGCCAGGCATCACGAAAGCGCCCCAGCCGACGCTGCAGCCGAAGGAAAGGGCCCAGACCGCCAGCGGGGAAAGCCGGCGGTTGAGCCGTGCAGGCCCGGCCTCAGGTGCGCTGTTTTGATTTCCCATGTTGTTTCCCTCTTCTCTCCGAATGGTACGGGTGCGGGGTCTGCGGTTCAGCCTCGGCTCACTCTCCGTCACGGAGTCTGGCCAGCTCCCGCCGGATCGCTGTCGGGTCGATGGGCTTGGAGACGAAGCCGCTCATTCCCGCCGCCAGGGCCTCCCGGGCACTCTCCGGGGATGCGCCGGCCGTCAGGGCGATGATGGGCACGGAGGCCCTGGCCCGGTCCGGCAGGGCGCGGATGGCGGCGGTGGCTTCATAGCCGTTCATCACCGGCATATTCACATCCATCAGGATCAGGTCGAAGTTACCCCCGGGCGCGGCGGCGGCCTTCTCCACCGCCTCCGCCCCGTCGGCAGCCAGCTCCACCGTCCAGCCCTCGCCGGTGAGCATCAGCTCCCCGATCTCCCGGTTGAGCTCGTTGTCGTCCACCAGCAGCACATGCAGCTCCTCCTCCGCCGGTTCGGCGGTCCGGCGGTCTTCTTCCTCCTCCGGAGCCTTCGGGACAGGGCGGAAAAAGAAGCGAAGCTTCACATTGGTGTCTCCGTCCCTGTCGGAGCTGATGCAGACGGAACCGCCCATGGCGTCTACATAGGCCTTGGCCACGGCCATACCCAGGCCCACGCCGGGAAGCTCGCCGCGCTTCTCATTCTGGTCCCAGGCGGTCTCTTCGAACAGGCGGTCGATCACGTCCTCCGGAATCTCCAGGCCGGCGTTTCGGATGCTGAATTCATATTCCAGGCGTTCCCCCTGCGTCTCCTCTCCCTGGGAGACCGTGAGGGTGACGACCCCCTCCTCCGGGGCAAAGACGCAGGAATTCTCCAGGAGGCGGCTCAGTACCCTGCGCAGGAGCTGCTCGTCGCAGTATACGACGCTTTCCCGCAAGCCGGAGGTATCTCCGTGGAAGCTGAGGCGCTTCTCCGGCCGCACCGCCGCAAACTCCGCTGCCAGCTTCTCTGTCAGCGCGCACAAGTCTGCAGGTTTTTCGTCCAGCTTCGCCGCGCCACTGTCAATGGAGCTCATGGCAAAGACGTCCTCCAGCAGGGAATGGAGCTTCCGTCCGGAAGCGTCAATCCGCTCCATGCAGCCCCGTTCCACCGCCGGCACATCCCCGGCGCATGCCTGGCGGACCGACTGCAGGATATCCTCCACGGGGTCAAGCAGGTCCCGGGTGACCCTGGCGAAGAAGCCGGAGCGGGCGCTTTGGGCGCGCTCCGCCTCCGCCAGCGCGTCGGAAAGCCGCTGGTTCAGCGCCGCCTGCTCCTCCTGCAGCTGGGTGGAATCGGACACCAGCATGAGATAGAATTTCGCGTCGGAGCTGATGCGGTAGAATACGATATGCTTGTAGTGCTTCTCCCCGTCGATGACGAAGGGGGCGTTGATGTCATAGACCCGCTGCTCCTCCAAGGCCTTGTCGATGACCGAAAGGCGCAGAGGATTCGGTGCGGATGCCTTGGTACTGTCCCGGACCATGGTGGGAAGAATATAGTTGAGATAGAGGGATTCGTAGGTGTCGTCCTCGTCGTCCGGCAGCAGCAGCCCTGTCTTCTTCCCCGTGTTGCTGATGACCACCCGGTATTTTCCGTCGATCAGATAGGCGATCCGGTCATACTGGTCCATCATCACTTCCTCCAACAGCGTCTGCCGGACCATGTCGTCATTGTAGGGCTGCTCGATGAGAAAGGCAACGACGTCCCCGGTGACGGGCAGCTTCGACAGCGTCGCCTCAAAGCGGACGTAACCTGCTTCCCCATCCCTCCTGCGGACCAGGAGCACCTCGGAGACGGTCGTCTGGCCCTCGTCGTAAAGGCGCAGCAGCTCCTCCCTGCGGAACCTGCTTTGCCCGGCGTCATAGCTTGCTTCCAGCACGTATTGGGCGCGGACCTTAAGAAGCTCGGAATAGGCATCGCAGGCGTAGTCGCTGTCGTAAAGGTAGTTTCCTGCCCGCTGCTCCACCTTGTCCCTGGTCAGGTTGACCAGGAATGCCGCCAACGAGTCCCTGGTGATGGCGTTCAATTCCGCCAGCATCTCGTCATAGCGGTGCGCCAGCACCCTGTCCGTATCCCGAATATGGCTGATGATGGAATACATGACCGTCAGCAGCAGGAACACAAATACGCTGCCTCCGAAGAGAATCGAGGCCATCAGCAGGTCGGCGATGCCGCTGAAGCCCACCACCAGATAACCGACGAGGAAAAAGATCAGCAGCAGCAGAGGCACCGTCAACACGCCGGCCTTCAGGCTCTGCTGCTCCAGTTTCTTGCTGTCATTGACGAAAGCGCCGTAGCGGATGATGTTGTAGATCATCAGCGCGCTCCCGAGATAGATCAACACTTTGATGAAGACGCTCACACGGTCTCCCTCCCAGGGCCAAACTGCTTCGATTAAATCATAGCATACCTGTCAGCTTTTGCCAAGCATCAATCCCCCTTCTTTTCAGCCTCCGCCCGCAATCTGCGGTGCGCTTGCCAAAGGGGACGCCGCAGAATACGGCGCCCCCTTAAAATGCCCGCTCCGCGGGTGTAACCATGACTTTCGCTCCACAAAGCTTCACCCAAAGGACAGCATCGGCACTCCCTTCGGTGAAGCCGCGGTGCTTCGGACTTTTGGAATCGCTCCCATGTGCCGGATGCCGCACAGTGTCATTCCCTCGGGACCAGCTGCCCCGGCAGCTTCAGCTTTTCCTTCGGTGGGAAGCTCCTGTCGAATTCTTCCACCTCCGCGTCGTCCACGTAATACCCCTGCGGCGTCTGATAAACGCCCGTAACGCCGGACAGATATCCCGGTTTCAGCTCCCTGCAGAGGAAAAAGGAAGCGTCCGCATCCTCCGGCAGGTCGTGATAGCGGATGCCGAACTTTCCCGCATAATCAAAGCCGCTCTTCCCGTAAAACCCGATGTTGCCCTCGAACAGGACGGCGCCGAAGCCCATAGCAGCCGCTCTTTCCAGGGAGTAGTCCAACAGCCGCTTCCCGTAGCCCCTGCGCTTCAGCTCCTGCCTGACGCAGATGGGTCCCATGGTCAGGATTGGGACAACCCTGCCGTCATCCGCGAGGATTACGGTCCTCATGAACATATTCTGACCAATCAGCCTGCCGTCCTTTTCCATCACGAAGTCCAGCTCCTTTACGAAGGCCGGGTCGTCACGGAGCACGTGCATCACGTAATGCTCGCTGCAGCCCGGCCGGTAAACATTCCAGAAGGATTCCCGAATCATCTCCTCCACCGCCCGGTGATCCTCCCGCCTTTCCCCGCGGAAGCTGATTACACTGTCGTCCATCGCTCTGCTTCTCATCCTTTCCGCTGTCAGTCGTTCCCGGGCGTTTTCCAGCACCGCGTCCAGCAGCGCCGTTACTTCCCGCTTCTCCTTTGCTTCGTCGTATAGGCTGTAAAGCAAAAACATAGGCGCATAGAGCTCCGCCGCCGCCCTCTGCGGCTGCGGCAGCGCCAAAGCCGCGAAAAGCTCCGTCACATAGTCCAGGGGGCCCTCCGTCAGATACTGACGGTAGAGCTTACCCATTTCCGGAGCGCGGAACTGCTCCAGGGTCAGCATCCTTCGGAACAGAGAAGCGAAGCCGTCCTCCGTCCAGTAGCGAAACATTGCCTTGGAAAATTCAATGATTCGGTCCACGGACGCCTCAGAATATGCCCGTTCCGTATGCTCCGGAGGGCCCTCCGGCAGTCCGAATCTCCTCGCCTGCTCCTCGTCCCGCCGCTCCATGCGGGCAAGGATGCTGTCGAGAATATCCTGCTTGCTGCGATAGTGCTTATACAGTGCGCCTTTCGTGACGCCCAGCTCTCCTGCGATGTCGCTAACGGACACGGCCTCGTAGCCGCATGCGGCGAACTGCCGGAGCGCGGTCATCAGAATTCTCTCCTTCATGTTGCTCATCTCCGTCAGCCCCCCTTGCGTCGATGTAAACGTTCGTTTACCCCAGCAGTATAGCAAACGTCCGTTTACCTGTCAAGACCCGTCTCGCCAGCCGGATGGACGGACGCGGCTTGTTCGTCCGCCGATGTCAAAGCAGTCGCCGTCATGGAAGATGCCTGAAACACCGAGACCCTTATCAATCAAAAATGTTTGCGCGTCGATTATCTCAACGGTGAACCGGCCATTCATCCATTGGTCTCCGCAAATACGCAATCGTCATTCCAAAAGCCGGCTAATCGTCTTCTCATAATCATCTTCGACCACCGTGACTTGTTCGCCGGCACGATGAAATCCGTCAATGATATTCCGGTTGTCCGCCCTCAGCCTTTCCGGAGTACAATCCTCATCCGCCATTCTGGCTTCAATATCCGATGCATGCCCTGTGATATCGCTGAAATGTTTTTTTATATACTCGCCAGTCATCGCAAGACAAATAAACCGTATATCCTTCAAGTAATGATCGTCAAAATCTCTTCGCCAGTCAAATGGGACATAGCATCCCTCCACGATAAGGTTCTGACGATTCTCCACCGCCGTTTTGATCATTTCCCGGACGATCGGCCACAGATAAACCGTGAGTTCGTCATCATCTTCCGGGGTCAGCTTCGTATGTCCGCTGCGAATCAGCCCCATTTTCAGATGGTCGACAGAGAAACAGGGATATTTGTATTTTTCCAGCATCCTTTGTGCCAGGAGCGTTTTCCCTGTGTGGGACGCACCTGTAATCAGAATAATCATAATCTCTTCTGCAGCTCCTTCCTGACGGTATCCAAATCGCTGCTGGTCAGGATCGGGATCAATTCATTGATTTCCTCAACGCTTCTATCCCACCATTTGAATCGGAGCATGAGAGCAATCAGTTCATCAACAAAGCATTTCCGGAGAACCCTTGCGGGATTTCCTGCCACAATGGTGTAGGGGGCAATATTGCTGCCGACCACGCTGTTTGCTCCGATGATGGCTCCGTCACCGATCTGAACGCCGGGAAGAATCACTGCATTCTGTCCGATCCACACGTCGTTGCCTATCACCGTGTCGCCCTTCAGCGGAAGATCGACAGGTGCAGGCGGATTCATGCTCCACCCTTCTAGCGTATAGAAGGAAAAGCAGAGACCGCATTCATCTGTCGTTAATTCATGAAAAAGGACAGCCTTACCAGCTGTCCTTTATGCTTATCCGAAATGCGTACCTTCCACTTACGTATCCCCACCCGAATCGGAGCCCAGCAAAGCGGGTCCGGTTCGGGAGAGGAGGAAGAAGTCAACGGATATGGAGTTTTCGCGGCACTTACGCAAACCGCGGAAACGAAATACAGTTGACTTCTTCCGACGTGGTGGAGGCGGGGGGTGTCGAACCCCCGTCCGAAAACGTTTCAGTTGGAACTTCTCCGTGCGCAGACGGTTATTGCGGCCCGAAGGCCCCTTCCCCTTCCGGCTGGCAAGCCGTCACGCCCTGCCGGTCAGGTAGCTTCATGATGCATGGTGCGCGCAAAGCTTAGCGCACGCACGT
>JAEEGL014910481.1_pt1 | contig 10112 bp, 7 predicted proteins | sample 9134231 | NCBI WGS metagenome assembly JAEEGL01 (sample SAMN16246548, study PRJNA631951) | gut metagenome | biome: gut microbiome; feature: rumen; material: fiber-attached | host: Bos | place: Iran: Karaj | collected 2018-10 | reverse complement strand
GGCTGCTACAGCTGATTTACATGATATTAATATGATTGATCCATTTCATTTAGAAAAATATAATATTAAGGCTGTAAACTATAATAGAGATATTGAATTGTTTCCAGTACTTAAATCAATTTTACATAAAATAACCGGAAAAGATATCTATTATTCACCAACTGATATGGGTGTTAATATGATAGGTAGTTGTATTACAAGTGATGAAGTATTACAAGATGCAGGTAAAAAAGAAATCATAAGACGTTACTTTAATGCCATGAAAGCTTATAAATTAGGTATGGCACCAATTGAAATATCTAATCGTATTAAAATATTAATGAATCAGCTAAATATTGATCGTGATTATTTTGAAATAATTAAAGTAGCTGAAAAGAAATCAACAGAAAAAAATAGTCATATTGTATCTATCAAATTAAATGATGGAAGAATAATTACTGGTAAAGAAACTGATTTATTAAGTCCTATATCTAGTTGTGTAATTAATGCTATTAAAGAATTATCTAATATTCCCGATAAAATAAAATTGTTACCAAAGAATATTTTAGAACCAATAAAAAAATTAAAAAGTAATGAATTACATGAAAACAAAAAAAGACTAGAGCTTGGTGAAGTATTAATTGCTCTTTCTATATGTTCTGTTACTAATCCAACTGTTGAACAAGCTCTTGACCATTTAAAAGATTTATCTATGACAGATGCATATTCAACATATATTGTTCCAGATAGTGAGCTTAAAACATTAAAAAAATTAGATGTTAACTTAATATGTGAACCAAAATACTATTCGGAAAATGATTTTATTTATTAAAAAACGTAAAAAATGTATCAATATACATTTTTTTTTATTAAATTAAGATATACTTGTATTAGAAGGAGGCGGAATGAGAAAGTTAGTTTGTGAATTTGTGGGAACAATGATGTTAGTTCTTCTTGCTTGTGGAATTGCTGTAGCTACTGAAGTTCATTACATTGGTACAGCTCTTGCTTTTGGACTTGTTATTGTTGCAATGGCTTATTCAATTGGTAATGTTTCAGGTTGTCATATTAACCCAGCAGTATCATTAGGTATGGCAATATCTGGTCGTATGAGCTGGAGAGAATTTTGGCAATATGTTTGTGCACAAGTTCTAGGCGCAATTACTGGAGCAGCTCTTTTGGGAGTAATTTTAAGAAGCTATAGTAATCTTGGTGGTAATACTCTTCAAGGTAATACAACAATATGGATTGGATTATTAGTAGAAGTAATTTTAACTTTCGTTTTTGTTTTAACTATTTTAGGTGTTACTGACAAAAAGGAAAATGGTCATGCTACTGGAATAATCATTGGATTAACTCTTACTTTAGTTCACTTGTTTGGTATTCCATTTACAGGAACGTCAGTTAATCCAGCTCGTTCAATTGGACCAGCATTACTTCAAGGTGGAAAAGCTCTATCTCAAATATGGATATTCATATTAGCTCCACTTGTTGGTGCCGCACTTGCTGCATTGTTCTACAAAAATGTATTAAAAAAATAAGCTTATGCTTATTTTTTTATTCCTCTAACCACATATTAGTTACTTTTCCATCACTATCATAAGTAGTATGATGAACTAGAGAAAGCTTACCATTTTTTGGTAAATTATGCTTATCAAGTTTCGTTACTACTAATGCATTTATATTTCCTGTTGTCGCTTCAGCAACATAAATAAAATTATTATCAATACCTATAACTAAACCAATATGATTAATTTTAAATTCATTTTTACATGTATCGGAATTACATGGTGTTAGTAAGTAATCCCCTACTTTAATTTTACCTATTTCACTTACTGTATTATATTTTTTTCCAGCATATAATGAACCAAGAGGTAATCCATTTTGAGATAATACCCAGTGTACAAAATAATAACAATCAAGTCCTATACCAGAACAACCCCAAGCCCCTTTTTGACCAATGTTTAATCCTTTTTTATTATATTTTGAACTACCCTGATATGGTACTTTATAATCAAGTGCTCCAACAAGAAATCTAGCTGCTTCAACTACTCCCGCTCTTGTTCCATATCCAGCATCATTAATAACTTGTTTTAACATGCCATCATATTTTAATTTATCAATAGATGTATATGTATTGCATTTCATAAATGGTTTTTTATTATATTCATCATATTTGAAGCGATAAACTAATTTATTGTTTATTGTGCAACTAACTTCTTTATTTTCACCATTATTAAGAGTTAAGTTTACTTTTGCATTATCAATTATCTTATATTCCTTATAAGTACTATTGCCTTTAATAGCCTTACCATTAATAACCCATTCATATTTAAATATATCTATTTCTGGACTTACTGTCAAAACTGTTCCATCAAAACTTGTTATAGTTCCAGTACAAGAATAATTTGTCGTTGATGGCGTTATTGTTGGACTTATAGTTGGTGTTACTGTTGGAGTAGGAGATGGGCTTATATCTATGGGACTCATTTCACCCATTATTATTTTTCTTATTAAATTATAATCAGCTGCGCTAACTATTCCATCGTTATTAACATCAGCTCTTTCTTTTTCATACACTGTTAATATATTTGCATGCTTTCTTACCAATAAATAGTCTAATATAGTTACACCATTTTTTCCATTGACATCACCTTGAATATATGCGAATACCATAACCGGAATCATTATTAATAATATAAGCAGTGTTAATTTTTTCATTAACCTCAACTCCTTTGCATATTTATTATGCGACTTTTAATTTTCCACCAGACAATATATATTCTACTGGTTTACCATTAATCATTTTCTTTCTAAAATCATTTATTAATTTTAAATCTTTATTTTTATCAGAACTTCCACCTAAATACCAATTAATAAATCGTTCTTGATCATAATTAGTTTTAGATTCCTTATTAATTAAATTAACTAATCCAGTAAATCCACCAAATGTTCTTGTTCTATCTGGCTTATAAAAGTATGTTAGTTCATAATCTATTGTTCTATTACTTGATGACACACCTAGTATACCTTCTAACATAAAGGCTACTGTTCCAGTTCTATCTCGTCCTAAAACACAATTAAATAAAACATTTTTATTTTCATTTACAACTGTTTTCATTATTTCAGTAACTGCTGTTCTAATTTTACTAGATGATTTTATTTGATATTGAGTAACACTAATTACTTTTCTAATTTTGGACGATGCTTCTGAAACTGATCCTATTTCCCCAGTCCCACGCAAATCTACTATCTTCCCAATTTTTAAAGAATTAATAGTAGCTTCTTTTAAACCACTTGAGCTTGCACTTCGGAATATTATTCCATATTTAATTCTTCCTCCATCAGCAGTCCATCCACCTAAATCACGGAAATTACCAGCACTACCACCAATCATCCTAACATAGCCATTTATTTTTACTATTTCGACATCATTAATATTATTTTTAGATTCTAAATAATATGTTTTTGTTGGAACTAAATAATAATCTAGGTTACTATCTTTAACAGTAGCAATAAATGTTTTAACATTATTACTTTGATTATATTCATATACATTAATATTCCCCGTTAATGAAGTTTTATATTTTTTAGGTTTATGACATGCATTATCTTTACAATTATATTTATTATACAATGTTTTAATATTTGAAGCAGAAGGACTAGCTAAATAAGCTACTAAAGCATCGTTTTCTGAATTAAATGACTTAATATCAACTATTTTTATACTACATGTTGCACTTTTATTACCATCAACTGATGTAATAGTTATCATGGCATTTCCAACATTAATTCCAGTTAATTTCCCATTATTATCAATAGTTACCACACTTGAATTGCTACTTGACCATTTAACACTTTTATTAGTAGCATTACTTGGGCTTATTGTTGCTAATAATTTTAAAGTACTACCTTTAGCCATTATAACGCTTGTTTTATCCAAACTAACGCTATTTACAGAAATCGTAGGATCTGGTGTTATCGTTGGAGTAGCTGTTGGTGTCGGTATTATTGTTGGTGTAGGAATATATGTTCCCATAATGATTCTTCTTATAACGTTATAGTCAGCTGCTGTTATAACTCCATCACCATTAACATCCGCTCTAGTCTTTTGATCATCTTCTAGTACATTTTTATTCAATAAATGTTTTCTAATTAGTAAATAATCTTTTGTAGTTACACCATTTAAGCCATCGACATCACCAATATCATAAGCTAATGTAATAAATGGAATTATCAATAATAATATAAATAATAAAAATCTTTTTTTCATTTTATCAACTCCATATTATTCTATAATTTCCTATACTAACATTATAAAACAAATTATCCAAATAACCAAGTCTTTTTACCATAATTCTTGTTTATGATATAATAATTATGATAAACTATCTATAGAAAGTGGTGATATAAATGATGGAAATAAAAACTAAAGAATTAAAGGAGTTGCAAATTAATATTCTTGATAATATAAATATGTTTTGTAAAGAAAACAATATTAAATATTGGCTTGATTATGGTACTCTTTTAGGAGCTGTTAGACATTCTGGATATATTCCATGGGATGATGATATTGATATTGGAATGATGAGAGATGATTATAATAAATTTCTAAAAGAATACAATAAGTTTTCAAAGAGATATAAATTTATATCATCTGAAAATGATAAAAGTTATTTATTTCCTTTTGGAAAAGTAATTGATACTGAAACTATTCTTTATGAACCAGATGAAAATGGTATTAAAATTGGCGTTTATGTTGATATATTTGCTCATGACAATGCATCAGATAATGACATTGAAAATAAAAAATGTTATCAAAAAAGAGATTTATATAACAAGTTAAGAATTGCTCAAATATTTCCAAATTTATATGATAAAACAAGTTTAAAAAAGAAAATAATGCGCTTTTTTCTTAAATTATATCTAAAACTGTTGCCTAAAAACTACTATAATAAGAAAATAGTTACCAATGCACAAATGTTTAACAATCAAAAAACAAATAAAATAGCTGATTTTATTGCACCATATGAGTTAGTTGTTGATAAAAAAATATTTAGCAAATATATTGATATTACTTTTGAGAAAAAAAAGTATCCTGCCCCAATAGGATATGATGAATACCTAAAAACTATCTATGGAAATTATTTAGAACTACCACCTAAAGAAAAACGAGTATCTAATCATAAATTTGTAGCCTATTATAAAAAAAATGATAAATAATATCATTTTTTTATTTAAACTAAATTTATTCTGTAAGCCACATGTTAGTAACAACACCTTCTTTAGTATATGGAACTTTACCAACTGCTTTATAAGCCGATAAAACAGTTGATCTTTTGGTTGCATGAAGAGTTACCCCTAATTTACCATCTTTACCAGGAACAGACTCTGCTACATAATATATATCATTTTCTATTCCAGCAACAATTGCAACATGAGTTGTTTCACCAGATTTTTTTCTAACGTATAATAAATCACCAGGCTTTATTTTATTTATTACTTTACTTGTTTCAGTTTTTGGGTAAGAATAAGCTCCCGCCTTAAATCCTGTTTGAGCTAATGCCCATTCAATAAAATGGGTACAATCAAAGCCATTTATATACCCAGCAACACGGCATCCCCAAGCTTTACTGTTTCCAATATTTAAACCTTCTCTTTGATATTTTCCAAGTACCGCATCTCCACCTCTTGGTGCTTGATATCTTATTCGATAATCTAGTCCACCTATTAAAAATCTTACTGCTGCAACTGTTCCTCCACGTGAACCTTTTCCTCCACCTTCATTTACAAGTTGTTTTAATGTTTTTTCTAGTTTTGTTCTTTGTGATGCAGTATATGAATCACATTTTATTTCTGGTTTAGTCCATGTGCCGGTATTTTTTAAATCATAAGTAAAATGATATACTAACTTATCTTCAATATTACACTTTACTTGATACTTTCCACCATTTTCAAAAATCAAATTAACACTAGCATCTTTTATTATTTTATATTCATTATATGTTGATGATCCATTTTTTATATTTCCCTTTATTACCCATTCATATTTTTTAACCTTATCATTAGCTGGCGTTACTGTTATTTTAGTTCCAGTTGAAGTTATGGTTCCCTTGCAAGTATAATTGTCAATAATATTATTTACTTCTATTACTTTCTCATATTTATTATTATTTTTTAAAGTAATAACAAATGAATATATACCATTTTTAGTAACTTCGTATTCAATTTTATTATTTAATGACGTCTTTCCATCTGGTAATTTAGTATTTGAATAATTCTCAATATCAGATAAATCTAACAATAGCTTAACACTCTTTGTTGTAATTGTTGTGGGAGTTAGACTATATTTTATATCAAACACTTCAACTTTTCTAGTTTTTGCTATACTTTGATTTTTATATGTATAAGTATAATTTATACTATACTCTCCAACTTCTTGAAAATTTATATTATCTGTAACATTTAAATTACCAAAGTCTATTTTTTCATTATTAATACTATTAACTACATAAGCTCCTTCATCATAATATTTAGTATTCTTTAACAAATATATTTCTTCTTCACCATTTAATACAATATTAAATTTATTAATATCTAATACATCAACTGTTATTGTACGATATAATTCTTTTTTTACTTTTCCAAAAGAAAGTTCATATGATATTTTATATTCTCCAACTAAAAATGATTCTACATTTCCACTAATAGTTACATTTGTACTAATATCTTTCCCAAATCCGTTTTTAGCAACAAATCCTGGATCAACAAATGATGATCCATAATCAATAATCATGTTTTCATCACCATTTAATGTAAAAGTAACATCATATTTTTTATTATATAAATACCAAAAAAGAATACCACCAATAGATGCTATTAATAATAAAATAATAATTATGGTCTTTTTATTCTTCATTTATTATCTCCAATAATATTATAAATTAAATATCATTAAAAAAAAAGACCCAAGTTTTTATAATACTAATTATTAATAGCCTTTTTTATATATCGTCATATACTATTTTAGGAGGTAAAATGAAAAAAATAACACAATTTGTTTGCTTATTAGCTATTTTTTTAATTGCTTCAATTATTTTATTTAGCAAAAATAAAAGTGAAAATATTAAATTAAAAGTAGCCGAAGTAGCTCATAGTATTTTTTATACACCACAATATGTTAGTCTACATAATGGTTTTTTTGAAGAAGAAGGATTAAACATAGAAATACTTTTAACACCAGGAGCTGATAAAGTAACTGCTGCTGTTTTATCAGGTGATGTTGACATTGGTTTTTCAGGAAGTGAAGCTACTATTTATGTCTATAATGGTGGTGAAAAAGATTATTTAAAAACCTTTGCTCAATTAACTCAAAAAGATGGCAGTTTTATTGTATCTAGAAAAAAAATAGATAATTTTGATATTAGTATGTTAAAAGGGAAATACTATATTGGTGGAAGAATTGGAGGAATGCCTGAAATGACGCTTGAATATATTTTAGCCAAAAATGGTATTAAAACAACTGATTTAATAATTGATACAAGTATTGCTTTTGCTAATATGCAAGCAGCCTTTATCGGAGGAACTGGGGACTATGTATCATTATTTGAACCAAATGCAACCCAAATACAACAAGAAGGTTATGGATATATTGTAGCAAGCTTAGGTGAACTTGGTGGTAATATACCATATACAGCATATAACGCTAAATCATCATTTATCAATGATAACAAAGATATTATTAAAAAGTTTACAAAGGCTATTCAAAGAGGTTTGGATTTTGTCCACAGTAATGATTCTAAAACGATTGCTAATATAATTAAACCAGAATTTCCAGATACCAAATTAGAAGATTTAATTATTGCAATAGAACAATATAAAAATATTGATACTTGGCCCAAGTCAACAAATTTTACCGAAGAAAGTTTCAATCATATGCAAGATATTATGATTAATGCCAATCAATTGGATAAAAAAGTAAATTATCATGATTTAATTTATACAATTGACTAATAATTTCGTTGATTTTAACAAGATAATAAGCTATAATAATGTGCCATAGGGGGAATTATGAATAAAAAACAAACTATGGCACTAATGGCAGCTGGTATGATTTCATTATTTGGCTTATCCGGATGTACGAATGAAAAAGGTAATACTGGAAAAGGTATCGTATCAACTGCTCAAGCTGATGAACAAAAACCAGAAAACAAAATATTTGAACCAGGTACGCATTGTTATTGGCGTTTATACAATTCAAGACAAACATCTGGACAATTAACCATTCCAAATGGATATGAAGTCTTAGAAATTGAAAGAACTGATGATTATTATCAGGGATCATTTTTTGTATGGTTTATCAATACTGAAACTGTTGAAGCAGAAGCTGTAAAAAGTACCGATATGGGTTTAAATACAGTATATTATTATTCTAAGCCAGGAAAAGTAGTTAAAAAAGATAAGCAAAAATAAAAAGACCAATTTTGGTCTTTTTTAATTGAAATTAATCATTGCAGCTCTAAAGTTTTCTAATAGAGTTTTATCAGCTGCTAATTCACTAGCACTATCTCCATCCACAAACCAATTATAAATATCTTGGTTACTTGGATAAGTAACATGCATAAAGGTAAATCTTGGGTTAATATCAGATCCATCTAAGTGATCATGATAACGCGTACGATTAGTTAAACCAAAGAAATAAGTTAATTCATAATCACGAACACGATCTTCTTCACTAACTCCTAATAGTCCTTCTAAGAAATATGCCAAAGTACCAGTTCGATCCGTACCAATTGTACAGTGGAAATAAATACTATCTCCATTAATAATGTATTGCATTGTAGATTTAAGAGTTGATTTAAGTTCATCAGCATAATCAGTATGAGCTGCTACGGTTGTTTGTGAATTATTATTTTTATCTAAATATGAATAAGTAACTGCTGTACGATTAATTAAATAGTTATGCATAATAATATCACTACCACCATTACCATAATTATCAAATACCGTAAATCTTGCTGCACCAGCTCGCTCTGAATCTGGTCTTAAATCTATTTCTCTAGTAACTCCTAAATTAGCTAAACTAGTAACATCATCTTGACTAGATGTTAATTTAGCACCTCTAAGTAATAAACCATACTTAACTGTACCGGACTTTTGAACATTATTAGTATCCGTATAACTAACGGCAAAACCACCTAAATCACGAACATTTCGAACATTACCAGCATCAAGTGTTCTTCTTGGTGTAGTAGCCTCAATAAGACCATTTACACTTGGATCACTAGCTTTTTCCCAATAATAAGTTATTCCTGGAATTAAGTTAGTTATTTCACCATTTGTAATACTTGCATATTCTACCTTTTTTCCAATTACATGATTAGTTTCATCATATAAGTATACGGCTAATGCTGCATTAGCTCCAGTATCATATACTTTTGGTTTATCACAATAGTTTCCATTACTTGGACTATTACAACTATTATCAGCATTACAATTTGAACAATTATTATTATTAAAGTTTGTAAGCATCGTTGAAGCAAAAGTTGATTCATTTTGATTTTTCCATGTACTAATGTTATCAAAGTATTCATCCATCGCATCATTAGTAGAATCATAAGTTACTTTTTGACTAGATGGAGTATAAGTCCATTTAGCATAATATGTTGCATCAGCAGTTGGGATAGTTGATGTTGTTACTTGTGTTGTATACGTTGTATCAGTATACCATCCATCAAATGTCTTAGCACCCCAAGTTACTGTAGGTAAAGTATCTATTGGACTACCTTCATTTACTTGTTGTGAACTTGGATTAGTTACCCCAATTGCATCAAAATTAATTGTTAATTGATTTGGTGTAGGCGTTGGTGTTGGAGTCGCTGTTGGCGCTGGGGTCGGAGTCGGTGTAGGTGTTGGAGTCGGCGTTGGTGATACTGATTCTATTGTATAGTACAATGTATAATAATCACCATCAGTTCCCTCAACTTTTTCAGCATTATCTTCTTTTACATTTATTTTTGTAAAATCATTTACTGCACGACTATTAGTCTTTCCTTTAATAAGACCATCATATAATGAATAATTAGCCGATGAATTAATACCATATTGTTCTCCCTGAATTACTATTGATGTTG
>JAEEGL014417869.1_pt1 | contig 10112 bp, 8 predicted proteins | sample 9134231 | NCBI WGS metagenome assembly JAEEGL01 (sample SAMN16246548, study PRJNA631951) | gut metagenome | biome: gut microbiome; feature: rumen; material: fiber-attached | host: Bos | place: Iran: Karaj | collected 2018-10 | reverse complement strand
TTTCCTGTTCCACTTAATGTTGCTGTATATGTTTTTCCATCTGATCCTGTTACTGTAAATTCAACTGCTGTTGGTCTTACTTTATCTTGATCATTTGCGTCTACCCAGATTTTTGTTACTTCGATTTTCTTTGTTTCTGGTGTATGACTATTCTTTACTAAGAATCCAGCTAATACTGAACCTGTAATTTGAGCTGTATAACCACTGTTTTCTGGTAATACTTCTCTTACAAAGTATTCAATTTCATATTCACCTTCATATTTTGGTAAATTTGTCCATGTTTTTATTTCAGCATTTGTTGCTGGAATTGTTACTGGAGTGTATAAAGCTGTTTCTACTCCATTTACTTTTTTAAATAATTGTACAGTTGTTGCTGCTGCTACTGTTGTTCTAATTCCATCTTGATCATCTACGTCATCCCACTTTTTGCTTGCAGTTACTGTCATTATTTGATAATCATTATTAAATGTCATTAAGTAATTTTCTTGTGTTGAAGTTACTGTTCCTGTTACTTTATTACCACTTACTGTACCTATATCATTTGTAATACTTAAGTTGTAATTAGCAGGTACTGCTTCTGATACTTCAAATTGAGTTCCAGAAAGTACATTTCTTAAACGAATACTATATCCGTTCTTCATTACAATAGTAAATGTATCTCCTTCACCTTTACTTACTAAATTACCTTCATTGTCAAATACTAAACCACTATTTATAAAATAGTATTCTGTATAGTACTTATAGTTTTCTCCAGGTGCTGTATCACCATACTCTCTTACTGTATGACTATTCCATACATTTTTTTCACTATCATATGTTTCATATGTAATAGTTTTAGTAGTAGCATCATAACCAGTTATTCTTAATGTTGATGAAGGGATTAATTCTTGAACCTCTGATTCTAGTTTGTGTGCTCCCTCACCTACTGTATAAGCTTCTACTTCAATTGGATCCCAACTACCTGAATTCGTATCAGCTACTGAGAACCATATATATTTATCATCAGGGTTTAAACTTTCAGCACTTGTTGCTTTAATAGTGAATACATATTCATCATCTGCAGGTGCATTTTCTGATGACACTTTTTTAATATCTACGTTACTACGTCTTTCGTTTATAGCATCTAATACTATTTCATTATTATTTATATCTTCAACAGTATAATACTTACCATCTATTGTATAGTATTTTCCTGTTGGAACTGTTTCTGATAATACCAATAATTTTAATTCATTGTTAATTAACATTGGTCTTATAGTTCTAGCTTTAATCTCCCAGTGGTATGCATCTTCACCAAGTTCAATTAATTTAAAATCATGACCTGGTGCTTTGATATCTACTACTTCTTGATTATTTATAATATGCTCTGTCATGATACCTACAGCTATGTTAATACCACCTGTAAATTTCTTTGGATTATTTGGATCAACTGTTAATACAATTTGATCTTTCTTTTCTCCATCACGAGCTACCCAAAATTCTACATCTTCATCTTCAAATTCTGATGCATCATCAACAACCCACATTTTTGTTATAGACATCATTTCTGATGCTGTTGTTCCAACTGGATCTGGATTTATAAATTCTTCTGTTAACACTTGATTACTAATTCTTGTATCAACATATGATAATGTTGCTGTTGTATTTGTTTTTAAATCATAAGTACAAACTCCATTAGTACAATTTCTTACTAAATAAGGTTTGATTGCTGCAGGCACTACTGATTCATCATCATATAGGTCTGGATTATTTTTTAAGTCTGCGATTAAATCTAATGTATCTTGGCTTGGCCAACATTCGAATGTAACTTTGTAAACTACTCCATTATCTAAAACGCTTGGTCCTAAATTCCAAACTACTTGTCCAGCTGCATTTAATGTTGCTTCTGGAGCATCTGGCCATATTACATCATCTTTATAATATTTAAATGAATTTTGATCTACATCTAATAAATGTTTAAATTCTTCACTAGCTGCTGTTTCTGATATAACAACATGACTTGTTGTTCCATCAACCATTGAAACAGATCCAATACCAGCCATTTCAATTTTGTGTAATATTTCTGCTAAAGCTGTTTGTAATCCAGCAGTATTTGCTGCTGAATATGCATTTGCTTCTGGAGCACCGGCTGCTGTTGTTAAGTTCTTCATATAAGTTGAACCATAGTTAGGCCCATATGCAAATATTGTATAAAAATTATCAACTCCTACTTTTGTTGCTAATGTTGCAGCATCATCTGTTGCTTGGTTATAACTGTTATTCATGTTTGTGGTATTGTTAGAAGTACCATTTGTTCCGTCACCATCGTGTCCAGTACCATAAACTTGATATTGTTGATTCCAGTTATTATATCCACCATCTGTGCTGTGAAATGTTGGAGCACCATCTGATACAAAAATTACATATGTTTGATCATCGTCTCCAAAATCCACAGTGTTTGCTTTTTGCAAAGCTTCTTCCCAGTTTGTTCCTCCATTAGCATTTAATGCATTAACTGCTGCTGCAAATGTACTATATGTATTTGTTGGTGTTGTATTTGCTATTGTTGCATTTGTTGAAAATGATACAAGAGCTATTTCAACAACATCATCTGGATTATCTCCACCATTATTGCTAAATAATGATTGTGCAAGGTTATTTACAGCACTTTGTGTAGCTTGCATTCTATTTTGATTTGATTCTTGTCTAAAATATCTTGTTCCTGTATATGGTGTTCCATTATATGACCATGTAACTGTTGCTCCCCAACCATAACCATCTTGGGTTCTTGTTAGTTCAACATATTCTCCATTAATCAATCCATATTGAGGAGTAAACCAATCGTTGGTTGTTTCTGTGTAACTTACCGATGTAGTTCCACTACTACTACTCATACTTCCTGATTTATCGACTATGATTATTACATTAACTTTAGTAACATGTTTTTCCGAATCACCTTTAACTGTTAATTCAATTGTGTAAGTTCCATCGCCTTCATAAATGATGTTTCCATTTTCATCTACCTTGCAAGTTCCATCAGTATTCTTTTCACAAATAGGATCACCATTTGCATCTGTCTTTGGATTTACTCTTATCGTTTTTGTATGTTCAGGTTTATCTCCTGCTGGGTCTGTTATGTTTATAAAAAATATTGACCCATCATTTAATTTGATTGTTAATTTCTCTTGTGTGTCAAAAGCACCTAAACTTTGAATTATGAAATCTGATCCAAATGGAACAATTTTCAAAACTGAGTTATTACTACTTTCAACAGAAACAACTTTTTGAACATTTATGTTAATATGCAATATTCTAAAAATAGTTCTAAGGTCTGTACTATCTCCACCACTTATTATGTAATTAAAATTTTCGTGATTGAATATTACATTGTAATTTTCATTTGTTAAATTATTGTCGTTTGAAACATTTTCATTTTCAACATTTTGTGAATTGTTTTGTATTGTTTCATTTTCATTATTTATATTTTCTGCGCTATCATTATTTCCAAAATCGTTGTTATTATTATTTTGATTTTGTAAATTTTCATTCTCATTTCCAGAACCATTTTCTGATTCATTATTATTTGTATTCGATATTCCATTTCCCGAATTGTTCGATGAATTATCATTTGACAATAACGGATTATCGCTGCCGTTTTGGCCGCCTATATTATTGTTATTGTTATCTCCACTAATATTAGTATCACTAGTAGTATTATTACTGTTACTACTATTAGTACTAGTATTATTATATATATTATTACTATTATTATATATATTATTACTATTATTAGGAGCATTAGGAGATACGCTATGTTCATTCGTATTCTCTAAGTCCGGATTCTCATTATCTATCGTAGCTTTCGGTTCATCGACGGTGACAGTTTCCGTATTCGTCGACACTACCGCAGGAGTCTTGTCTTCAGCTACTATTGTAGTTTTATCCTCACTTTCATTTGTGTTTACTTCTTCAGCATATACAAAATTTGCGCTGAAAAAGAATGTACAAACTAACATTAAAATTAATAAGATTTTCTTTTTCATACATTATTCCCCCCAATTGCATGTAAGACACTATTATAGTGATTTTGCAAGTATTGTCAAGGTAAAAGGGGAATTTTATTAAAAAAATTTTTACATATACCTATGGAATTTTTTTGAATATTTTACTGTTTTATGTTTTTTTGCTTGATTTTTTGTATTTTTTAAAAAATATTTTTTTGCTTGATGTGAATTTTTGAACAAAAAAACATTGATTTGTGTTTTGAAGAGTTTTTACTTTTTTCTTTTTTAGATTTTTTAGGTGATCATATGAGTTCATTTTTTTATAAAATTTATTATGATTTTTGTTTAATATTTTTTACTCCAAAGATTACTAAATTGATTTTTTAAATTGAATTTTTTATTGTGATTGATACTTCAAATTATAAAAAAACTGATTGAATTTTGAACTCAATCAGTATTAATTTTTGCACTAATTTTAACAACTTTTTATTTAAAATATACGTTGTCTATGAACGCTTTTTCAAACTCTTTTATATTCTCTTTTGATAACAATAGTATTGTATATGTTGTCTTATTATGTTCAAAAAAGTATTGATGTGCATCATAATTTTCGCCAGTTTGAGCATCTGTAAATACCCATGTACCATATATATATTCAGTACCTTTTTTGTTCTTTCCAGGGGTGGTTTCAAAGGTTAATTCCTTCTTTGATTCTTCTAAAGATTTGTTTTCAATATATGTCATTCTTATATCTAAAAGCACCTTACCATCTTTAGCATATTGTAAAAATCTATAGTTATTCATAGTGGAACTTTGAAGATCAGAATAGCTCTCTTTGTAATACATTTCTTTGAAATCTCTTTCATTACTAAGGTCTATTTCACCATCATTTATCTTTACTATATTCTCACTATTTTTACCTGTTCCACTACCTTCTTTAGAGTTTCCACAGCCTGTTATATCAAACATCATTACTATTATTAATACGATTAATAATACTTTCTTTTTCATATTAATTGCTCCTTTTATAGCTGAATAGTTATTTCTCTTTCAGCTTGATCATCGCATCCCACATGATTAAAACTACATTTCTTAATTTCTTCATATTATTCTCCCGTAGTTTCTTATCTTCTTATGATGATTATATCACATAATAAAAAAAGAGTAAAAAAAGAAGAATAATTTTTCTTCTTTATATTACGTTCTTAATATATTTTATTTTCTTTAATATAAATACTATTAGTAAAGATAAACTAAATATAACTATTGTTATTAGTGGTATTGATAGTAATGGATTATATCTAATAATTAAACTCTTAATTGGATTTAATAATATCATATGAATTAAATATATACCAAAAGTATATTTAGATATATTAAGTATCCATTGTGATTTAAATTTGCTTTTATTGCCAATTACTAGTGTAAATACACTGGCTGAAGTAATACTAACTAATATGTTTCTATACCATGTCATTGTAGAAAATAAACTACCTTTTATTGAAGAAGCTATTCCTGTTATTAATATCATTAATATATTACTAAATATTATTGCTAGTACAAGATAGATTTTATCTTTCTTAGTTAATTTATATTTTTGTAATCTTTCATATATAATATGTCCACATATAAAATAACCTAAATAATATGTTCCATTTATTAGTGGTATTGGATATTCTATTTCAATAGATGTCTTTAATAAATGATTTGCTACTGATAATAATATTGGAACTACTCCCGAGAAAAATAACCATAGTTTTAAAAATAATATTTCTTTTTCTCTTGTCATATTTTTACAAATATCTTGTATAAATGGAAGTGCTATATATATACCAAGTAAAGCATATAAATACCATAAATGTGGTTGCGTATAATCAGCTTTAAATAGTGTATATACTATTTTAGATGGTAGATTATTTAATAAATCTCTATTATATATTAATCCATTATATATATAATATATTATGCTCCATAAGACTAAAATTAAACTAAATTTTATGATTCTCTTTTTATATTTTGTTTTATCAAATGGTTCTTTTGTTAGAAATATACCACTTATCATAAAAAATAATGGTACACATACTCTAGCTATTATGTTAAATGAACTTCCTATTATAAAATATGAGAATGATGTTTTATTAAATCCATTATAATAAACACTTGATACATGTACTATTATTACCATAATAATACTGAATATTCTTAAAAATTCGACACTTTTTTCTCTTTCTTTCATATTAAACACTCTCTATCTAAATAAATTATATCAAATAAAAAAGACTTTTTAGTATTATTTTTTTACTATTAGTCCTTCACATGTATTTAATACTATTTCTTTTAATAATTCCATTAATATCATCTCTCATACAATCATTATTTTAATACTTTTTTATGCCAACATCTTTTATCACATTTTGGGCATCTCATCTTTCTTGTTCTTCCAAAATGTGGAGCCCAAAAAACGTTTTTGTATGTTGGTACATATTTATGATGACATTCTGAGCATTCATAATATCCTGCTTTTTGTTCTATTGAAACTAGTATTGCACATACAATTAAAAATATAACAAAATCAGTCAATACAATTACTGCTTTTATCCATTCAGGTACATTAATTATATCTGCGATATAGGCAATAAATAAAAATAGTATTGTTATTATTATTCCAAATATAACTTCTAAATTTAATAACTGTCTATTTTTTTCTTCTATTATTTTAGTTAATTCTAATACGTTTTCTTCCGCTTTCTTTTCGTTATTTTTCATATTAATCACTTCACTTATACTACAAATTATAATAATTTAACGCTAACTACAAGTTGAGTTATATTTTTATTTTATCATAAAAAAAGAGAGTACGTATACTCCCTATTTATTATCACTAACCATTTTCTTTTTAAATACAATAATTGATAATATTATTACTACTGCTGTATATATAATAAATACTAATATATCATTTATAGTTATATCACTTAATTTATTATTTAATGCACTTCTTATTATATTTAACGCACCTTCAAATGGTAATAAACTACATATTGTAGAAAATACTTTACCTACCATTTCTTTAGGAAAATACATTCCACTTGTAAAGCATACTAGTTGTACTATTACACTTCCTACTCCTCCAGATGCTTTTTCACTAACTAAACTACCAATTAATATGCCAAGTGTTATAAACAGTATTGATATTAGAATTGATATTAAGATTGTAAATAAGATGTTTATATTAATACTTAATCCTAATAATATGGCTACTATAAAAAATAATATATTTTGAATAATAATAATTGGCATTAATGATAGTATGTATCCCAAAATATAATCACTTGATTTCATTGGTGAAGTACCTAATCTTATTAATAAAGATGAACTTCTGTCTTTAGATATTAATGAAGCTGTAAATAGTGTTATAAATGAGAAACCAAATAAAATAATTCCTGGAGTAAAATTTTCTATTTTAAACACTGAATCAGGTAAATTAAATTGTTGAAATATAAATAATAAAAATATTGGTAAGGCTATTTCAAATATAAGACTAAGCGGATCTCTAACAAGTTCCTTAAAGTTTCTTTTGGCGAAATTTAGCATTCTCATTATAATTCACCTCCAGTAGCAATCTTAACAAAAGCATCTTCAATATTTTTAGTTTTAGTCTTTTTAATAAGTTCTTTAGCTGTGCCTATATCAACAATATTACCTTCTGCCATTATGCCTATTCTATCTGATAAGCTTTCTGCTTCTTCCATATAATGGGTAGTTAATATAATAGTTATTTTACCTTTTAGTCCTTCAATTACTTTCCATAATTCTTTTCTAGCAATTACATCTAATCCTAATGTTGGTTCATCTAGAAATAGTATTTGTGGATTATTTATTAAACTTATAGCAATAGATACTTTTCTTTGCCATCCACCAGATAATGTTTTTGCTCTTTTGTTTAATACATCATTTAATTTAAATTGTTTGACTAATTCATTTATTTTTTTATCTTTATTATTTATTTGATATACGCCAGCCATAAACTCTAAATTTTCTTTAACAGTTAAATTTAGAGCAATAGCTGTTTCTTGTGGTGATACATTTAAAATAGACTTAATTTTAAATACATCTTTTTTCATATCCATATTTTCTATTTTAATACTACCTGATGTTGGTAATATAAGCCCTGATAGCATTTTAATTGTTGTTGTTTTTCCTGCTCCATTAGTACCTAAAAGTGCAAATAATTCACCTTGTTTTATTTGCAAATTTATTCCATTTACAGCAATTTTATCTTTAAATTTTTTAGTTAAATTTTTAGTTTCGATTGAATACATATTATGCCTCTGGCATTATTTTATCAATTGCACCTTCTAATGCATCTGTTTTCAATATTGCCATTCCTTTCTTTTTATCACATAAAACAACAACTGTATCACCAGGTTTAATATTAAACATGTCTCTTGCTTGCTTTGGTATTACTATTTGTCCCTTTTCTCCTACTCTTGCAATACCTACAAATTTGTTTTTCATATTCATCTCCTTAAGTATAACAATTCATACTTTTCATACTTATTATATACCTCATAATAATTATTATCAATATAAAAACAGATTTTCATCTGTTTTATTTTGTTCTTGGTCTAATTATACATTCATTTTGTGTAATAGCTATTTCATAGTTATCAAATACTAGTATTTCTAAACCATTTTCTTTTTTTATCTTCCTTGCATATTTTTTCCATTCTTCTATTGATGTTAAATTATGTTCTATTGTTTCTTTAACTGATTTGTTTTTAGCATCTATTGTTCTAAAGTTCGTTTCATCAATTTTTAATCCTGCAATATATACATCATGATCATCTAATTTTCCAATAAGTTCTTTTTCTTGATTTTTATCAATTGTAACAACTAAAAAGTGACTTATTCCATATGAATTATATTGTGCTTCAAACATATAATCTATAAAAAATAATGCTCCAATTACAGTTATAGACATTATAACTATTAGTATAATTATTTTCTTATTCATACTATCTCCTTTTTGTGCATATATTATAGCATAAAAAAGCAGATTTTTCATCTGCTATAATAGTTAAATAAATAACAATCTTATTATTATCTCAACTAAATGTGAACCAAAATGAGCTAACATCGAGTATTGTATACCATATTTTCTATATAACCAACCAAATGCTAATCCAAATGAACCATTTAGTAAAAAACATCTAACTAATATTAATGTATTTAAATACCCAAATATTTGATATGTTGATGGTAAATGACCTACTGCGAATAATAATGCAGTTACTATATTAGAAATTACAAATACTTTAGTTGGTATTTTTTTAGATTTTCTATAGAAGATTTTTGATATTAACCAAGCAAATAATGACATCAAGAATAATCTCATTAGTATTTCTTCAAATACACCACCATATGTAAATGCAGAAATAATATATTCAATAGTTGGTTTGCTATTAAATGATTCACGTACTGGTTCTATAAAACTACCAAATATATATCTGTCAACTAAGCTTATTGATAATCCTGCTATAACTGCAAGTATAGTTGTTATTTTAATAGCTTTTTCATTTTTTTCAAATTTCTTTTTCCATAAACCTATCTTATTAGATAATATTATTCCTATTCCAGCAAAAAACGCAGTGTATAAAGTTATTTGCATTACAGAAATAGCTATTAGTAATTCTTTTGATCCTGTTTGTTCTATTCCTTCTTTAATTACTTCTGGATCTAAATAACTTAATGAATACAATGTAGTAAAATATCCGCCTATTATGCATATTATTATCATAAATATATAGAATTTATAATTATCTTTAATATATTTCATAATATCACCACCCTATATAATTATTATATCACACAAAAACGAGATTTTACTCTCGACTTGTTCGTAATATCTTAATCTTCCGATTACCCACTTATAAATGGTATCCTTATTAAAAACGCTAAGAACAATCCTATTATTAAACTAATTCCTATATTCATTGGTTTCTTATATAAAACTATACAAGTAGCAATAAATGTAAGTGTATACAAAACTCCTTTAAAACCAAAATACCATATTCCTATGCTGAAACAACTTGCAATCATAACAAACATTATTAAACAACAAATAAT
>JAEEGL014001987.1_pt1 | contig 10112 bp, 6 predicted proteins | sample 9134231 | NCBI WGS metagenome assembly JAEEGL01 (sample SAMN16246548, study PRJNA631951) | gut metagenome | biome: gut microbiome; feature: rumen; material: fiber-attached | host: Bos | place: Iran: Karaj | collected 2018-10 | reverse complement strand
GGTGGAAGTGCAGAAAAATGCAAAAGACCGCGACGGAAGGCCGATTAAAGCCGGAACAATCGGCTGGTGTTACGGCGGCTATTTAGAATAAATTAATTGGCCACGCGGGTTTGTAAACTTTTGGAGTATTATTATATTAAGAACGGGCAAGGGATTGGAGCAGCGCCGCAGGCGTACTTTGCAAAGCAAAGTATGGAGCGCGGTTAGCGCGGAACTGCGAAAAGCCCGGTTTTTTGCAAAGCAAAAAATGCCCCCAAAAAAACAAGTGGAGAATTATTCATTGTTTTTTATTCTATCTTGTTGCACAGCGATTGTGGCGCACTTGACAGAACGCTGAAAATTTGGAAAATGGTTTATATGAAATTAAACGCTTTAGTCAAAGTCGTAGCAGTCCTCGTCGTTGTGGTTAATAAATAACCGGGAGTGAATGTTATATACTTTGTGAAAAGCAAAAATATAAAAGAAGCTCTCCGGTTGGGGAGCTTTTTTGTTTTCCGGCCGGAGAGCTTTTATAGGATAAGCTAAAAATTGCTTGCGTAATTTTTTTTAACGCTTTCCGATTTATCTACGGCCGTCTGCCGGGCGGTCTTATTCAGGAGTTACAAATGAAACAAACAGGCGCACAAATTATTGTTAAATTGCTGGAAATGTATGGTATTGAAACTGTTGCTGGAATTCCTGGCGGCTCAATTCTTCCGCTTTATGATGAACTCAACCGCTCTTCAATCCGGCACGTCCTTGTGCGCCACGAACAGGCTGCGGGTTTTATTGCTCAGGGAATGGCTCGCTCAACTGGTAAGCCTGCTGTTTGTCTTGCAACTAGCGGGCCTGGTGCTATGAATCTTCTTACGGCAATTGCTGATGCTCGCGCAGATTCGATTCCGATTATCGCAATTACTGGCCAGGTTAATACAAGTCTTATTGGAACTGATGCTTTTCAGGAAGCGGACACTTTTGGGCTTTCGTTTCCAATCACAAAGCATTCTATAATGGTAAAAACTCCTTACGAACTTTTGGAAGCGATTCCAAAGGCTTTTGAAATTGCTTCTAGCGGCCGGCCTGGCCCGGTTTTGATTGATGTTCCGCGCGATGTTCAGCTTAAAGAATGTGATTTTGAAAGTTGGCCGGACATTAAAAAAATCCGTTTGCACGATATTCGTTTTCACACTCCAATTGATGAATATTCTGAAAAAATGGGAAAAATTACAGAAGCGCTTGCAAAAGCAAAGCGGCCAGTTTTGTTCTGCGGCGGCGGTTGCGATTCTGAAGAAGCTGCAACGGGAATCAAAAATTTTATTCAGAATTATAAATTGCCGGTTGTAACTAGCCTTATGGGGCTTGGCTGCGTTCCCGGAAGTTCTGAGCTTTTTATTGGTATGGTTGGTATGCACGGAAGTCACGCGGCAAATGTTGCAATGCATGACAGCGACCTTGTAATTGCGGCCGGTGTTCGTTTTGATGACAGAGCAACTGGTGTTGTAAGTAAATTCTGTCCGGACGCAAAAATTGTTCACATTGATATTGATGCTGCCGAAGTTGATAAAATTATTGAATCTCAGATTTCGGTAGTTGCAGATGTTGAATCTGTGTTCCCGGTTTTGGCTCAGCTTGTTTCTGAAAAGAAAATCAGTTCTGACGAAAGCTGGCTTAAAAAGATTTTAAAGGTTAAAAAGGAAAAGCATTCGCTTGAATGCGGCCGTCCAAAAGACGAAAAGCTTGCAAATCCGCGCGAAATTATTTCTAAAATTCCCGACCTTGCAAAACTAGCTGGCATTGCTCCTGAAAATCTTATTGCCACAACAGATGTTGGTCAGCATCAGATGTGGGCTGCTCAGTATTACCCGGTTGAACGTCCGCGCTCGTTTTTGACTTCTGGAAGTCTTGGAACTATGGGCTTTGGCTTGCCAGCAGCAATTGGCGCTGCAATCGCAAATCCGGATAAGCGCATTGTTTGTTTTAGCGGTGACGGTTCTATTATGATGAACCTTCAGGAAATGGCAACGCTCGCTGAGTTGAATCTGCCGGTAACGATTATTGTTTTTGAAAACGGCACTCTTGGAATGGTTTATCAGCAGCAGAAATTTCTTTTTGATAAGAATTACAGCGCGTCTGTTTTTGGGCGTTCTCCAAAACTTTTGGAAATTGCTCGCGGTTTTGGTATTGAAGCTGTTGATGCTGATTCTGATTCGGAATGGTACAAAAAAGCCTTTGACGCTAATCGTGAAAATAAACCGTGCTTTGTTCGCGTAACGGTTGATTCTGAAGAAAACGTTTTGCCGTTTGTTCCTGGCGGACGGGCAAATGTTGACGCTATATTAAATTAAAAACTTTGCTTATTTTGTAAGTGAAAATGGGTGCAAACAATAGCTGCATAAGAGAAGTGCAAAAGCCGTTGTTCGCACCCGTTTTTTTTGCCAAGTATTAGTTTATTTTTGTGCTTCAATTGTAAAAAACGCTATTTCGCTTTTCCATTCAAAAATGGTGCGGTCGCAGGCGGCAAGCAGCAGATTTACAATTTTTTGAAGTTCTGCAGTTCCGCAGGCTTCGCTCATTTTTGCACCGTAAGCCGAACTGTCTGGGGTAAACCATTTTTCAATTTCGGCCGGCGTGATTTTTCTTTTTTCTGTTAGCGTTTGCGAAGCAACTTTTACTTTAAATCCGCGTTTTCTAAAAAGATTTGCAATATAGATTCCGTCCCAAGAAAAAAGCGGATTATCTCTGTCGCCAAAGAATTCCTGCTCTGCGCCTTCCATTTTGTCTAAGGTGTCGCGGAACTGGCCCAAAGTTTCTTGCGACAAAATCTGTTTTTTAACAAGTTCGCTGATTCTCTGCCCGTGGCACGGAATTCTTTGTGAAATTATAACTTTCCAGCCTTCTGCAAGCGGGCATTCGTAAGAAAAATCTTCGGCAGCTTTATCATCATTTTTATCAATATCAGAATATGGAACCGAAGATGCGTTTTCTCCCTCTGAATCTTCTTTTTGTGGCGTCATAATGCCCGCAAGCGAATCTGCAAGTGCAATAATTGAAGGCTCGCTCGCAAACGGGTCTGTAAAAAACATTCTGTCAAAAACTGCGCCGTTGTACTGAAATTTTACGAGGATATTATAAAAATCTTTTTGTGTTAAAAAATCTGCTGAAATAGAATTGCCGCGATACTGCAAAATTGGTCTGTCTAAGCTGCCAAGCGTGCGGCCGTATTGTTCAAGAATCTCTTTGCCTTTTTCGGTGCGGCAAACTCCGCAGGTAACGCCTTCTGGTGTTTTTCGGGCAATGTCCCAAAGCAAAAGGCCGCTGTCTGCGTTCCAAATTAGCGAGCGGTGATGTCGCAAAAGGTCTGCCATAGAAGTCATTGTGTCGCGGATTCCAAGCAAAACTTCGGCGCGGTTTGAGTCCAGTCGCTGACGCCAAAAACGGTCTGCGCGATCTAGTACAACTTCTTTTGCCGGATCTTTTGGGCTGAACGTAAGATTTTCTTCTTTTTGGAGATTTCCGCTTTTAAAATGCTCGTTCACCCACCATTCAGAAATCGGGTTTTCACCAAATTCAGATTTTGCGCAGGATTTTGCTGTTGGCGAGCGAAGCCCTTGATTTGTAAAAACGTTGATTGAACCTGTTGTTTCTGGCGAAGAAGCAAGTTCGTCTGAAGTGTACTGTTCATTTGTTTGCGATTTTTCAAGAATTGCTGCAATTTGAAGTTCGCGGCGCGAAAGAACTCCCTCGCGGATTGTTCCTTCGTAACCTTGTGTGCTTGGGTTGTAAAAAACTCTTCCGCTTAAGGTGTCTGGCAGATATTGTTGTGCAACCCAATGGTCGCGGTAAGCGTGCGGATATAAATAGCCCGCTCCGTGTCCAAAACCTTCTGCGTCGCGGCTGCTGTCTTTTAGATGATTTGGAACTTCGGAGTCTTCTTTTTCAACGCTGGAAAGCGCATCAAAAAATGCCATACTGCTGTTTGATTTTGGAGCTGTTGAAAGATAAAGTGCCGCATGTGCCAAAAAGTAGCGGCCTTCTGGCATTCCAACGCGGTCAAAAGCCTGCGCGCAGCTTTCTACAACGGTAACTGCGTTTGGATCTGCAAGGCCTGTATCTTCGCACGCAGAAATCAACATTCGGCGGAAAATAAAATGCGGGTCTTCGCCTGCGGCAACCATTCGGGCAAGCCAATAGCAGGCGGCGTCCGGGTCGCGCCCACGCAAAGATTTTATAAATGCGGAAATTATATCATAGTGATAGTCGCCGTCGCGGTCGTAAAGTACAACTTTTTTTTGAATTGATTCTTCGGCGGCTTCTTTTGAAATGTAGATTTTTGTGCCGTATGCTGGAACCGGCGGCTCTGTGTATGGCGACCATTTTTCAGGAGTTGTTTCAATGGCAAGTTCAAGGGCGTTTAAAAGTGAGCGCGCGTCTCCGTTTGCTGTTTCAATAAGATGTTCAAGCGCGCCTTCTTCAAATTCTACTTTCCAATGACCGTAACCGCGTTCTATATCATTAATTGCCTGGTGCGCAGCTTTTTCCAAATCATTATAAGTGAGCGGCTTTAGCTGAAAAACTCGTGAGCGCGAAACTAGTGCTTTATTTACTTCAAAAAAAGGATTTTCGGTTGTTGCACCAATCAAAATGATTGTGCCGTTTTCAACCCAAGGTAAAAGTGCGTCTTGCTGGCTTTTATTCCAGCGGTGAACTTCATCAACAAATAAAATTGTGCGCCTTGTGTAAAGATTGTAATAATCTTCTGCCTGTTTAATTGCGCCGCGAATATCAGCAACGCCGGTAAGCACGGCATTTAATGTTATAAAGTTTGATTTTGTATGATTTGCAATAACGCGGGCGAGGGTGGTTTTACCGCTTCCTGGTGGTCCATAAAAAATAACTGATGTAAGTTGATCTGCGGCAATTGCGCGGCGAAGCAATCGGCCTTTTCCAACTATGTGGTCTTGGCCGATATATTCATCAAGATTTCGAGGCCGCATTCTTGCGGCCAAAGGTTCTTGTGTTAATTTTATTTGTTCAAATAAGCTGTCAGAAGCCACTAAATTCTCCGATTTGCTGGCAGGCTCAGCCTGCCTATGAGCCGTGTTTCGATGAACCTAAAACTCCGCTGTCAGCGTTTTTTTTTACGGTTCTTCGATTTTAGGCTTATTCGCGGTTCCACTTTTTGCGGTCAGGATAGTATGACCAAAGTCCAATATCTTCATAAGCTGCATTTGATGTTCCTGCGAATGTCAAAGCTGCATATAATGAACTTTCTTCTTCTGTTTTGTTCGGTGTTGCATTTAACAAAACCATTGGTATATGGTCTGTTGTAATTTTTGACTGAATATTATTTCCGCTTGGGAAATCTGCTATTTTCAATTCGCTATTGTTGTCAAAAACTGCTCGTTTTATTCCGCCATTTTTTGCAGAATCAATATTTCCAAGCCCAATCAAAACTGAATCTGTTGTTGTGGCAATGCTTATTATGTCTTTGTCGCAATCAATGTCTTTTAGTTCGCTGCTTGTTGATGTTTTATAATAAAGTTTGCTGCCTTTTGAGAAGTATAGTTTTTCAGCTGGTGAAGATTCAGTTTCATCTGTGGCAACTGCTACTGCGTTAAAGAATTTATCCCCATCGTCGTAATATGCAACAGCGCGTGGTCTTATATATTCCGATGGCTCGTATAAAGACTCGTCGTATAAAGTGTAGGCAGTTTCTTCTATGTCTGCTTTTGTTAATCCTGTTAATTTATAAAGTTTATTTGTTTTTTCATTGAAAATGTATACGCTTCTGTTTGCTGGATTTGGCGAATTAGTTTGGAAAACATTAAAGTCTGAATAATAATGTTTGTCTGATTTTTTAATATACATTGAAAAATATTCAGAATCGTTTATGTCTTCATTTAAGATTTCTGTCCAGTCTTCGGTATTGTTTTTGCCATACAAATGGATTTTATCTGGATTTGTGCTTCCTTCTTTTCCTGTAGTTGTGTATTCAGCTGTAAACAAATAAAGATAATTTGTATTTGCAAAAACGCCAATAATATGCTGGCCTTGCAATTCTGAATCATTAAAAGAATAACTTGGAAGATCAAAAGGAACTGGATAATCGTCCCAGCTTCCGTGTTCGTTATTATCAGCTTTTTTATATCTTAAGCCTTTGTTTGCTGCAAGAAACAGATATTCTTTATCATTCATAGTGTATCTTGTAATTTGGCCAATGTTTCCGTTTACAGTTGCAGATAAAGGCTCTACGTCCTGACGAATTTCGTAAAAAATCGGGTCAAAGCAACTTGTAAAAATCATTGCAGCCGGAATAAAAATTGTTGCGATAATTTTATTTATTTTTTTCATCATTATATCCTGTGTAAAGTTTTAGAAGTGATAGCGTAAAGTAAATCCAACGTTTATAAAAACACCATTGTCATTTTTTTCAGGATGATCTTTTGGCCACATTGGAATCCAATATAAGTTTGTTGCAAGTCCAAAAGACCATTGTTCTGAATATCTGTAATAAGCTCCTGCAGAAGCTTTTGCTGCCAAGGCAGGAAAATAAGTCATATTCTGAAGTGAAACGTAAGCCAAACCAATATTCAAAGTCATAGGAAATTCAAACTTACCAAAATAAGGCTGATACATTACACCAAAAGTTAAAGGCATTGTCGAAAGCTGTTTTTTTCCGATAGTTTGATTCCAGCAAAACTGAACATCGCCGCCAACTCCAAGTTTGTTTGTAAGAAATCTGTAATAGCCGATTCCGCCCCCAATTCCAGGGTAAAGCTGCTTGCCAAAGTTCAAAGGAAAGTTCGCTCCAAGGTCAACTTTTAAAAACTGGTCTCCTGCTCCGTTTTGTTCGTAAATATAATCATCATAGTAATCATCTTCATCATCATAAGTTTGAGCAATTAGTGCACTTGTGCATAAAATTAGTGCAGACATAATAGAAATAAAGCGTTTCATATTGCGACCTTTTTTTTATTTCAGTATATTTTCTTACTATACAATATACTGTTTTTATAGCAGTTTATCAATAAAACAGAAAGGGGCTTTGGAAGTTACATGAGCGCAGTAATTATCGACGGAAAGCAGGTTGCGGCAGATGTTCGCAATGAAGTTGCACAAAAGGTTGCAGAACTTAAAACAAAAGGAATTTCTCCTTGTCTTGCAGTTATTTTGGTTGGTGAAAATCCTGCAAGTGTTAGTTATGTTACAGGAAAACAGAAGGCGCTTGCCGAAGTTGGTATGGTTGATCGTTCTGTTCATTTGCCAGAAAATACTAGCGAAGCAGATTTACTTAAGTTGATTGACGAGCTTAACGCTGATGATTCTGTGCACGGAATTCTTGTTCAGTTGCCTCTTCCAAAGCACATTAACGAAGAAAAAGTAATTATGGCAATTTCGCCAGAAAAAGATGTAGACGGTTTTCACCCGGTAAGCGTTGGAAATCTTATGATTGGCCGACCGGGCTTTTTGCCTTGCACTCCGCACGGAATTATTGTACTTCTTAAAAAAGCTGGAATTGAAACAAGCGGAAAACACGCGGTTGTAATTGGCCGCTCAAATATTGTAGGAAAGCCGGTTTCTATTTTGCTTGCCCGCAAAGATGTAAACTGTACTGTTACAATGTGCCACACCGGAACTAAAAATATGGCGGAAATTACTCGTCAGGCTGATATTATTGTTGTTGCAAGCGGACACCCTCACACTCTAACTGGCGATATGGTAAAAGACGGCGCTGTTGTAATTGATGTTGGCGTAAACCGCATTCCAGATTCTTCAAAAAAATCAGGATTTCGCTTAATTGGCGATTGTGATTTTGATGATTTAAAGGAAAAGACTTCGTTCATTACTCCAGTTCCAGGCGGAGTTGGTCCAATGACAATTGCAATGCTTATGCAAAATACTCTTGAAAGCGCACAAAACAGATTGAAATAGGAAAAATCGATGCGAGATATACAAAGCGAAGAAGATACCCGCGCCGTTCCTTTAAAAAAGGTTGGCGTAAAAGGCGTAAAATATCCGGTTACAGTTTTGGATAAAAACTCTAAAACTCAGCAGACAACTGCCTGCGTGGATTTATTTGTAAACCTTCCTCATAATTACAAGGGAACTCATATGTCCCGATTTATAGAAGTGTTTCATAAATATCATACAGATCTTTCTATGCATCATTTTTTGGATATGCTTGAAGAAATTCGGGTAAAACTTGATGCGCAAAGAGCTTTTGGTCGAGTATCTTTTCCGTATTTTATTGAAAAGCAGGCTCCTGTAAGTGGAGCTTGCGGAATTATGCAATACAGTTGTTCTTACGACGGCGAAGTTTGCGAAGGTGGCGAGCGAAAGTTTTATGTTTCGATTCAGGTGCCTGTTGCAACGCTTTGCCCTTGTAGTAAAGCAATTAGCGAATACGGTGCGCATAATCAAAGGGGAATTGTAAGTGTTCGTTTGCAGTATAATGATTTTTTCTGGATTGAAGATGTAATTGAAACTATTGAAAAATGCGCTTCAACTCCGCTTTATACTCTGCTTAAGCGTAAAGATGAAAAGTTTGTAACTGAACACGCTTATGAAAATCCTCGCTTTGTGGAAGATGTTGTTCGCGAAGTTTATTTAGGTCTTAAGAAACTTGGATTTAAAAAGTTTTCTGTAGAAGCTGAGAACGACGAAAGTATTCATAACCACAATGCTTATGCTTGCGCAGAATATTCTGAATAATCCTTTTGATTACAAATATCAGAAATAAAAAAAAAGAGAGCATTCAAAAGATTTAACCACCCGGGAAACCTTTTGAATGCTCTTATTGGTATGTAAAATAAATTAAGCCCATTTACGAATTTTTAAATAAAAATCTTTGTTTTTAATTTCTTTTTAAATCATTTTTTTTAATCAATCTTTACTTAATAAATCTTTTTAAATGGTTCTTAAATTGATGTTTTTAACTTTAGGCTAACTTTATTTAATCTAAGATTATAATAATATTACCTGGGTCATATGTCAAGAAGTTTTATAAAACGTTTTCGAGATATAACAAAAAGTTATAATTTTTTTATTAAAGTTATAGAATAAAGTTAAATAAAAAATGACCTAAGTAATATTTTAGGCCATTTTTTGTATAGTAAAACGTTTTTCTTTAGATTTTCAGGCTTTTTTTACCGAATCGCGAACGATTACGCTGCCGTGAACAACCTTTTTTCCAATGTGATAGCTTGGATTTTCAAGTTTTAGTACTATACTTTCGGCACCAAGTTGTGCCATTGTTTCGTAATTAACGCTGTAAGTTGTAAGTTTTGGAATTCCAATGTCTGCAAAAATACCGTCATCAAAAGCTGCTACAGAAATATCTTTTGGAATCTTATATTCAAGACCTTCAAGATAATGAATAAGTTTGTAAGCAACGCGGCAATCATTGCAGATAAAAGATTCTGGCATTTTGTCTGGCAAAAAAAGACTTTGTTCTTCTCCATAATCATTTACATCTGGAATTATATAATCCATATTTAGTTCCAGGCCGCGATGAAGCAGCGCTTTTGTAAAGCCTAGAAAACGATCCATTACAATTTCTGCGAATTTTATATTTCCAACAAAGCCAACAGACTTGCAGCCCTGATCTAAAAGGTAATTTGTGAGTGTGTAGCCTGCATAAAGGTTATCATTTATAATTCCGCTTGTTTCGTTATCATAAAGATGTGCCATAAAAAGATGTGGAATATTTGTTTCTTTTAAAAGATTAATATATTCGCGGCTCATCTGTCCTAAAACTATAAATCCACCGACTTTGTTTTCTTTTAAGATTTTTGGAAGAATGAGAAGATGTTCAGTTTCATCAGAAATAATTTCTGTAATTCCGTAATAATTTAGCTGGATTAGATTTGAAATAAGTGGCTGTTGAAGGGACATATATGATACATTTGCATTCATGCTGCGTTCTGCAATAAGAATGCCAATATTGTGTGAGACCTGGTCATCGGAGGACGCAGGAGCCTTTTTATATCCGAGTTCGTCGGCCTTGGCAAGAATCTTTGCCCGTAAATCTTCACTCACTCCGTCTTTTCCTGATAACGCTTTTGATACAGACATAACTGTGACATCGAGTTCGTCTGCTATATCTTTCATAGTGACTACGTTTCTCATTAACT
>JAEEGL013748564.1_pt1 | contig 10112 bp, 8 predicted proteins | sample 9134231 | NCBI WGS metagenome assembly JAEEGL01 (sample SAMN16246548, study PRJNA631951) | gut metagenome | biome: gut microbiome; feature: rumen; material: fiber-attached | host: Bos | place: Iran: Karaj | collected 2018-10 | reverse complement strand
CTTTCAGAGGACCTGCATAAGTTACGTATGAATCAACACCTTCCTCGAAGCTGAGCTTTGCCTTGCCGCCAAGGTCGTATCTCTGCCAGTTACGAGCTCTGTTGGAACCTTCGCCCCAATACTCCTTGACGTAATTACCGTTTATGTTAAGTCTGTTTGTAGGGGACTCATCGAATCTGGCGAAATATCTGCCCAGCATGAGGAAGTCAGCTCCCATAGCCAGCGCCAGAGTCATGTGGTAGTCATATACGATACCGCCGTCGGAACATATAGGTACGTATACTCCGGTCTCCTCAAAGTATTTATCTCTCTCATTAGCAACGTCCATAACGGCTGAAGCCTGGACACGGCCGATACCCTTCTGCTCACGGGTGATGCAGATGGAACCTCCGCCGATACCGATCTTAACGAAGTCAGCACCTGCATCTGCCAGATATCTGAAGCCTTCGCCGTCAACAACGTTTCCGGCACCGATCTTCACCTTGTCGCCATAGCGTTCTCTCACCCACTTGATGGTGTCAGACTGCCATTCGGAATAACCCTCTGATGAGTCTATGCAAAGAATGTCTGCGCCGGCTTCTACCAATGCAGGGATCCTGGTCTCATAGTCTCTGGTGTTTACACCTGCTCCTACGATGAATCTCTTGTTATCATCAAGAAGCTCGTTGGGGTTGGACTTGTGAGAATCGTAGTCCTTGCGGAATACGAAACCGGTGAGCCTCTGGTTCTTGTCTATAATGGGAAGAGCGTTCAGTTTGTGGTCCCAAAGAATGTCGTTTGCTTCGCTTAATGATATGCCCTCTTCTCCGGTGATTAGCTTCTCAAAAGGCGTCATGAACTCACTGATTTTAAGATCCGGGCTCATACGTGACACACGATAGTCTCTGGAAGTAACCAGACCTACCATCTTGCCTTCTGAAGTTCCGTCCTCTGTGATAGCGATAGTGGAGTGTCCCTTGAGAGCCTTGAGATCGAGCACATCCTGCAGGGTCTGATCAGGCCTCAGGTTGGAATCGGATGCAACAAAGCCGGCTTTATAAGCCTTGACTCGTCTTACCATAGCGCACTGATTCTCTACGGTCTGTGACCCGAATATAAAAGAAATTCCACCTTCCTTAGCCAGTGCAACAGCCATCCTGTCATCAGAAACAGCCTGCATTACGGCAGAAACAAGTGGAATATTCATTGAAAGTTCGGGTTCTTCACCCTTCTTGAATTTAACTACCGGGGTCTTCAGCGATACGTTCTCAACGCGGCATTCCTTGCTGGAATAACCGGGAACGAGAAGGTATTCGTTAAATGTTCTTGATGGTTCCTCAAAATAAAAAGCCATGTAATATTTCTCCTTACTACAATCGATCATTAGAAACTATATTACATTTAATTTTATAACAAAGCATTCTTTGTTTCAAGTAAAAAATGTCTGAAAAATATGTCTATTTTATTGTTTTTCAGTTTTTCTCTTCTCTGCCCACAAATAAAAAAGAACGGTCCGGGTCTGATCCCGAACCGTTCTCGTTAATGATCAATATACTTCTTTAAGTTGACCTTTCTTGAAAGCATCGATAAGATCCATCATATCCTGTACCTGATCAGCCAGTTCTTTGCCTGAATCGGTATCGATGATGTATTTTCTCTCAGGAAGAGTGTATACGATGCTCATAGTGGGAGCAGTGAACTCCTGAGTACCGTCTTCTTTAAGTGGTTGATACGGCTTGTGCTCTGCAAGCATCATTCCTCTGGAGTTGTAGATCAGAGTATATCCTGCAATACCGGTGGTCTTCTGATAAGCCTTGGAAATGCCTCCATCTATCACGTAGATCAGTCCACCGCCCTTGACGGGAGATTCGCCGTTCTTGATTTTAACAGGAACATGTCCGTTAAGGATCCTTGCAGTACTGGGATCCAGACCAAATTCTACCAGGATCTTCTCTGCCAGCCATCTCTCATTGATATGCTTATAGTAAGGTCTGGTAGGTTCTTTATGTGTTGCCTTATCCTCAATGAACAGCCTCTCGAAAGTGGTCATCTTTTCCTTGCCAAACAGAGGTGAGTCTCCGCCTAACCAAAGGAACCACATGAGGTCTCCTGAAAGACCGATCTCTTCGGAAGCATCAGGTGAGAAGTAAGCTTTTCTTACCTGATCATCCAGATAATCCATAAGTTTCTTGCCGCTGAGTTTGACGTCATTTATCTCAACTTCCTTGAAGTTTCCTTCTTCATCAATAGGAATGCATCCGTGGAAAAGAAGATTACCGTTGCAAGTTGAGTACAAAGCTCCGTGGCTGTAAAGGAATCTCACGTGAGCCTGAAGTTTCTCAGAATTGAGGATAGAAGCTTCCAAAGCATTCATTACTTCTTCCTCTTCAGGTGAGAATGCATATGGATCTTTAGGATCAACTGTAGGAAGATTGGTATCCTTAAGCGGATACTCCACTCCTTCGACCATGACTGTTCCTTTCTCAAAATCGATCTTGTCCAGAAGAAGTCTCTTTTCAAGATGATATTCGGGATGCGCCATGATCCTCTGTCCCTCGATCTTGAACTGCATGATGGCAATAGCTTTATGCATCTTTGCTGCCAGTTCGTCATCTATGGCATCATAGATATTCTTATCGAGAACGTGAGGCCAGAATGCTTTGCATGGGTCGTCTGCATATACTTTCTCTGCAAACATAGCAAGAGGTCTCAGATTTATTCCATACCCAACTTCCAGCATGTCGAAGTTGTTATAGCTGATATTCATGCGGAGCAGATTGGTAATGCATGCCCAGGATCCCGTGGCTGCACCCATCCATACAACGTCGTGATTGCCCCACTGGAAATCAACGTCATGGAAATCCATCAGGAAGTCCATTATCCTGTCAGGGTGAGAACCTCTGTCAAAGATATCTCCTATAATGTGGAGCTGGTCGATCGCAAGTCTCCAGATAGTTTCACAAAGGGCGATTATGAATTCTTCGCCAGAACCGATCTCGATGATGGAATCGATGATCTCCGAATAGTAGTGCATACGATTCTCTTCATCATCTGCATGAAGAAGCTCATCGATGGAATATCCCATGTACTTGGGAAGTCTTCTTCTGACACGGGAACGGCTGTACTTGGATGATACTACTTTCATGATCTCTACAAGTCTGTAGATAGAAGTATGGCACCATCCGTCAAAGTCGTCGAGCACCTTTTTCTTTCTGGCGATCTCATGAGGAGCATCGTAAACTAGTGATGCCAATTCATCTCTTTCTTTCTCGCTTAAGAGTTTACCGAATCTCTCGTCGATCCTTCTCTTGATGGTTCCGGATCCGGATTTGAGCATGTGTCTGAATGCCTCATATTCTCCGTGGATATCAGACAGGAAATACTCTGTTCCTTTCGGCAAAGCTAAAATAGCTCTCAGGTTTACCAGTTCTGCTTTAGCGGCTTTCTGGTTAGGATACTCCTTGGTAAGTCTGGATAAATACTTTAAATCTGTCACTGTGTTACTCTCCCTTACTCTACACGTGTTATACTTGCTCCGAGCTTCTCAAATTTCTCTATGAAGTTTTCATAGCCGCGCTCGATATGATATATTTCAGATATCTCAGTCTCGCCTTCTGCCACCAGTCCTGCCAGGACCATTGCAGCGCCTGCTCTCAGGTCAGTTGCCATGACCTGGCTGCCTCTTAATTTGGCATTTCCTTTGACGCTTGCCTTGTTACCTGCAGTCTCAATGGAGGCTCCCATTTTATTCAATTGTGATACATGCATGAAACGGTTTTCGAATACAGTCTCGATTACTGTGCTCCTTCCATCGCAGATGGTCAGGAATGACATGAACGGGCTCTGCATATCGGTGGGGAATCCGGGATATGGAAGGGTCTTGATATCCGTGGCTCTTAAAGGCCCCAGATCGCCCCTTACAATAAGATCCTCATCTCCTACTTCTACCCTGACTCCGCATTCTCTTAACTTAGCTATGACGGGCTTCACGTGATCAGGAACTGCGTTTACGATATGAACAGCTCCCTTGGTGATTGCCGCTGCCAGCATGAAAGTTCCGGTCTCTATCCTGTCGGGAATGACCGTATGCTTTACAGATTTAAGTTTAGTAACGCCTTCTATTCTTATGGTGTCAGTACCTGCTCCCTTGATCTTGGCTCCCATCTTGTTGAGGAAGTTCGCAAGGTCAACGATCTCCGGCTCTTCAGCGGCATTCTCGATATAGGTAGTACCCTCTGCGAGGACAGCAGCCATGATGATGTTTTCTGTAGCTCCTACCGAAGGGAAGTCAAGATACATACGATCTCCTATCAGTCCCTGTGGTCCTGCTACCGCTTCCACGTAGGCATACGATCCGTCTTCATGGATAGTTACTTCAGCGCCCAATGCCTTGAAACCCTTAAGGTGAAGATCGATGGGTCTTGCTCCGATCGCGCATCCTCCCGGAAGAGGGATCCTGGCGATACCTTTTCTTCCCAAAAGAGCTCCCATAACCAAAAATGATGCTCTCATCTTATTTACAAGGTCATAGGGTGCTTCTGTTGTCTTGATATCTTCAGTTCTGATGCTGAATTCTCCCGGAACGGTCTCTTCGATCACTGCACCTAAAGATTCAAGTATCTCTTTCATCACCTGAACGTCCCTGAGATGAGGGACTGATCTTATAACGCATTCCTCATCATTCAATAAGGTCGCTGCCATCAAAGGCAAAACGGCATTTTTTGCGCCTGATATCGTGACCTCTCCCCTAAGAGGTCCAGACTGTTTAACGATATATTTTGTCATACGATACTCCTGAAATAATTATTTTGTTTCAGCGGTCTTCTTGTTGCCTTTCTTTTTTGCCGAATCCTTTGCCGCCTTTGTCTGTTTTCTCTTTCCTGTAGCTTTGGCCACACCAATAATGCTGGTGGTGGCTCCTACCAAGCTGCTGACGTTCTTTATGGTACTCTTATGCGCCTTTAGGTTTGAGACCACAGCAGAAACTGAATCCTCCATACCGCCTAACACTTTGCTTGCCTTATCAGTCTGTGTAGTCGCAAATTCTGTGATTTCTTTAGCATCATCAAGAACAGTATTGACTTTCTTAAGTGTAGTAATGAGATTAGCAAATACTATGCAAAGAAATACCAGTGCTGCGATACCAGCGATTATGAGCAGTGAAATAAGTACTCCCTGCCATGTTACAGTTACTGTCATAAATACGCCTCCTCTAATTCCATGGTGAAACCACCATTTTGTTCATGTATTACAAGCGGCGGAAGCACGCTCAGATCGGCTCCACCGTTCTTGACCATATGTATAAGTACTATGTTTGCCTCTTCTCCTTCTTTAGGAAGCACCATTCTTATTGTCTTAGGCTCCAGCCTGTATTTTCTGGAATATACGAATATATCAACCAGTCTGGATGGCCTGTGGACCATGAACAGTTCTCCTCTTTCCCTGAGAAGTTCTCCTGAAACTCTGATAAAATCCTCCAGGCAAGCTGTAGTCTCATGTCTGGCTATCATCTTGGCGGGATTCTCAGATTTCATACCTCCGCCTCCGGAGGTATACGGAGGATTGCAGGTGACCACGTCGAAACTGCCTTTTAATTCCGGCTTTGTGGTGATCAGGTCTTTGATGTCCGATCTTATGAATTCCAGACGTTCACCAAGTTCGTTAAGGATGGCAGAACGCGATGCCCTGTCGCATGAATTCTCTTGTATCTCAACGCCGAAGATCCTGCCGGCTTCGGTTTTTTGAGAAAGAATCAAAGGAATTATGCCCGAACCGGTTCCCAGATCCATTATCCTTGATGAAGACCTGATATTTTTCGCTCGCTTGGCTGCGAAATCGCTCAAAATAACGGCATCCACTCCATAGCAAAACTCCTCCGGGTCCTGAATTATCAAAATGGGCCCGAATCCGGTAGCATCGATTCTCTCTTTTTGTTTGATATCAACCATTTAGTCACCGGATCTAATAAAGATCAATCCCTGATGAGTTTCTCTAATTCCTTCAGTTCTTCAGCATTCACGCCCTGGAAGATGTCTTCCTGCTTCTTCTTGCCTCTGCGTTCGATCCTCTTTATTTCTTCTTTAGTGTATGTATAGATGTCGGAGCTGAGTTTGTCTTCAGCCTCTGCTTCCTGCTTGCCTCCATCCACATAAAGTCTGACTTTGACCTTGCCTTCCAGAACGGTTGTGTCCACGACTTTCGCCATTCCATCCGGTGTTTTGACTCTTTCTCCCACTTCAGGGAGTCCGCGTCTCATCTCGTTATATATGTCATTCTCATATTTAAGGCAACACATGAGTCTGCCACATATACCTGAGATCTTGGTGGGATTCAGACTGAGATTCTGGACCTTCGCCATCTTAATGGATACCGGCTCAAAATCCGTAAGCCAGCTGTGGCAGCAAAGCGGTCTTCCGCAAGAACCGATGCCTCCCAGCATCTTAGCTTCGTCTCTTACTCCGATCTGCCTGAGTTCGATCCTCATTCTGAAAACTGCAGCAAGATCCTTGACCAGTTCTCTGAAATCGACTCTGCCATCCGCAGTGAAATAGAAGATTACCTTGGAATTATCAAAGGTATACTCTACGTCTATCAATTTCATCTCCAGACCACGGTTGTCGATCTTTTCCTGACAAAGCTCCATGGCTCTGGCTTTTTTCTTCTCGTTTTCCTCGTGTTTTACAATGTCCTGTTTGGTGGCTATCCTGATGATCGGCTTGAGAGGAGCCACTATCTCACTCTCATCAACTTCAGTGTTAGCCATGGAAACCTCACCGAACTCCGTTCCGCGTGCGGTCTCCACTATAACGTTATCCCCTATCTTAAGGTCATAAGTCCCCGGATCAAAGTAATAAACTTTGCCGGCAGTCTTGAATCTGACCCCTATTACTGTTATCATACTTTAACTCTCCTGTATCTTAAGTACCAGATGTCTGATGGCATATCCTACTATAGCATTCCCATCAAGAGCACGCCTGGTTTTTTCTATTTCTTCTATATTACGTATGGCCTCGTCTTTTGAAACACTTCCCGGAAACTGACGCTTGCCTACCATTATATCTCTGTATCTCAATTCAAGTACATCGAGAAAACTATAGGCGTCTTCTCTTGTCCTGACACCTTGTGAAATGATCTTTTTAGCGTCATGGAAAGTCCTGGCAGATATTACGTCATCTGCCATTTCTTCCAGATCAGATACGTCTTCATCATTGACGGCATTATCATAGAATCTGAATATCACGCATCTGGATCTTATGGTCTCGAGAAGATTCTCGGTATTTTCTGAAAGGAGCACTATTACCGTTCCAGGAGTAGGTTCTTCTAACGTCTTAAGGAAACGGTTCTGCGCTCTGACCGTCATGGAATCCGCGTCATAGATAAGAGCAAGATTTCGTTCTCCCTGGGGTTTCATCTTTAGATTGGCCTGAAGTTCCTCCAGATCCTGATCCTTGATGGACTTTACCGTCCTCCCCTTCTCTTCCTCAGCTCTTACGATATAGAGATCCGGGCAGGCATCAAGATTCGGTGTTCCGGACAATGTCTTAAGAAAACTTCTGGCCACCGCCTCTTTATTGGAGACCCTGCTTCCTTCAAAAATATACGCATGAGAAATCTGTCCGGATGCTATGGATCTTTTTATCTTTTCTTCCGGGCTCATTAAATGATCTCCTCAAGTTTGCGATATATTTCTTCTTTTATTTCGTCGATTCCAAGAGAAGCATCGATCCCTATTATCCTTTCAGGGTACATCTTTTCCAGTTCCAGATAACCTTTATATACCCTGTTGTGGAAGGTCAGTTTCTCATGTTCCAGGCGGTCCTGATTATCACGGTTCTCTTCGATCCTGTGTTTTCCCACGTTCGGATCGAGTTTCATAAGAAAAGTAACGTCAGGCATGCATTCTCCGACAGCATAACTGTTAATGACGCTTACAGCATCCCCAAGATTTCTGCCGTAGCCCTGATATGCCAGAGAAGAGTCCACAAAACGATCGCATACTACAACCTTGCCGGCCTCGAGCGCGGGCCTAATGACCTCCGCCACGTGCTGAGCACGCGAAGCAGCATAAAGCATGGCCTCTGTCATGGAGTCCATCTCATTAAAAGCATTATCCAGAATAATTTCCCTGATGCGTTCGCCTATTGGAGTCCCTCCGGGTTCCCTGGTAAAAACGATCTCTATATTTTTATCTTCAAAAAATTTTTTGATATTCTCGATCTGAGTTGACTTGCCGGATCCGTCCGGACCCTCAATGCTGATGAAAAGTCCCTTCATTACTTCTTATCGATATCCTTTATCAGATTTTTCAAACAAAGATAAATTACGACGATAAGAGGAATGCAGACCAATATCGCAAATATCCATTTAAGTGCGCTCATCATTCTCTCCTTTCATCGCAAACAGCACATACTCATACTTATTAATAATTATATCATAAAATATCAAGAATTCCAACATAATATATTTTTGCAAAAAATGTTTTAGGGAGGTCTGTACGGAATCAGACTGCGGCAGGATTATTTTGCTTTAATCATTGCAATTTGAACCTCCCGTATATATAATGTAATTGTATTTATTATTAATAAAACAAAAAGGAGAAAAGCCATGTCTAAATATGATTGGGGAACTTTCGGATTCCATATTCCGGAGATAATGCTTCCGAAGGAAGGAACTGATTACAGCAAATGGGCTGTCGTAGCCTGCGACCAGTATACTTCTGAGCCAGAGTATTGGGAAGAAGTTGAGAAGATCGTAGGAGATGCTCCTTCAGCACTCAGACTCATGCTTCCTGAGATCTATCTTGAAAAGGAAGGCGAAGCTGAGAAGATCAAGGCCATCCGTGAAGCAATGGACAAATATCTGTCCGATGGAACTCTGAGAACTCTCCCTAAGGGATGCATGCTTATCAAGCGTACCGCAGAAGGCAGAAGCCGTATCGGTCTCGTACTTGCAACAGACCTTGAGGCATATGACTTCAATAAAGGATCCACATCCCTTACCAGAGCTACCGAGGGTACAGTAATTGAGCGTATACCTCCTCGTCTGAGAATAAGAGAAGGCGCACCCATCGAAATGCCTCATATTCTTATCCTTATCGACGATCCTGACAAGAGCGTCATAGAACCTCTCGTAAACGCACCGCAGGAACAGATCTATGACACTGACCTTATGATGAATGGCGGACATATCACCGGTTCTTTCATTAAAGAAGAAGATCTTGAAGGCGCTAAGGAAGCACTTTCAGTTCTTTATGATAAGGCAGTTGAGAAGTATGGCGAAGGCAACGTGATCTTCCAGGCCATGGGCGACGGCAATCACTCACTTGCAACCGCTAAGACAAACTGGGAGAACCTTAAAAAGACTCTCAGTCCTGAAGAGATCGAGACTCATCCCGCTCGTTATGCACTCTGTGAAATCGAAAACATCCATGACGAAGGCATCGTTTTCGAACCGATCCACAGAGTCATCTTCCAGAAAAACGGTCAGTCCGGAATGGACCTCGTAAACGAGACTGTTGAACTGCTTAAAGAACAGAACGGCAACGCTTATCTGGCAGAAGCAGGAACAGAGAAAGAAGGATGCTTCACCATTCCTTATATCACAGGTGAGAAACGCGGTGTTATTATCGTAGAAGAACCCACTAACAAGCTTGAGGTAGGTGCTCTTCAGAACGCCCTTGACGTAATGGTCAAAGAAAGAAAATCCTGCGATATCGACTATATCCATGGAACTGCTGCTGTTGAATCCTTAGGATCAAGAGAAGGTAATGCCGGATTCATGCTTCCTGCAATGGATAAATTCATGCTCTTCCCTGCAGTTGCAGCAGACGGAGCACTTCCCAGAAAGACATTCTCCATGGGAGAAGCAAATGAGAAGAGATACTACATCGAATCCAGATATATCGGTAAATAATTTTTAATAGGATAGCGAAAGACCCGAATCTTGTTGATTCGGGTCTTTTTATGCAAAAAACAGAAAAGAGGTCTTAACGACCTCTTGCAATAAAAAACGGGCGACGTCCTACTTTTCCAGGCAGCTTCCCACCAAGTATCATCGGCGCTAAGGAGCTTAACTACTGTGTTCGAGATGGGAACAGGTGTGACCTCCTCGCTATTGTCACCCGATTGTCAGGG
>JAEEGL012760922.1_pt1 | contig 10112 bp, 6 predicted proteins | sample 9134231 | NCBI WGS metagenome assembly JAEEGL01 (sample SAMN16246548, study PRJNA631951) | gut metagenome | biome: gut microbiome; feature: rumen; material: fiber-attached | host: Bos | place: Iran: Karaj | collected 2018-10 | reverse complement strand
TTCGTACGCGACATCGAGCCGCTGCTGCAGGCCAACCTCATCAAGGGCGGCGACATGGACAATGCCATCGTCATCTACGAGCGTCAGACCTCACAGGAGCAGCTGGACAAGCTGGCCGACATGCTGCACGTGGAGCACCGCGATGCCACCGAGCTAGGCTACATCCAGCACAAACCGCTGGTGTGGGAGAACGAGTGTACGCGCCACAAGCTGCTCGACATCATCGGCGACATGGCTCTCATAGGCAAGCCCATCAAGGGACGCATCATCGCCACACGGCCAGGACACACTATAAATAATAAGTTCGCGCGACAGATGCGCAGGGAGATTCGCAAGCACGAGGTGCAGGCACCCATCTACGACCCCAACGAGGATCCGGTGATGGATGTCAACCGCATCCGCGAGCTGCTACCCCACCGCTATCCCATGCAGCTGGTTGACAAGGTCATCTCGTTAGGTGCCAACACCATCGTCGGTATCAAGAACGTCACCAGCAACGAGCCATTCTTCCAGGGCCACTTCCCTGAGGAGCCCGTCATGCCTGGCGTGCTGCAGATTGAGGCGATGGCACAATGCGGAGGCCTGCTGGTGCTGAACACGCTGGAGGAGCCAGAGCGCTGGTCCACCTACTTCATGCGCATCGACGACGTCAAGTTCCGCCAGAAGGTGGTGCCAGGCGACACCCTCATCTTCAAGGTCGACCTGCTGGCCCCCGTGCGCCACGGCATTTCGTCAATGAAGGGCTACATCTTCGTCGGCGACCACGTGGTAGCTGAGGCATCATTCACCGCACAGATTGTAAAGAACAAGTAAAGCATCGATATTTCGACATATCGACAAACCGACATTACAACATTACGTTATGAATCAAATACACCCTTTAGCAGTAGTAGACCCTGAGGCACAACTCGGCGACGGCAACGTCATCGGTCCCTTCTGCGTGATAGACAAGAACGTCGTCATCGGCGACAACAACAAGCTGCTGAACAGCGTCACCATCCACTATGGCGCACGCATCGGCAACAACAACGAGTTCTTCCCTGGTGCCAGCATTTCCACCAAGCCGCAGGACCTGAAGTTCCAGGGAGAGGACACGACCTGCGTGATAGGCGACAACAACTCCATCCGCGAGAATGTCACCATCAGCCGAGGGACGGCGGCAAAGGGCAAGACCGTCGTCGGAAACGGCAACCTGCTGATGGAGAACATGCACGTGGCACACGACTGCATCATCGGCAACGGATGCATCATCGGCAACTCCACCAAGTTTGCCGGTGAGGTGGAGATCGAGGACTTTGCCATCATCTCGGCCACCTGTCTGTTCCACCAGTTTTGCCGCGTCGGCAGCTACATCATGTTCCAGGGCGGCACACGTACCTCGCAGGACATCCCGCCGTACGTCATTGCCGGCAAGGAGCCGGTGCGCTACGCTGGTGTCAACCTTATCGGACTGCGCCGTCGCGGTTTCAGCAACGACGTCATCGAGACCATCCACGACGCCTACCGCATCATCTATGCCCGTGGCGTCATGAAGGACGGCATCGCCGAGGCCCGCGCCAAGTACCCCGACTCGAAGGAGGTGGAGTACATCTGCTCGTTCATCGAGAGTTCCAAGCGTGGCGTCATCCGATGAATTGGCTATTTGCAATTGACAATTAATCATTGACAATTGACAATGCAGACGCTCATTGTCATCACGGGGCCAACGGCTGTAGGGAAGACAGAGCTGACCATCCAGGTAGCCCGCTACTACGGCATACCCGTCATCAATGCCGACTCGCGGCAGATTTACCGTGAGTTGCGTATTGGTACGGCGGCTCCCACCGACGAGCAGCTGCAGCAAGCCACACACTATTTCGTAGGCACCAAGAGCATCGGCGACTACTACAATGCCTCGATGTACGAACAGGATGTCCTGGCGTGTATCAAGGAGTCCGCTTCGGACATCAGCCTGCTCTCAGGAGGCAGCATGATGTATATTGACGCTGTGTGCAACGGCATCGACGACATTCCCACCGTCAGGGACAACATCCGCGAGGAGATGAAACGCCGCTACCACGAGGAAGGCCTCGACGCACTTTGCGAGGACTTGAAACGCCTCGACCCTGAGCATTATGCCATCGTTGACCGGCAGAACCACCGCCGAGTCATCCACGCGCTGGAGATATGCTACCAGACGGGACGCACCTACACCTCCTTCCGCACACAGCAGAAGAAACCGCGCCCCTTCCGTATCGTGAAGATCGGTCTCAACCGCGAGCGGCAGGAACTCTACGACCGCATCAACCGGCGCGTCGACAAGATGATGGACGACGGCTTTCTGGAGGAGGCTCGAAACCTCATGGACAAACGCGATGCCAACGCTCTCAACACGGTAGGCTACAAGGAGCTGTTCGACTATTTCGACGGACGGTGGAGCCTCGACGAGGCTGTGGAGCGCATCAAGGGAAACACCCGCCGCTATGCCCGCAAGCAGCTGACATGGTATAAGCGCGACGACCAGATGAAATGGTTCCACCCCGACCAGCAGCAAGATATCCTGAACTATATATCGCAATACGAATGAACACGTTTCGCAAACTAACATTTGACGCATTATGAATAAATATATGAGCAAAGCCGTCCATGCCCTTTCACGTTGTTGGCAATGGTACAAAGGACTGTACAAGGGTCGCCGATGGTATGTCAAGGCACTGTCGGCAATGGCCACATTGGTGGTGGCATTCTTCCTCTACCTGCTGATGGTCGACATCAACTTCCTATGGCTCTTCGGCAAGTCGCCGTCGATGGACGACGTCAAGAACACGCATCCCGCCGAGGCAAGCGAGATATACAGTGCCGACGGCAAGATAATCGGCAAGTTCTTCAGCGAGAACCGCATGCCCGTCAAGTACGACGAGGTAAGCCCCGCCTTCTGGAACGCGCTGATTGACACCGAGGACGAGCGTTTCTACCACCACCACGGTATCGACTACCAGGCTTTCGGAGCTGCCTTGAAGGACTATGTCATGCATCGTGATGCTCGCGGAGCCTCCACCATCACACAGCAGCTGGCCAAGAACCTCTTCCGTGTCCGTACGCAGTACTCCACAGGTCTGTTGGGCAACATTCCCGGCCTGAAAATCCTCATCATGAAGAGCAAGGAGTGGATCACGGCCTACAAGCTGGAATGGAACTTCACGAAGGAGGAAATACTGACCATGTATGCCAACACCGTCGACTTCGGCTCCAACGCCTTCGGCATCAAGACGGCCTCCAAGACCTACTTTGGCACCACGCCCGACAAGCTGCGCACCGACCAGGCTGCCGTGCTGGTAGGACTGCTGAAAGCCACCACCTATTACAATCCACGCATCAATCCGAAGAACTCACAGTCGCGCCGTAACGTGGTGCTCGACAACATGCTGCGCCACAACCACCTGACCTCTGAGGAGTGCGAACTGCTGAAGCAAAACGACATCAAGCTCGACTACAGCGTCGAGAACGCCTACGACGGCGAGGCCAACTACTTCCGCGAGGCCGTGGGCGACTGGATGAAGCAGTGGTGCAAGGAGTACTACGGCGACGACCGCGCATACGCCTACTACACCGAGGGCCTGAAGATCCACACCACCCTCGACAGCCGCATGCAGCGCTATGCCGAGGATGCTGCCGTCAAGCAGATGAAACAGGTGCAGAAGTCGTTTAACCAGCATTGGGGAAACGTCAACCCCTGGCAGGACGAGCGGCACGTGGAGATTCCCAACTTCATTGAGGACCTGGCCAAGAAGACGTCCTACTACAAATACCTCAGCCAGCGGTATGACGGCAACGAAGACTCCATCACCTACTACCTGAACCGGCCACATACCGTCCGTCTGTTCGACTACGAGCAGGGCAGCATCACCCGCGAGATGTCCACGATGGACAGCATCCGCTACATGGAGCACTTCATGCACTGCGGCTTCGTGGCTATCGAGCCACAGACGGGACATGTCAAGGCCTGGGTGGGCGACATCGACTTCAGCACATGGAAGTACGATAAGGTACGCGCAATGCGACAGCCGGGTTCCACCTTCAAGCTCTTCGTCTATGCCGAGGCCATGAATCAGGGCATCACACCCTGCGACACCCGCCGCGACGAATACTTCTCGATGAAGGTGATGGACCACGGCAAGGAGGTGACATGGGCACCCACCAACGCCGACGGCCACTTCTCCGGCATGGACATCACCCTGAAGCAGGCCTTCGCCATGAGCATCAACTCGGTGGCCGTCCGTCTGGGACAGGAGGTGGGCATCGACCGCATCGTCGAGACGGCGCACGCCATGGGCATTAAGAGCCGTCTTGACCCCACACCGGCACTCACCCTCGGCTCCAGCGACGTCAACCTGCTGGAACTGGTCAATGCCTACTGCACACCAGTCAACGAGGGTAAGGCACACGACCCGGTGCTGGTGACCAAGATTGTCAACCGCGAGGGCAACGTCATCTACGAGGCTCCGCAGGACGACCGTCAGGTGCTGTCGCACAAGAGTGCATTCTACGTCCAGCAGCTCCTACAGGGCGGCATGAGCGGCACGTCGTCACGGCTGCGCAGCTACGTAGGCTACGATGTCACCGATACTGACTTCGGCGGCAAGACCGGCACGTCGAACAACCACTCCGATGCCTGGTTCATCGGCACCACGCCGCGACTGGTGTGTGGTGCATGGGTGGGTGGCGAGTACCGCTGCATCCACTTCCGCACAGGCCAGCTCGGCCAGGGCAACCGCACGGCACTGCCCATCTGCGGCTACTTCCTCAAGAGCGTGTTGGACGACAAAGGCCTCAAGCAGTACCACGCCAAGTTCAAGACACCCGACGACCTCGACGTCATCGTCAACGACTATGGCTGTGGCGGATACTTCAGCTCACCGTCCGACTCCGACTCGATAGCCGTCGACTCGCTGGCCATCGGAATGGAGGAAGAGGTGGTGCTCGATGCCGACGGCAACGTTGTCATTCGTCCCGCCGCCACCGACCAGCAGCCTGCCACCCCCTCGCAGCAGCAGGCCGCACCCGACCCAAAGGCCGCCGAAGAGCCGAAAGAGAACTGACAGCGATGGCTGTAGGCAATAAAAACGCAGAAACGGCGTTATAATAAGTAATGAACAGCCGTACATTATTATTATCAATACTCCTGTCACTGACAGCAACCCTGGCATACGCCCAGCAGTTCACGCTGTCTGGACGCGTGACCGACGACAATGGCAACGCCATTGAACTGGCCACCATCTCCTGTCTCGAACAAGGTGCCGTCACGATGGCTAACCTGAAGGGCGACTACTCGCTGAAGCTACAGTCACGCGACTCCGTCGTCGTCAAGTTCTCGATGGTCGGATTCCAGACACGTACCCGTGTGCTCCGCAATCCCAAGGGCAACCAGCGGCTTGTCGTCGTCCTCCACCCCATGAAAGCCCTCGACGAGGTGGTAGTGACCGAGCAACGCCGACAGACGACACAGACGCAGGAACTGAGCACCAAGGACCTGAAGGTCGCACCGTCGACGACGGGCAATGCCGTCGAGGAACTGGTGCAGCAGCAGGCCGGCGTATCGACACATAACGAGCTGTCCAGCCAGTACAACGTGCGCGGCGGCTCGTTCGACGAGAACTCCGTCTACATCAACAGCGTCGAAGTGTACCGTCCGCTGCTCATCCGCAGCGGCCAGCAGGAGGGACTGTCGGTCATTAACAGCGACATGGTCGAGAAGATCGGCTTCTCCAGTGGCGGCTTCGAGGCCAAGTACGGCGACAAGATGTCAAGTGTACTCGACATCCAGTACCGCAAGCCCACCCGCCTGGAAGCCAACATCCAGGCATCGCTCTTGGGCGGCAGCGTCTTCGTAGGCTATGGCAACAAGAAGTTCTCGATGAGCCACGGTGTACGCTACAAGACGACGCGCTACCTGTTAGGCTCGCTGGAGACAAAGGGTGAGTACCGCCCCAACTTCCTCGACTACCAGACGTACCTGACCTATCAGTTCAACGACCGCTGGAGCTTCAGCGCCATCGGCAACATATCGGAGAACCACTACAACTTCAAGCCCTCCGACCGTGAGACGTCCTTCGGCACCATGCAGAACGTCAGGACCTTCAAGGTGTACTTCGACGGACAGGAGCGCGACATCTTCCGTACCCTCTTCGGCACGGCAGCACTCACCTGGCAGCCGATGACCGGCACACAGCTGAAGCTGCTCTTCTCGGCCTTCCACACCAAGGAGCAGGAGACCTACGACATACAAGGGCAATACTGGCTCGACGACACTCAGACACAGGAGGAGCTGGGCGTCGGCACCTACATGGACCATGCCCGCAACTACCTGACAGCCGACGTGCAGAGTGTCAGGCTGCTGGCTAACCGACAGCTGAAGAAGCACCGCCTCGAGGCCGGCGTCACCATGAAGTGGGAACACATCAGCGAGCAGGCCCGCGAGTACGAGATGCGCGACTCCAGCGGCTACAACATCCCCCACAGCAGCGAACGACTCGACCTGATCTACTCCCTCAAATCGAGCAACAGAATATCATCGACCCGCGTGGAAGCCTTTGCACAGGACACCTACCGCTGGCAGTCGAAAGGCGAAAAGCCCTGGTACTGGACACTGAACTACGGCATCCGTCTCTCCAACTGGAGCTACAACCACGAGACCATCGTGTCGCCGCGAGTCTCGCTGGCCGCCGTGCCCGGATTCAACGAGAACATGACGTTCCGACTAGCCACGGGCCTCTACTATCAGGCACCGTTCTACAAGGAGCTGCGCGACACCAATACCGTCAACGGACAGACCATCGTCGAGCTGAACCAAAAGATCAAGAGCCAGCGAAGCATCCATTTCGTAGGGGCTTTCGACTACCGTTTCCGCATGATGAACCGCCCCTTCCGCTTCTCCGCCGAGGCATACTTTAAGGCCATGTCCAACCTCGTACCCTACAACGTACAGAACATGAAGGTCGTCTACTACGGCGAGAACAAGGCCAGCGGCCATGCCCTCGGCCTTGACCTCAAGCTGTATGGTGAGTTCGTACCAGGCACCGACTCGTGGCTGACATTCAGCGTCATGTCCACCCGTCAGAAAATCAACGGCGTGGCCGTTCCGCTGCCCACCGACCAGCGATGGGGCATCAACCTTCACTTCACCGACTACTTCCCCGGCACCCAGCGGTGGAAGATGACACTGCGCCTGGCCTTTGCCGACGGACTGCCCTTCGGTGCGCCCCACAAGGGACTGGAGTACCAGCAGTTCCGAGCTCCAGCCTACAAGCGTGCTGACATCGGCATGAGCTATCTGGCCATCGACCGCTCCGAGCGTTCGTCGGGCTTCGGTCTGAAGCGCCTCTGGATAGGTATCGACGGCCTGAACATCTTCGGCATCTCCAATGTCAACTCCTACTACTGGGTCACCGACGTTACCAACCACCAGTACGCCGTTCCCAACTATCTCACTGGCCGCCAGATCAACGGAAAAGTCATCGTTGAACTATAGTTTACGTCACATCTGTCGATAAGCTCTCACTTCTGGCTCCGAATCCAGGAACGCCAGAAGAAAAAAACTATTGTAGTATACGCCTGTATACCGTCTTATTAGCTGTGGTATTATGGACTTTCACCTCGCCAGGACCGCTGACTCTGAGCGACATCTCAGCTCTTTTGCAGGCGTCAAGCACTTCCTTGTCGCATTCTTCTTGCGAACCATGCTTGGTGAATTTCTCTGAATCTGTGCCAAGCTCTATCTGATAGACTTTCAGAACGGAATTACGCCAGTTTACGGCATTTTCACCTATCAATGTCCCTGCCGGTTCAGCAATGATAGCGTAAGAGAACTTGTTCTTGTCTTTCTCACAGGCAGTAAACAGGGTTACTGCCATAACGCAGCACAGCACGGCTGCAAGGGTCATACATATTTTTCTCATATCTTCAAAATGTTTTATTTCATTTGTTTTACTAACGTCATTTAGACTTCTTGAAGAAAGGAAGAGCATATCTGCTAAGTCCAGAATTTAAATGTTCATATTTTGTAATATAGTCATATTTCATAGCTTTTCTTTTTGCAAAGATAATACATTGAATCATGGGGGCAGGTTTTTGATTCTATCATAATTTCTTTAGCTTATAGACGATTGAGTAGGATACCTCTCAGCATGACATGACAGATGCCTGTCCCGCTCTGCACTCTTCCGATTCTCGGCATATAGGAATTAGCAATTCTCGTTCTCATATTATTAACGATATATATATTCATTTATTGCAGGCGGAATTAAAAACCTGTCCCCGCGATTCTCAGAAGGCCACTCACGGAGCTGAGTGGGCCACTCACGGAATTGAGAAGGCCACTCACGGAATTATGGGCATACAGGAATAAACAATTCTCGTTCTCATATTATTAACGATATATATATTCATTTATTGCAGGCGGAATTAAAAACCTGTCCCCGCGATTCTCATGATCTAACCATAATCAGGTTGCCACAATAGTCCGTGGAGTCCTTCATCCAAGTGTTGCCAACCTTCCGCGAATGGACGGTGCGCAGACGTGTGCCGTCAGCGGCATAGATGTAGCGGATGTTGTTAAAAAGAACGCCACAGGTTGTTTTCTCCGAATGAATATTATATCTCCACACAAGCGTCACACCTGAAACATCATTTCTATCTAACTTTATTTTGCAATATTTAAGTCTTAGCAAGAAATCTTTTTTAATACTATCAAGAACTGCTATACTAGTTGTATGTAAAAATGTGTTCAATACTTCATTTACATTGGATGCACTTAGAATAGTATTATCTCCTTTACGTACAGTTATTTTATGAAGTTGAACAGAATCATTTTTAGTGCAATCATATATTTCATTAGCAACCTTTTTAAAATAAATGCATCCTTGTAGTTGAACCACATAGTCTTGTTGACATATGTCATCTTTTAAGTTTAATTTATAATTTGGTATTAAATAAATGGCACTTTTAGGAAAGTGATGGTCAACTTCAATTGTATCATAGGTGACATTTGCAAATGGATATGCTCCGATATCCATTGTTGATACTTTGACGAAGTAATCTCTAAGCCTTTCAACCCCAACTTGTGTGTATATTAGAGATGAGCAGAATAACAAAGCTATTAAATTCTTCATTTGCATCTTAAAAATTTACTTATCAGTGGTGTTTTGTTAACAGGAGTTGTCACATATCCAAGTCTCATGCAATCTGGCCCGACAATAGACTGTGAAAGGAAAGTACTGACTGCTTGAGAATAATCAGATTTGTTAAAACCATTATATAACAGGTTTTCCATACTTTTTTCATACCGAGAATCTGCTATGCCAGCAATAGGAAAGAAATAATTCATATTATCCCAGCCGTCAATATTCATGTTTACCAATGCGCTGAAAAGTTTTGCATCTACTTCTCTATTTACCGTTTTACCTCTCTCTCCATTATCATACTGGTAAGCATGAAATGTTTCTTCCGCAAAAGATAAAGTATTTATGTTTCCTAGTTCAATTGTATGAGTCACATCGGAAAATGATGCCCTTGTTGCTCTTTCAGATGGTTTATTAGAAGTGTAGAAATAATTTGATTTGCTATCTGCAAGTCGGCTAACGACATCTTTTGCTCCATCATAAGAAGAGAGCTCATTTAATAGCGCAACAACCTGCTTACTGAAACCATTATTACCAGAATAGTTCATACCAATAGAGTAATACAAATCAATTCCATTTTCTTGTATTATAATGCTATCTCCATGTAAATCTACATAATTCACTGGATTATTCGCACAATACGCATACGGACTAATCCAATAGTACTTCTCCGCCAATGGATCCACAGTATGCCACGAAGGCACTACGGGATCGTACTGTCTGGCGTGTATGTCGTACCAGTCAAGGCCGTAGGTGCGGTCAAGCTCCTTGCCCTCAAACTTGTACTGTTGGTAGCTCGGACTCTTGTCGATACCGCCGATAATACCACCATAGGGATAATAATGTGTAATCTGCTTGACTGTACCCGCCTTGTTCACCACCATGCGGTTGCTGCCCAGGTAGTCCTGAATGTAGTAGTGGCAGTCACCCAGTGCGCCGTTGCTGAAAGACACATAG
>JAEEGL010689019.1_pt1 | contig 10112 bp, 12 predicted proteins | sample 9134231 | NCBI WGS metagenome assembly JAEEGL01 (sample SAMN16246548, study PRJNA631951) | gut metagenome | biome: gut microbiome; feature: rumen; material: fiber-attached | host: Bos | place: Iran: Karaj | collected 2018-10 | reverse complement strand
TAAAGACGGTCTTTTTAGTCTTTCTGTAATCCATTCATTCAATAGCTTTACGGAATTTTTATCTTTATTTTCCTGCAGATATTTTGAAAACTCTTTTAATATCATTTTATACGCTTGCTTTTAGAAACTCATTATAAATATTTTCGGGGATTCTTCTGTACATTTTTCCTGTTTTTGCATTGGTTACAACAATGGTTGTATATGCTGTTACCCTTAATTTATCTGTTTCTTTTTCATATACATTGTGTTCAAAAGTTACGCTTAAAGGTTTTAATTCTTTTACATGAGTTTTAATTATAATTCTTTCGTTCATTTTAGCCGATGATTTATAACGTATATTCATTTCCACAACCGGAAATAAAATATCATTACCTTCAAGAGTTTCCAGAGGAAGTCCGAGTTGTTCAACAAGTCCTACTCTTGCGGCTTCAAACCATTTTGTATAAGCACCGTGCCAGACAACCCCATAAGCATCTGTATCGCTGTATAAAACTCTTATTTCCTGAATATATTCTTCCATTATGTAAATAAATCCTGTATTTTTTCTTCTATATCCAAAGGATCAAGCTCATTTGTATATTTATTAATATCGAGTGCTATCTGATATAATTTTGCCGCTTCCACTTTATCTCCGGTTAATGCAGTTGAACGTGCAAGATTATAATTCGCAAGAGCATAATTAGGATTGTATTTTCTTGCCATTTCAAAAAGTTCCATAGCCTTTTTTACTCTGCCAAGGTCATCAAGATAAATAACACCGAGATTATTATAAGCTATATCATAAGTATTATCATATTTAATAGCTTTTTCATATTCTTTAATCGCTTCTTCAACACTGCCTTTACCCCAGTATAAATAACCGAGATTACAATGAAGTCTTGCATTATGAGGTGAAAGTTCAAGTGCTTTTTTATAAACAGTCAAAGCATTGTCGTGAGCACCTTTTTCAAAGAATACATTTCCCAAATTTAAATAAATATCTATATCATTAGGATTTAAATTATAAGCATTCTGATATGAACTGATTGCAGCATCAAGATTTTTAACATTTTCCTGAAATATAAAACCTAAAGTCTGGGCAACAACACTTGTCCATTGAGGACTTGGGTTCAAGGTTATTGCTGTCTGATAATGAGAAACGGCATTTTCTATATCACCTTTTAAATATAAATATTGAGCCATTCTGCAATGGAAATCGGCTATATGAGGCTGTAATTCTATTAGTTTTTTGCATATTTCAATAGCATTATCATAGTCTTTTCGTTCTTCATACAACTGACACAGATAATAATATGCTCTTAAATTCAGGCTATCAAGCCATATTGCCATTTTATATTCAACAATTGCGTCATCATATCGCTTTAATTCATAATATACACGACCAAGATTTATATATAATTCAACAAACCCCGGAGCCTTATCTATTGTTTCTCTGTAAATATCAAGTATTTCCTGATTAAAACCTTTGAAAAATATCATCATTGATACTTTTAAGAGCTTAGGCATAAACTGTAAATACGATAATTGCCTCATAAAATCTTTTCTTGCATATTTATCGAAAGGCAGAGTAAGAAGAGAAGCCAACAGTTTTGAATATTTCTGATACCATTTTGCTCTGCTTCTGAAGCGTAAAATATCGTACATTAAATAGTATGCACGGGAAGAAGTAAAAGGTGATATTTCAGCAGCACGCTGAGCTGATTCCATTGCTTCAACAAAATCGCCTTTTTTCATAAATATTTCGGCTATCATATAATGAGCTTCAGCATATTTTGTATTGTGTTCAAGAGCCAGTTTAAAATAATTAACGGATTTATCCAGCTCTCGTTTATAATAAAAAGCCATAGCTATTTTAAAATATATTTCGGCGGAATCTACGCAGGATTCAAGAGCTCTTTGATATTCTGTTATTGCATCATCAACGTACTGCTTGATTTCATGGATATCAAGATGCCATGCCATGTATAAATCGCCGAGTTTTATGTGTAATTCCGCATTGTTTTCGTCTTGTAAAAGTGCACCCTTACAAGTTTCTACGGCTTTCTGAATATTACCCGATTTATGTAATTTATCTATTCTTTTTTGTATTCTTTTGGTATTTGCTGTTACGTTACTCATAATATGTTGTTGATTTTAGCATATTTTTTACTGATTTGACAGTTATTTATATTTATTTACGCAAGTTCCGCTTCTTTTAAATATTTTTCCGGTGCAAGTACGCACAATGCCGTATTTCCCGAAAAATATTCTTTTGCGGTTTCAAGTATCTGCTCTTTTGTTACCGATTTTATTGCATTGATAAGCTTTTCTTCAAAATCATAACCAAGTCCTAAAAGCTCATAATATCCGTTCAAAGAAGCTTCTAATAGGTTTGTTTCACGATAGAACTGTCTTTTGCCTATTGCATTATTCTTTGCATTTTCCAGCTCTTCATCGGATATTATTTCGGTCATTATTTTGTTAATTTCTTTTTTAAATCCCTCAATGGAAACTTTTATATTTTTTGGTTCGGTTGCTATATAAACAGTGAAGCTTCCGCCGAGCATATATGGTTCAAATATGCTTCTTACCGTATATGCAAGTCCCTGTTTTTCTCTTAATTCAAGAAATAAACGTGAACTTAGCCCTGAGGAACCTAAAATAGTATTTAAAAGTATTATTACCGGATATTTTTCGGAGTAAATATCGGGGAAAATCCAGCCTTTAAATATTTGAGCCTGATTTGCATCTTCCTTTTTTATTGTGGAAACAATATCTTTATCAATCGGATTTACTTTAACTCTTAAATTATCCGTATTTTCAATTTTTAAACCGTTAAGATGTTTTTCCAAAAGCTCTGTTACAGTTTTAAAATCAACATCACCTGCAACAGAAATATTTTTTTGGGATTTGAATTTTATTTCATCAAAAGCTTCGGTTAAATCCTGTTTTGTAATAGATGAAATTTGCTCTAATACTTCTTTTCTTCCGACTCCGTAAGAATGATTTTTATACAAAGTCCTGTAATATTCGTCCTGTGCCTGAATTTTGGCGGAATCCAAATCCGATTCAAATTCGCCTTTTATCTTTATTATTTCTTTTTCGTAATCATTAAAGGTTGAATTTTCAATTATATCCTGCAAAATTTCAAGAGCATAATTAACATCTTCGTTAAGGCAAAGTAATTTAAATCTGATATAATCGAATTTTTTTTCAATGGTTAAATCAATTGCGTTTTCGTCAAGCTCGTTTGCAAGCTGTTCAGAGGTTCTGTTTTTGGTTCCCTGAAACAGTAATTGTGTCATTAAATAGTACAAACCTGCTTTTTGTTCGTCCTTATTAATCTTTGCACAAAGAACGACAGCCGTCCTGGGAGTATTATTATTCTTTTTTATTATTGTTCGGATTCCGTTTTTAAGAGTATATCTTTCCATTTTTTATCCTTTTTTTTTTTATATGATCCCGGCATTAATACGGAAATTACTGCATTATTAACGCCTATATATTTCTTTGCCACGGTTTTTATATCGTCTAAAGTTATTTCATCAATAACCTTTACATATTCTTCAACGCATTCAAGATTATTGCAGACTGTCATATAAAAACCGATTGTTTCACCTATATCCGAAACAGTTTCTGAATTTTCCGCAAAACCGGCTTTTAATTTCTTTTTGGCTTTCTTTAATTCTTTTTCCGAAATACCGTCATTAATGATTTTTTCTATTTCTTTTTCTATCAGATTAATGGCTTCATCTTTTGAATCCGGCTTAAAATTAGCCTGAATAAAGAAGTTACCGCCGTCTCTGAAGTGGTAAAAATCAGTAGAAACAACATTAAATATCGGTTTCTTGGCTTTTTCAATAAGCTCCTGATACAGTCTGGAGCTTTGTCCCTGACCTAAAACAAGCGCCAGCATTTCTAAAACCGTGGAAGTTTTTATATCATTGGCAGGAGAACCCAAATAACCGAACATTAAAAATCCCGTATTAATATTTGAATAGCTTTCTACGTATTTTGTTTCCTTAACGGGTTCATCAATATTGTATTTTTCGTTAATTCTGTTCTGTCTGCCTTTAAAATCAAATTCTTTTAAAATCATTGGCAAAACTTCATCAGGATTAATTTCACCCGCAATAATTGTGGTAATGTTATTGGGAGTATAGTGAGTTCTGTAATAATCAAGAACGGTTTCTCTTGTAACGGTAGATATTATCTGTTCGTTACCTATAACATCTCTTTTATAGGGGTGAGAAGTATACATATTGGCATTAACCTGATTATAAACCTTTGTCCAGGGCTGGTCTTTTCTCATTCTTATTTCTTCAATAACAACGTGTCTTTCACGTTTATTTTTAATTTGAGGATTGTTAATGTCAAAAGGTTCGCCTATTTCGCAATCGGGAATGACAGGGTCAAGCATCATATCTGCGTGAAGCTCTAAGGTATCTTTGAAGTTTTTATCACCGCTGCCTTTTGGAATAGTAACATAATAGAAAGTATAATCTTTCCAGGTGGCAGCGTTAACAATGGCACCTCTTGATTCAAGAGTTCTGTCAAATTCACCGGCTTTATGTTTCGATGTCCCCTTAAACATTAAATGTTCCAGAAAATGAGAAATCCCGTTATTCTCATCATTTTCATTAATAGAACCCGTTTTAACCCAGCTGCTTATATTTATTAAAGAACCTTTTTTGTATGCAAAAACAATTTTATGACCGCATTCTCTTTCATATATTTCAACAGGTTTTTCCAAGTAGGGATATTGCACCTGTGTTTTCTTTATATTTTCCATATTTTTCCTCAAATATCCGTTTTTTATTATTGTAACAGATTTTAAAATAAATTAACAATATAAATAGCAAGTTTTTTTTTGTTTATAATTTAAATAAACATAACAAACATGGATAAGAGGAATTTTAAATGAGAGTTTCACCCGTTTCTTTTAAATCGTTATTTCTTTGTTATTCACCGAATTTTGATCACGGAAATAATAAACCCAGACTTGCGATTGACACGGCTTTAAATGTTGCATTTGAAAAAAACAAAGCTATAAATAACTTTCGTTTACAGCCTACCGAGGAACATACAAGGGCAGCAATTAATGCAAATGCCGAAGATTGCTGGGTGAATTTCGGAAAGTATCTCGATAAAAAATACAGAGAAGAAAATCCCGATTATTCAAACAAGGTAAAGCTTACAAAAGCCTGGGCTTATAAGAAACCCAAAGAATTCTTTCCCGTATACTTCGTAACTGCTTCAAATAAAGATGATGAAAAGAAAATCCATGATGTATTAAGCAAACATCACGAGTTCTATACTGTCCGCTTCCGTGAAAAACCGGAAACATCTGATGACGGTTATAATTTTGTACCTTTCTTTGTATAATCGTACCATTTTTCAAAGGTAGAAAAATAAATTCTGGTGTAGTTTTTTACACCTTTTTCAACTCTGTAGATTTTATCAAAGAAGAAAAACAGCGGATAATATTTAAAAAACGACATTTTTGTAAATCTGCTTATGAGGAATAATGTTCTGTTTCTTACAAATTCTTTATCCTCTTCGCTCATACCGAGGTGGTTAAAGTCGTATTTCATCATATTGAAAAATTTTCTCTTATAAGGCAGACGAACTTTCATAAACCACCAGTATAAAGTTATTACTTTATAATCCCAGTAGGAATATTTCATTTCGTCAAATAAATCAATTTTTTTAAGATTGTCGCCTATCAAATTAAAAATTTTAAAATAGTCAAAGAATAAGTGATTTCTTGAATTTGTAACGGCGTTTTTTCTGTTACAGCGGTAATAAATAAGGTCTTCTCTTAAAACGGACATCTTTTCCGCTTTAAAAAGTGCGTCATATACAAAAACATTATCTTCAAAATACATACCGCCGGGGAATTTAACATCTTTATCTATAAGAAAGCTTCTTTTGTACATTTTATCCCACGGTACGCTTGTCTGCCAGAACACCGAATACTTAATATCACGCCAGTTAAAGGTTTTATTGTCAAATTCTTCGGGAATTTGTTTTAATTTGGCATAAACGTGTCCTTTATCAATTTTGCCGGTTCTGTCGTCAAACTGGTTCCAGGTGCAGAGGGTAATGTCGGCGCCTGTTTCCGTTATTCTGTTATACAGTTTTTCAACGGCATTAAGCTCCATATAATCATCTCCGTCTATGAAGAAGATATATTCGCCTCTTGCCATTTGTACGCCGAAATTCCTTGCTATACCCTGTTTCAGGTTAGAGGAATTTTTGTAAATAACAAATCTGTCATCATTTTTTGCGTATTCATTGACTATATCAAGTGTCTTATCGGTTGACTTATTGTCCACGACAATGATTTCAATATCTTTCATTGTCTGATTAACAACACTGTCAAGCGTTTGCCTGATATATTTTTCGACATTATAAACCGCTAAAATGACACTGACTTTTATTGACATAATTGAACCTTTAAAAGCCTATAATGTTAAATCCTGTGTTTTTGTCTGAATCTTGGCAAGAGCCTTTTGTACAAAATCATCAACCGTATAAGTTCCTGCTTCACCGATACCTCTGATTCTTACGGCTACTTTGCCTGATTCGATTTCTTTGTCGCCCATTACAAGTACGTAAGGTATTTTCTTATCCTGAAGTGCTTCTCTTATTTTGTAATTCATACTTTCGCTTCTGTCGTCAAGATTTACTCTTATGCCTGCCGCAAAGAGTTTATCGTAAACCTGTTTAGCGTAATCATTATGGCGTTCCGAAATAGGTACAACACAAACCTGTGCCGGAGCGAGCCACATCGGGAATGCGCCTGCAAAGTGTTCAATTAATATACCGTGGAAACGTTCCATAGAACCGAAGATTACTCTGTGAAGCATAACCGGTGTTTTCATCTGACCGTCTTTATCCTGATATTTGATTTCAAATCTTTCAGGTAAATTGAAATCAAGCTGGATAGTTGCACACTGCCATGTTCTGCCTATTGCGTCTTTAACCTTGAAGTCGATTTTCGGGCCGTAGAAAGCGCCGTCGCCTTCATTGATTTCGTATTTCATACCTCGTTTATCCATGGCTTCTTTTAAGCCTGCTTCTGCGAGTTCCCAATTCTTTAAGTCGCCAACGTAGCTTTCAGGTCTTGTTGAAAGCTCAACTTCAAATTCCATATTGAAAATCTTCATTGTATCAGCAACAAAATCAATAATAGCATTGATTTCATCAACTAATTGTTCCGGAGTACAGAAGATGTGTGCATCGTCCTGAGTGAAGCCCTGTACACGTGTTAAACCTGAAAGTGCGCCCGATTTTTCTTTTCTGTAAACGGTACCGAGTTCTGCCATTCTTAACGGTAATGAACGGTAAGAATATCTGTTTGCCTGATAAATCATAATGTGGAACGGACAGTTCATCGGTTTTACTATGTATTGGTCATCATCTTCATTTTCTTTCTGAATGAAGAACATATTTTCTTTGTAGTGGTCAATGTGTCCCGAGATTTCCCAGAGTTTTGATTTTGCTATTTGAGGAGTATTAACAATTACATAACCCCTTTTGCGGTGTTCCGTTCTCCAGTAGTTTTCAATTTCTTCACGGACAACAGCCAAATTCGGGTGCCAAAGAACAAGTCCTCCGCCTATTTCTTCTCTTACGGAGAATAAATCAAGCTGGGTTCCGAGTTTTCTGTGGTCTCTTTTTTGTGCTTCTTCCAGGAAGTTCAGATATTTTTCAAGGTCTTCCTTGTTCCAAAATGCCGTAGCATAAATTCTCTGGAGCATTTTATTCTTTTCATTCCCTCTCCAGTATGCACCTGCAACCTTTAATAATTTTATAGCGTTGCCTTTAATGTAGGTTGTATTCGGAACGTGAGGGCCTGAGCAAAGGTCGTTGAATAATACATTTCCGTCCTTATCCTTTGTTAAATATAAAGTCGGGTTATCGTTTTTATGTTCTTCCAGTAATTCCGCTTTATATATTTCGCCCTGAGCCTTAAATTCATCAATTTGTTTCTGAACATCGGGAATTTCATATTTTTCAAAGGTGAGATTTTGTTTAAGTATAGACTTCATTTCATCTTCAATTTTTTGTAAATCTTCTTCCGTGAACGAATGTTCAAGGTCAAAGTCGTAATAAAAACCGTTATCAACAGCAGGACCTATAGCCAATTTTGCTGTAGGGAACAGTTTTTGTACTGCCTGCGCCATGATGTGTGAAGCCGAATGTCTTAATATATGCAAACTTTCGTTGTTCTTTTCCATAATTCTCCCCTTTGTGATTTGTCCTTATTTAATTTATATCACCTACAAAGTAAGATATCAACAAAGGGGATTTAAAACTATAAATATTTTAGCGGTTAGTCAGTAAGGTGCGAAACATCGCACCCTGCTTGCTTTGTAAATCGAAGTTTGGTTTAAATCGTATATTCTCTGTTAAGTTTGATGAAATCGACACACCGACAGAAAAGGAAAGAGCAGAGATAAACGAAATACAGGCAAGAACAGATGCAACCTTAGTACAGGCTGGCGTTATTGCACCTGATGAAGTAAGACAAAAACTTATAAATAGTGAAAATAGCGGTTATAACGGCATTGATGAAGAATATCAAGAAATGCCCGATTTGGAAACAGAGGAAGGAAACGGCGAAACACAGCAAAACCCTTTTAGCGTTGACCAATGGAAAGAAGGCGACCCGAGAAAAGCTAACGGACAATTCGGCGAGGGCGGAAGTTCAAGTAAAGAAGATAAAAAACAAGAGCAAAAATCTTCAAAATATGATAAAATAGATTATAGCCAATTTGAAGAAATACCGATTGCTAAAAATGAAAAGGAAATGGTACGACACGCATTAAATAATGACCTTACTCCTGAAGAACGCAAAAAGAAAATAATTGTAAGAAGTATCAGAAATTGGCGATATACTATAATAAATAATGGTTTTGATGATTACACAATAATAGATGTAGAAGACCAAGAATGATTGAAAAATACATAAAAACTGACTTAGATAAAAAACTATACGATTTAATGAAAAATGTATGGGATAATGAGCATTTTATATCTCATCCCTTTATTTGTTTAAAGACTGATGAACAAAAACAAAAAATGATTGAAGCACTTGAAGACGGATTAGATGATACTGATAAATTAAGTCTTTTGGTTTTATATATCAAAAGAGGAATTGAGTATTAAATGGGGAAATTTAGTGTAGGACAACATGGTATAGAAATAGAAACTCAAGAAAAATCTAATGTTATGACATCTGCATCTAATATGGGATTTTTAATTTGTATTATTAGTTTAATTTTAATTTTATTAAGTCCTGAAAAATGGATAAAACTGTTTGGGATTGTTTTAATAGTTTTTTTTGTAGTTATTTGGTTAATTATATATATCACACATAGCATAAAGAAGCCCGAATTATTACAAAGTGAAAAATATAGAATTGAACGACATAAAATTGAAGCAGGTATGTTGACTAATAAAGATGAACATATAAATACTCCTGAAATATTAACTACAAATATTAATCCATTAATAGAAACTAATAATAGTGAGGATATAAAAGAATGAGTTACAAAAATTATATCTTAACTATTGACCCTAATAGTGAATATGATATTGACAATTTGAAAAAACAACTTGATAAATGTATAGATTGGACAAGATTGCACGCTTGTACTTATGTTTTAAATACAACATCTGATAAAGAAACTTTGTATAATAGATTAAAAAATGCTTTGCCAGATAATAAGTTCTTTATTGCAAATCTAAATTTAATAGAACACGATTATACAGGTTGGCTTGCTTCTAAAACTTGGGATAGATTAAAAGAATTTAGAAATAAATAATCAGATTCTGAAACAAGTTCAGAATGACAATTTATGAAAAAGAAAAAAAATACAATTACAGGTCAGCCGTTAAACTTTAACGCAGGCATTCAGAAATGCTACGAAAAGCAACTATTAAAACTTGTTGATGAATTAACAAAAGATGTATTAAATGAAATCCGCCCGTTATATAAGGAATACAAATATCAAATAACATTTGATGCGAAACATCGCACCCTGCTGATTGAAATATTAAATTGTATTCCAATTATACATAAGCCGATTCGGAAATAATTTTAATACAGAAAAGGATCATCT
>JAEEGL010033291.1_pt1 | contig 10112 bp, 7 predicted proteins | sample 9134231 | NCBI WGS metagenome assembly JAEEGL01 (sample SAMN16246548, study PRJNA631951) | gut metagenome | biome: gut microbiome; feature: rumen; material: fiber-attached | host: Bos | place: Iran: Karaj | collected 2018-10 | reverse complement strand
TGGTGCCGGTGGCGGGGGTCGAACCCGCACGCCATCGCTGGCAAAGGATTTTGAGTCCTCCTCGTCTGCCAATTCCAACACACCGGCAAATATTAAGTTTTCACATTTTGAGTCTGTCACGCGGCGTAGCCGGGCGCCGGGAGTGAATGACAGTCCGGGGGACTGTCAGAGCCGGCGCGTGTCTGAGCCCGCAGGCGAGCGGCGTAGCCGGGCGCCGGGAGTGAATGACAGTCCGGGGGACTGTCAGAGCCGGCGCGTGTCTGAGCCCGCAGGCGAGCCTGCCAATTCCATCACACCGGCAAATATTCTGTTTTCGTTGTCGTATACGTCAAAGCCCGCAAGCACGCCGGCTTATGAACGGTATAAGTATATCACACAAAAACCGAAAATGCAAGACGTTTGATAAATTTTTTTAATTTTTTTTAAATTATGCAGTTTTTGTATTGCAATATGGCATATATTGTGATATAATCAATACCAATCGTACTTACGGAGGCAATATTATGACATTCAAGAACGAATATCTTGCAAAAGTCTACGCTGACGTTTGCAAAAGAAACCCGAACGAACCCGAATTTCTGCAGGCTGTCGGCGAGGTGCTTGAATCGCTCGAGCCGGTAGTCGAGAGACGCCCGGACATAGTAAAAGCCGGCGTTATCGACCGTCTTGTCGAGCCGGAACGCGGTATCATTTTCCGCGTAAGCTGGGTAGACGACGCAGGCAACGTGCAGGTAAACCGCGGTTTCCGCTATCAGTTCAATTCCGCGATCGGTCCGTATAAGGGCGGTATCAGACTTCATCCGTCCGTCAACGCATCGGTCATCAAATTCCTCGGATTTGAACAGATCTTCAAAAATTCTCTCACCGGCCTGCCCATAGGCGGCGGCAAGGGCGGCTCCGATTTCGACCCGAAGGGTAAAAGCGACGGAGAAGTGATGAGATTCTGCCAGAGCTTCATGACCGAGCTCTGCAAACATATCGGCGCGGATACGGACGTACCCGCCGGCGATATCGGTACCGGCGCGCGGGAGATCGGTTATATGTACGGTCAGTACAAACGCATAAGAAACGAATTCACGGGCGTTTTGACCGGTAAGAGCATTTCTTACGGCGGATCGCTCGCAAGAAAAGAAGCGACCGGTTACGGTTTATGCTACTTCACGCAGGAGATGCTTGCCGCGGCAGGCAAGGATTTTGCGGGCAAGACCGTCGTTATCTCCGGTTCGGGCAACGTTGCGATATACGCCGCTGAAAAAGCGACTCAGCTCGGCGCCAAGGTCGTTGCGATGAGCGACTCGTCCGGCTTCATATTCGATCCCGCCGGGGTCGATCTCAAGGTCATAAAGAGACTGAAAGAGGTCGAGAGAAAACGTATCAGCGAATATCCGAAGGAAGTTCCGTCGGCGACGTTCACTCCCGGATGCTCCGGCATCTGGGGCGTCAAGTGCGATATCGCGCTTCCGTGTGCAACTCAGAACGAGATCGACGAAGAGAGCGCGAAAAAACTCGTCGCAAACGGCTGTATCGCCGTCGCGGAAGGCGCGAATATGCCGTCGACCCCCGAAGCCATCGCGGTATTCCAGTCGAACGGTCTGCTGTTCGGCCCGGCGAAAGCCGCCAACGCCGGCGGCGTAGCGACCTCCGCGCTTGAGATGTCGCAGAACTCGATGCGTCTGTCATGGACGTTCGAAGAAGTCGACGCAAAGCTGAAAGACATAATGGTCAATATCTACCGCAACGTAGCGAAAGCCGCCGCCGATTACGGTCTCGAAGGCAACTTTGCAGCGGGCGCCAACATAGCCGGCTTCCTCAAAGTCGCAGACGCGATGATGTGGCAGGGCGTGGCTTATTAAACAGGAAAGAATAAAAGAACAGGCTGATCTGAATCGGCCTGTTCTTTGTTTGACGGGATATTATTTTTCAAACGCGGCGACGAGCTGGGAGTCGAGGACCTTTTGAGTCCATTTTTCGAACTTGAAGCCCTGGCTCGGATATCTGGGCGTTACGCCGGCAATTATGTCTTTACCGGTCTTCAGATATCCCTGTTTTTTGAATTCGGCTGCGTCGACCGGAAGATCGAGCCACGAACGCGTTTCGCCTATCTTGTAGGTCTGATGATTGCTCCATACCCAGACCGGCGTCGGCCAGAGGCGGATCGAGTTTTTCGTATCTATCGCGTCGTAGAAATCCTTATCGGGGCCGCCCTGACCGTGATGTCCCATCTGGACGTATTCGGACTTCAGCTCTTCCGCGGGGTACAGCTGAAGCAGGCGCTTGCCCGAATCCGACGCCGCGTCGCCCAGAAACAGAACGCTGTGATCGCCGAACGTCATCCTCGTTATGACAGAGGTGCTGTTTACGTATCTCGCTTCTTTCCACCACGTCATCAATACTCTGAAATCAACGCCGTCGACCGTTATCGTAAGACCTTTTTCAACGCTTTCTTCATTTATGACCGCGCCGTTTATCAGATCGTAATAATAGTTTTCCGCGCCTTCGGGTTTTTGGTATTTGTCTTCGGGAATATCGGCGCCTTTGATGCCGGTGAATCCGGCGACGGAATAATAGTTGTCAAACGAGGCTTTGAGTTTGGCGACGTACGTCATATCCGTATCGGAAGCCCCTGCCGCGCTGTCCCATTCAACGCCGATATCGGGAAAGTCGAAATAAAAGTTATTTATTTTGTAATTGGATTCCGCGGTATACGCCGCCATCATCTTGGTAAGCTCGTAATAGTGATCTCTGTGGATGTGAGAAAGGAACCACGCTTCGACCTCGAAATAGTCGTTTTCACCGAGCCCGAGTATCGCGCGTATCGCATTTTGCAGATACGGTTTCGCATCAAGACCGGTACCGTCGATGCCGCCGTCAAAAACGACGATCTTTTTGTTCGGAGTGACTATGACGTAGCTCATCATAAGGCTGTTCGGCTCGGGCGCGAGCTGATACAGCAGTACCTTTTCCGGCTCGGGCGGAGCGGGAGGCTCGGTCGCCGCTTCCGTTTCGGTCTGCGCGGGTTCTTCGGTTGCGGCTTCGGTCACGGGATCGGTCAGTTTGTCAGTCGGCGCGTCGGTCAGAGCCTCCGGCTTTTCGGCGCACGAGATCAGCGACAGAGGCATGAGCGCACACAGCAAATAGGCTATCGCCGTTTTTACATATTTCTTCATCTGTTTACCCCCTTAATACTGGCGTTTCTTTAAATATATGAATATGAAAGTAAGTACCGCGAGCGATACCGTCGCCGATATCGCGACGGTTTTGAAAACGTTCGACGTCAATTCTTTTTCACGCGTTTCGGCGGCGATGCGTTTGCTTTCGGATATCGCGGCTTTTTTGCTTTCAGCCGCCTGAGCGAGGCTCTCCGCCTCGGATTCGAGCCGGCTGTCTTCTTCTGATTCGGCGCGGCTCTCCGATTCGTATTCCCACAGACTTATCGACTCGTATATCCGCAGGCTCTCTTCAGCCGCCGATACGCTTTCGGATTCATATATCCGCAGGCTCTCTTCGGCGAGGCTTATGCTCTCGGATTCGGCGCGGCGCGATTCTTCTTCGAGCCGCTGCCGTTCAGCCTCTTCACGCTCGGCTTTTTCTTTATAAGTTTCTATATTCTCGGCAAAATCGTTTTTCATAACGTCTTCGCCGACGGTCGATCTGTAAAGCCCGTAATTGCACGGGGAATAGCAGCAGTCGGATCTGCTGTAAGGGTCGACGCGGATATCTTTCGCGCTCGTCTGCGTGCGGTCGGCGCCGTAGAGCCAGTCGGCAAACCACGTATTGCGCTGCGAGTAATGACATTTGAAGCCTTTCTGCGTCACTTGAAAAGCCGTAAGACCGCCGAACGAATCGAGCGGAACGTCCCAGTCCATTACTATCTCGTTTTCACCGTACAGATGAACGTAAATTTTCTGTACGTCCCATACGCCGTATTCTTCGGCGCTTTCAGGGCAGAATCCCGGGTCGGCGCTTTGTTCGGCAGCCGCAAGAAACGTTCTTACGTTAAGTATATGCTGACCGTGGCCGTACTCGCCGCGCAGATCGTGACAGACGGCGATCAGCGGTTTGAACCTGCGTATCTGCTCGGTCTGAAACGCTACGAGATCGTCTGTGCCGATGCCGTGCTTGGCCGCGTTTTCGATCGCCCAGCCGCAGGCGTCGTCAGGATATTTATCTCTTGAATATTCGTCCGGCAGTATGCCGATAACGGGGTAATGGCGTACGCCTACGGTCCAAAGACCGTCGAGCAGTTCGTGCCGCCGCCGCGGTTCGTCGACGTGATCGGTGAAATATACGACCTGTACTTCAAAGCCGCGCTCCCCGGCGTAATACGGCAGAACTCCGGCAAAAAACAACTGCTCGTCGTCGGCGTGCGTGGTGCAGAGCATAAGATCCGCGTGTTCGCACGGCTTGTCCCACCTCTGCACGTCGTCGGGTATGTTCTCGCCGTATACGGCGATCTCGGCTACGTCCGCTCCCTCGCCGAACGATACCGATACGAAATCCGTCGGAGAAGACGAAAGGTCGACGAACTTGTGCAGAAAATCGGCTTCGCATATGACGCTCTCACTGCCGAAACAGACCGTCATTTCAGACGCGGTCCCGGAAAACGTCACGTATATACCATAGACGTCGAAATACGCGTGTACCGTCGCATTCTTCACCGCAACGCTGTCGCGAAACGAGCCGTTAGTCAAAAGTTCGTTTTCTACGCCGTCGGCGAATACTTCGTATTTACCGCTTTTCGCACCGGCGGCGGCCGGCAGAAAAGAGAATATCATTGCCGCGGCGATAATCGTAGTCAGTAATTTTTTCATCGTTACCCTTTTATGCATTATCCGTTAATATCCGTATGGGATTATAACATATCTTCAGGCGTTTGTCCATAGTTTTCACATTTTTAAAAATATAAATTTTTCGCGGGTATTGCTTTTTTCAATAACATATGTTATAATTAAATCGGAAACAAGAATCAACGCTGCGGAGGATCAAGATATGGCACACCCTAAAAGCACCGATCCGCATCTGTGCGGCGGTACGGACGAAGGCTATTACAAAAACACGTCCGGCATCATAAATTCCGACGATATTGTGCTGTTCGACGTATCTTCGGTACTGCCGGACCCTGGAGCGGAGGAGGATGAACGCAAAAGGAGCATAGGTTATCTCGGCTTTTTCGCGGTCAACGCCGGCGAAGGCACGTTCGTTTACAAGGTAACCGGCAGCGGCACGCATCCTTCGAGATACGACAGCTGCGGTATCGAGTGGGCGCTCATAAAAGAAAACGGCATGCCCGCGCTCGCAGCGCTCACAAAAGAACTTGAACTTTGCCGTGATAACGGTCACTACACGTTCACACACGGTCTGCCGCAGGATTACGGCGGAATGATAGATATAAAGTACGCAGACGGCGAGAAGATCAAGATATCTTCAAATCAGAACCCCGTGATCACAAGAGAAGCGGCGTTCGAGATCGAGCGGCTGTTCGACAGATTTTTAAGAGCTGAAAAGGCCGATCTGCCCGACCCGTACGCTATGTCGGCGATAAGATTTGAAGAAAAGAAAGAAGACGGCGGCATGATCCGCGCGGAACTGATTTCGGATCAGAGCGGCAAGTGCTCCGTCAGACGTACGGTCAGATCTGCCGACGGCGAAACGCTCGAAAGCGAACGCTGTATCCCGGCGAAAGTGCTTGAGAACATAAAAGCGGCCGTGAAACGGTGCGGTATGCTCGCATGGTCGCATCTGCCGAAATACGAACTGCCGTGGAAAGAAAACAAGAAACTCACGTTCGTGTTCGGCGGCAGTGAAGTGACCGTGCGTTCAGACAGAGTTTTACCCGAGTACGTGCGCGGCGAATTCTTCGCCGTCGAAGCGGAACTCACCATAAAGAACTGAGAAACGGAGAAACGATATGAGCGATATCAAAAAATGTCCCGGCTGTAACGCCGACGTCGGCGAAGACGATAAATTCTGCCCCTACTGCGGCTTCAGATTCGACGTGCAGAACGATGAAAATAAGCCGGAATCCGAAAAGACGGAGCAGTATAAATGCCCTTCATGCGGAGCGCCGCTGAAATTCTCACCGACGACAGGCAAGCTCGCCTGCGAAAGCTGCAATAACGAATACGATATAGGCGCGATAGAACAGTACGCCAAAAACAATACGGAAGCTTCATTCAAATGGGATAAGAAATACCGCGAAGCGCTGAAAGACACGCTGCCGGAAATGACGGTGTATAACTGCAGATCGTGCGGCGCCGAGATCATAACCGACGGCACGACCGCCGCCACGCACTGCCCGTACTGCAACAACGAAGTCGTCATAACAGAAAAACTGAGCGGCGCGCTGAAGCCGAACGGCATCATCCCGTTCAAGATAGTCAAAGACGGCATAAAAGAGAAGATAAGAGAATTCTGCAAGGGCAAAAAGCTTCTGCCGGACAATTTCTTCGACGAGCACAAGATAGATCAGGTGCAGGGCGTTTACGTGCCCGTGTGGCTGTTCGACGGCACGCTCGACGGCAAAATGACGTTCGACGGCACGACGACGAGCAGTTATACGTCCGGCAATTACAGATATACGACGACGAAGCATTATCTTATCGAATGCGACGGCAAAATGTCGTTTGAGCGTGTGCCGGTCGACGGATCGGCAAAAATGCCCGACGATCTGATGAACAGCATCGAACCGTACGATTTTTCCGAAATAGTGCCGTTTGACGGTCAGTATCTTTCCGGTTTTCTTGCCGACAGATACGATCAGGACCCCGACGAGAGCCGCCCGACGGCTTCTCAGCGTATGATGAACAGCGCGTCAGACAAGTTCGCCTCGGCGATCGGCGGCTACGCGGCGACCATGCGCAACAACGGGTTGACGCTTCACGATCCGACGGTAAAATACGTATTTTTGCCCGCGTACATATTCAATCTTACGTACGGCGGCGAGCTTTACAGATTCGCCATGAACGGGCAGACCGGCAAACTCGTGGGCGAACTGCCGATAGATAAGCGCAAAAAGAAACGCGCTTTCCGCATTCCGTTTCTTATAACGCTCGCCATAGTCTGGCTGATACTGTATCTGCTTATAAGGTGGTGACGGTATGAAAAAAGTATTAGCGATACTTGTTACGATAATATTCGCGTTATCCGCCGCGCTCTGCGCCGCGGCGTCGGATCTGCCTTCGTGGTACGTCGCCGACGACGATTCTTTCGTTCCGTTCCACGGCGAAGACCTGCCCCGCGTCGCGGACGACGGCAATATGTTTTCGGCCGAGCAGAAAGCGAGGCTGGAGGCGAAAGCAAACGCGATAGTCGAAAATTACGGTTACGACGTGCTGATATTCACCGACGTCAATAAAACGGACGTAGGCAATATCGAATATGCGAGAAATTACTACCGCTATAACGGTTACGGGACCGGCGACAACTTTTCCGGCACGCTGTTCTTTGCGATCGAAAACGGCGGCAGAACGACGTGGTGGTACGAAGGCTTCGGCGAATGCGGCGACTATATGACCGACGGAAACGTTTACGCGATCGACGCCAAAGTGCAGACCGCGCTGAATTCGGGCGACTTTTACAACGCCGCCGACGCTTATCTCGACTGCCTTTACAGAATGTTCGAAACCGGCTCGATGCTTCCCGACTGGTACCCCGATCCCGTTATCAATCCGTTCCCGGATTTCCACGGCGAAAACCTGCCGCGCGTCGTTGACGACGCGGACATCTTCACAGACGCGGAAGAAGCCGAGCTTACGACGCTTATAAACGAGCTGATCGCAAAGCACGGCAAATTCGATTTCGTGATATTCACCGACGTAACGACGTACGGCATCGACGAAAAAGCCAATCAGGAAGGCGTGTTCGCGGCTGACTTTTACCAGTTCAACGGCTACGGCAAAGGCGACGAGTATTCCGGTTCGGTGCTGTTCATCGATATGAACCCCGACGACAGATACTGGTGGAGCGCCGCGAGAGGCGAGAGCAGAAATTACTATACCGAAGAAAACGTCAACAAAATAGACGACAAAATAGAACCGTATATGAAAAGCGGCGATTATTTCACCGCGATGAAGACGTATATCGAAACTCTCGATATACTTTACGAAAAAGGTAATATACCTACGGTACTCGACGCGGGCGATTACATTATGATCTCGATATTCGCGCTGATACCCGCGGCAATCGTCGGCGGCATAAAGCAGAGCTCAGCCGTAAAAACGATGAAAAAAGTAAATTACGCCGTGATGGCGAACGACTACGTCGTGAAAGACAGTTTCGTTATGCGCGATACGGCGATAACGTTCCTGTACGATACGGTCACTAAGACTTATATACCTCCGTCGAGTTCGTCCGGCGGCGGCAGCCATTACAGCGGCGGCTACCATTCGTCGGGCGGCGGCAGCTTCTCGGGCGGCGGCAGACATTTCTGAGGCGGAATACTTATGAAAAAAAAGATCACAGCCGCGGTCGCGGTGATTCTCGTGATATTCCAGATATTCGCGCTTTCTTCGTGCGATATGCTGGTCGACAGCCTGATCGAAGCGCTTGAAACGTTCGATTTCAACGAACTGACGATCGTTCAGGGCACCGAGAAGCCGTCAGGCAAAGAAACCGACGATCCGTATCATTATACAGACGATCCGTATTATGAAACCGAAGAACAGTACGGTGAAACGGAAGAGCAGTATATTGAAACGGAAGAGCAGTATATTGAAACGGAGGAGCAGACCGTTCCCGTGACGGAAAAACCGGCCGATCGCATACCGTATTCAAAAACTCCGGCGGTATACAGATATACTCTTCCGAAAGAGACGTTCAAAGACGAAATCGAAAAAGAGGCGTCGGAAATCATAGACGATTCGATCTGTAAAGCCATAGCGGCGCTGAAAGTCATGAAAGACGACCGCCATTCCGATAGGACGTATCCGTTTGACAGAGACGCAAACGGGTATATAGCGGATCTTTCAAATAACGAACGCGCGCTGTACGATAAAGTCGTTTCATACGGCAGAAATTTCGAGAGCTTCACGATAAAAGCCGACGATTATAAAGGCGATCTGACAAACGATTATTTCGGAGTTTTTAAAGCGTTGACGCAGTGCAACCCTGATCTCGCTTCGTATTTCGATCTGCATCCCGAGATAGGCGGCAAATTCGTGGGAGACGATGTCGTGACGTTTATGAAAACGGTCTCGGATCAGTATTTCGATCCCTACAAAGATCAGAATTACACGGTAAGAGAGGGCAAAACCACGATGGCGGAGGTAAAACGCGCGGCAAAACTGCTCGACGCGATCGCAAACCGGATCGTGCGTTTTATGCCCGAAGGGCTCACGGCGTACGATAAGTATTACTATCTTGCCGCGGTGCTTGCGGAACACGTCACGTATGATCTCAACGCCGTAAATAAATTCACCGCCTTCGGCGCGCTCGTCGGCGGCAGAGCCGTATGCGAGGGATACGCAACAGCTTATATGCTTCTGTGCGAAAAAGCAAATCTCTTTTGCGCGTACAGAAACGGCATAATCAGAGGCGACGGCCACGCGTGGAATATGGTCAAGCTCGATTCCGGCATATATAACGTCGACGTCACCTGGTGCGACGTTTCCGCCTGCTACGAAAAGAACTTTTATAAGAACTTTATGAAAAGCGACGCGGCTTTCAAATCAAACGGCCACGAGAGTATGGACGGGTTGCCGAGTACGGGAACGTACGAGCCTTGCCCGTATGAGTAAAGAACGGGATAATTGCAAATTGAAAATTGTAAATTGAGAATTGCAAATTACGGTGTCGGCAAAGCCGACTTCCGTGCGGCTAACGCCGCCCTTGGGGATTCCCACCCCTACTGATCCCCAAACCCCTTACTCCCCTCCCAAGCGATTAAAAATCTCTTGGGGCGCGGGGCGAGGCAAAAAACAATAACAAACGAGGCGTTCGGTGACCGAGCGCCTCGTTTTGCGTTGAGCATATTTATTTGGTTTTCGGGCTTTTCCAGTCAAATGCAGGCTCGGGAGCGGAGAACGGAAGGTTGAACATCCGTGAGTCGACGGGCGCTCCCTCACGCTTATGCTTGATAACGTTTACGAGCATTTCAACGTCGTAAACCTGATGAC
>JAEEGL010026419.1_pt1 | contig 10112 bp, 6 predicted proteins | sample 9134231 | NCBI WGS metagenome assembly JAEEGL01 (sample SAMN16246548, study PRJNA631951) | gut metagenome | biome: gut microbiome; feature: rumen; material: fiber-attached | host: Bos | place: Iran: Karaj | collected 2018-10 | reverse complement strand
TCGGGATAAGCCGCGAGGAAGGCGTCCATCCATTCGTTTGGCTGATAGACCTTGCCGTCGCTTAGAGCCTCGCCCGAGTAGTTGAGAGCCGGTGCCACAAGCTTGAGGTTGAAGTCCTCGGCGATTTTCTCAACGATGGGCCACAGTGCTGCCGCGCTGTCGGGGGTCATGTTGGCCTGCGCTCTGAAGTTGGGCTCGTTGTATCCCAGCAGGTATTTCACGCCCGGATGCTCGGTGAGGTAGGCCCGCAGGCGCGCCTCGTCGAAGTTGGCGCTCCAAATCATCGGCACATATTCCATGTCGGTGCCGGGGCCCACAACGCCAGCAATGGGCGAGTTGGGCAAGTTGCCCCAGTTGTAGAACCAGGTGACACCGCGAGCCAGCGAGTTGATTTCCTCGGCCCGGGTGAAGTTATTCTCGCTCACACCGCGCTTGTAACTGCGAGGCGGTTGTGCCACCAGTCCCAGGGTTACCAGTGCCAGCATGGTAAAGATAATCGCTTGCTTGTTCATCGTTAAAAAAATAGTGGTAAGTAATAAGGAAAAAAGAGCAGGGTGGGGTGCGTCCCACACCCTGCTCGTGATGAATTAAAGAGAGAATCTTACTTGCCCAGCAAGATGTTGATGAGCGCGTTCAGGTCGTTACCGTCGACGCCACCTTGGCCATCAACGTTAGCGGCATTGGTAGGTTGCTCCTTGCCCAGGATGATGTTGATGAGCATGTTCAGGTCGTTGCCATCGACAGTCTCGTCGCCGTTTACGTCGCCAACCAGACCTTGGTCAATGCGGTTCATGTAGAGTTGCATGTCATTGAGGAAGAGCGACATCACATACTTGCCGGCGGGAGCCTTGATTGCCTGGCCGTTGGTATAGGTCAGCGAGATGGGCTCACCATCCATTTCCGGAGTGAACAGGAAGTCGCCCTCGCTCACTGCACCGAAGCGGTAGGGAGCGATGTCGCCCCAAGGATCGTTGCTCTCGGGATCGGCGAGTTTGGTGGTGAAACTGAAGTAACTGTAGCCCTCGTAAGCGTCAACCAGGTCGATTTCGATGTCATAGATGCCATCTTCGAATTTCTCCATCAATGTGCCCACTGAGGGATCCCAGTTGCCAACCACGTTACCCAGGATGTACACATCGGGATCTTCGGCGGGTTCCTCAACCCACTCGCCAGAGATTACCAGAGTCATGGGATCGGGATCGAGAGTGATGGTCCAAGTACCAGCCACGGGGATTTGCAGGTTCATGCCGCCATCCACCTGCATGTTGATAGAGATGCCATTCTCAACTTGCTCCTTAGTGACGATGAAGTTGCCGTTGCTTTCAGCGCCAATCCAGGCACCTTCGCCGTTGCGCAGTTTGAACTCAGCGCCGGCATCCATAGCCTGAGTGATGGTGTACTTGCCATCCTCGCCCTTGGTCATCTCGATTTGATCATTCTCGTCCCAACCGTTGAACGAGCCAATCAGGTAGTAAGCGGGCTCCTCAACCTCGATAGTGTTGTCCTTGTAGAAGAAGATGTTGTCGATTTCGAGTTTTGTGCCTTGCACACCACCCGAGAGAATCCACAGGAAGTTGTCGACATAATTGGTGATGCCACCCTTCTCCTCGGGGAAGACAATGCCGCCGGGGGCCACTTGCTTGAGCACGCTGTAAGGGATGTCGTAGTAGTACCACTCGCCATCGCGGGGGAAGTCGCCCAGCACTTTGTAGGTTTTGCCGCCATCGACAAATGCCGTGCCACCAACGGTGAACGCTGCCTTACCAAAGCCAAAGGCGTGGCTGGCGTTGTCGGTGCTTCGGATAGCGAAGTGGAGCACGTAACTGTCGTCGAGGAAACTAAAGTCTACTCCATTGTCGTCGATGAAGCCCAGTCCGCTCCAGCCAACGGATGTCACCTGGAGAGCGATGTGACTCTCGTCCATGCCGAACGAGTTGATACCGCTACCGTCGATGCCGACATAGGTGCCATCCCAGACATACAAGTGACGATTCACGTCGTTCACGCCCAGGTCAAGTTGGATGCCGAGTTGATCCATAGCCTCAAACACGCTGCCACTCACTGCGATGGGCACAAAGTTGCTTGCCTTGCTCCAATCGAAGGTGGGAATTTGCTCAAGGTCCTCGTTTTCATTCAGAGCCTTGGTGACAAACTGTGCGCTTGCCATGCTGGCCACTGCCAGCAGCATTGCTGCTAAAGTAAAGAATTTTTTCATTGTAAAACTGTTTTTTTAAAAAAGTGAATATAAAGGATTAATTCATTTTCGTAAGCAGTAATCATTCTTTGTCCCCATCGGGACTATTGAATGTGTTGCATGGTCGAGGCGCGATTCGATGCAGTGGAACATCGTTTTGAACTCAGAATATAAAAACACGCGGTGTTCTTCGAGTCATCGAAGCACGCTTCGACCGTGCAACCCAGAGTCCAGGTAAAACCTGGGTTAATATCCAGGATTCTGACTGAGGCCACTCAGCAGAATTTCATCACTCGGTATAGGCATTAGTTCATGCTTGCCCACTTGGAATGCTGCCGCCTCGGCTCGCACCTCGGGTGCTTCTTGAGCGAAGTAGGCATCCATAGTTTGCTTTGCTATGCCCCATCGCAGCAGGTCGAACCATCGGTGGCCCTCCATGGCCAGTTCCACGCGGCGCTCATGGCGCACGGCGGCGCGCAGGTCGTTGGCGTTGTCGCCGTAGGTGACCGTGGCGCCCTGAATGGTGGCGCTATAGGGGAAGGCGGGAAGGCCCACGCGGCTGCGCACACGGTTCAGAGCCAGTTTGGCTGCCGGCAGGTCGCCAAGTTCGACGCACGCCTCGGCATACATCAGCAGCACGTCGCTGTAGCGAATCACCTTGTTGTTGATGGGCCCGCGAGTGTGGTGCGTAAGGTTGTAGTAAGGCATGGTGACCGTGGTGCCGTCGGTGTACATGGCATACTTGCGGTTGTGCAGGTAGTTGCCCTGATAGTTGATTACGTTGCCGCCGGCATCCTCGATTTGCTGCTCGGTGGGGTTGAGGATTGTGGCGTCGCGCCGCGAGTCGCCCTCCTCATACTCGTTGTAGAGATTCCACGACGGGCGGTCGAAGCCCCATCCCTCCTGGCTGAAGAGCGTGGTGCGCGGGCGCTGCATAATCACCACGAAGGTGCCTAAGGTGAAGCCCTCGCCCTCGCCGTAGTCGCTGCGGCCGTCTTCGGTATACTGGATTTCGAAGACGCTTTCCTTGCCGTTCTCGCCGGCCAGCAAGAACTGGTCGAAGTAGTTGGGCACCAGGTCATACTCGTTGGTGCTCATAATCTCCTCGCCCCATTTCTTGGCCTCACGATAGGCTGCTGTGGCGTCGCCGCCCTCCTGCGCCAGGAATCCGGCGCGGTACAGGTTGGCCTTGAGCAGCATGGCCTGTGCGGCACCGCGTGTGGCGCGGCCCATGTCGTCGATAGGATACTTCGACTTGAGCGGCAGCACCTCGACGCAGGCCTCCAGGTCGCGGATGATGAATTGCAGCGTGGCGTCGCGCGTGGCGCGCTCTTGGTTCCACTGTGCGCTGCTCTCCACCACATAGTCGATGAGCGGCATGCCGCCGTACACCCTCACGAGCCTGAAGTAGTACATGGCGCGCAAGAAGGTTGCCTCGGCGATGAGGCGGTCCTTGAGTTCCTGGGTGAAGGAGTCGTCGAGGGCCAGGCCGTTGACGCTCTCGATGGCCAGGTTGGCACGCTGCACGCCCTGCCACTGAGCGCGGAAGAAGCCCAGCAGCAACTTATTGTTGGTGTTGGTCTTGAAGTTCTCCATGTCGTAGGCATCGGCCATATCGCTCAGGTTCTGTCCGCCCTTCAGAGCGTCGTCGCTGACGATGTCGCCAATGAACCACTCGGAATAGTAGGTCGTTGAGTTGCCATACTCCCACATCAGCGGCACATAGGCGGCGTTGACAACCTCGGTTGCCGTCTCGGCGCTGGTGATGTAGTCGCCGCGCTTGGTCACGCCGGGAGTGTCCTCGGTCAGCCAGTCGTTACACGAGGTCAGGGCCACGGTGGCCGCCAGTATCATTGCATATTTCGCTATATTTTTCATTGTAGTGTTGCGATTTAGATGTTACTGTAAGTGTTCATTCACACACGCTTAGAACGAGAGGTTGATACCAAACATCCAGGTGCGCGCTTGCGGGTAGTTACCGTAGTCCTTGCCACTCTGCACCTCGGGGTCGTAGCCGGTGTAGTCGGTGAAGGTGAGCAGGTTGCTGCCACTCACATACACGCGGCACTTGGTCATGCCCAGGCGGTGTGCCAGGCTGTTGGGCAGGGTGTAGCCCAGTTGCACGTTCTTCAGGCGCAGGTAGTCGCCCTTTTCGATGAAGCGGCTGGAGATGGCACGGTTGTTACTGTTGCCGTTGGGGTTGGGGATGCTGCCGAAGATGCCCTCCTCGGCCTTGGCCGGGGTCCACACGTCGCTCATCACGCTGCTCAACTGAGTCTGCGTGCCGTTGTACTCCAGACGGGTGCGCATCATGTTGTAAATCTCGTTGCCGGCAACACCCTGGAAGAACACCGACAGGTCGAAGCCGCGCCAGTCGGCGCTCAGGTTCAAGCCGTAGGTGAGCCATGGGAAGGGATTGCCAATCACTTTCTTGTCGTCGTCGGTAATCATGCCGTCGCCATTGAGGTCGGCAAACTTGGCGTCGCCAATGTGGTAGGGGCTCTCGGTGCCGGCGTCGGCATAGCCGTGCAGATAACTGTCGATTTCCTCCTGGTGGTTGTAGATGCCCAGATACTCAAAGCCCCAGAAACTGAACAGGCCCATGCCCTCGTCGCACACGCGAACGATGTCGCTGTCCCACACGCGCTCGCCGCCGTTGAGGTGGGTGAGTTCGTTTTTGATAAACGACACGTTGCCGTCGATGGCGTAGTGGAAGTCGCCAATCGTGTTCTGGTGTCCGAGCGTCACCTCGATACCTTGGTTACGCACGGTACCCACGTTGGCCTGCGCGTCGTAGCGGTTGCCGGCCCATGCCGGGCCCATGACGGTGAGGAGCATGTCCTTGGTGTCGCGCACGAAGCCCTCGATGGTTCCCGACAGGCGTCCGCGCCACAGCGAGAAGTCGAGACCTGCGTTCCACGTCTCGGTGCGTTCCCACTTACCGCCGCGGTTCTTATATATAAGTATAGTGGCACCCGTAAGTTCGGGGTTGCCGTTGAACGGATAGGTGTAGAACACCGGTCCGCCGTGATCCATCGTCTGGTTGAAGGCGTCGTTGCCAATCTTGTCGTTACCAATCACACCCCATCCCAGGCGCAGTTTCAGGTTGTCGAGCCATGTGAGGTCGCGCAGCGGTGCTTCCTGGTTGATGCGCCATCCTAATGCCAGCGAGGGGAAGTAGCCCCAGGTGTTCTCGGGGAAGCGGTTCGAACCGTCGGCGCGGAAGTTGAGCGTGGCCATGTAGCGGTCGAGCAAGGTGTAGTGCAGACGTCCCAGCAGCGACACGCGGCGCGTGCGAGCCACACCGTCGCCCACATACTTGTTGTCGGTGGTCTGGCTCAGGTACCAGTTGTTGTGCACGGGGTTGAGGATGTCGCTACCCGAGCCGCTGATGTTGTTATAGTTGTATTCCTCGGCAGTCTGGCCCACCATGGCGTTGATGTAGTGGGCGTCGTTGAGTTGCTTGGTGAACGTGAGGGTGTTCTCCCACACCACGGTGGTGTAGTGCGCCATGTTGCGCTCCAGGAAGTTGTTTGCCAGGTTGTCGTACGACGACACGTCGTATTTTGGCTTGAACAGGCGGTGGCGCGTGTTCACCTCGTCGTAACTCATGTCGGCACGGTAGGTGAGCCATTCCACGGGCTTGATTTCCACGTAGATGTCGCCAATCCAGCGGCTGGTCACATCCTTGGGGTTGCTGTTGTCGATCATGCTCATGGGGCTGTACACGTTCTTGAAGTTGCTCGGCGGAGCGATGCGTCCGCTCATGTCGACGCCGTTGATGTTCTGTGCCCCGGCTGGATAGTAGGTGGGGTCCCACGGAGCCATCGAGAGCGCCTGCGACAGCAGGTTCGAGTCCATGCTCGTGCCGTTGGTGCTCGCGTTGCGGCCCCAAGAGTACACGTAACTCATGTTCTCGCCAATCTTCAGCCACGGCTTCACCTGGAACGAGGTGTTGGCGCGGAGCGTCATGCGCTTGTAGTTACTGCCCTTGAGGATACCGTTCTGGTCGAACCAACTGCCCGAGAACGAGTAGTTGGCCTTCTCGGTGCCGCCATCGATGCTCACGTGATAGTTTTGAATCAGAGCGTCGGTGTTGAAGATGGCGTCCTGCCAGTCGGTGTCGATGCTCTCATAGTCGAGGCCCTCGGGATAGCGTGTGGTGAGCGGCGCGGCATAGTGTGTGTCGGTGCCCATCTTGTAGCGGCGCAGCCACTCGTTGAAGCCCAACTCGTTGTATACGCGGGTCTCGGTGCTGCGCGTGTTCAACTCGATGTAGGTGCTCAGGAATTCGTCGCGGCTCAAGAGGTCGAGTTTCTTCCAGCGGTTCTGAATACCCACGTAGGCATCGAAACTCACGTGGCTCTGTCCGACCTCGCCCTTCTTGGTGGTGACGAGCACCACACCGTTAGCGCCGCGGCTACCGTAGATTGCCGTCGCGCTCGCGTCTTTCAAAATCTCAGTGCTGGCAATGTCGGCCGGCGAGAGGAAGTTGATGTCGTTGCAAATCACACCGTCGACCACGTACACCGGGTCGCTGTTGTTGACCGTGCCGATACCGCGAATGCGCACCTGCGCGCCGGCACCCGGCTGACCCGAGTTGGCGTTCACCGTCACACCGGCGGCGCGGCCCTGCAGGGCCTGGTCGAGGTTGGCGGCGGGTGTCTTTTTCAGTTTGTCGGCGCTAATGCTGGCCACCGAACCGGTGAGGTCGCTCTTGCGCATCGTTCCGTAACCCACCACAACCACTTCGGTCAGCAGTTGCGTGTCTTCGCCCATGCGCACGTTGATTGTCGACGACGTGCTGAACGTGCGTTGCTCGGTGCGCATACCCACAAAACTGAATTGCAGTGTGCCCTTGCCGTTGGTGACGATTTCATACTGGCCGTCGAAGTCGGTGGCGGTACTCACATTGGTGCCCACCAGATTCACGGTGACACCAGGCAGTGGCGTGCCATCGCTGTCGTCGACCACTGTGCCTTGAATCTTAATGCTTTGTGCCGCCAAACTGAGCGGCAACAACAGCATCATTAAGAGTAAAAATCTTATTTTCATTATGCTTTTTTGTTGATGAATTATCAGTGTTCGCTATAAATTGCTGCAAAGTTATATATAAAATATATAAACCACAAACCTTTTGGCCGAGAAAAGCAAAACGTTTTTACCGCTAAAGCGCAAAAACTGAAAAACTTTTTTTTACTTTGGCCGACCCCCCCCGCCTGCCCCGCCAACGGCCCTCGCCTACTTAAACCCGTAGTGTCGCATATTGTGGTGTGGCTAAGGTAAATGATGTTAATTGCAGAGGTGCTGATTGTGCCGGTGTGAAAAACAAAAAATTCCTTAAAATAAATTTTTTCGCATTTTTTCTTTTAAAATATTACTTTTTATAAAAATTTTTTATTAATTTTGCAACCGCAAACGTGAGGCAATTGTTTTTTCTCTTGTTTTGGCACATTAATATTCACTAAAATATATCTATCTTATGGCAATAGCAAAATTAGACACTCTCGACTACAAAATTTTGAAGATGCTCTCGGCTAACGCACGCAAGCCTTATCTGGAAATCGCACGCGCTTGCAACGTGAGCGGCGCCGCCATTCACCAGCGCATCCAGAAACTTTACAACATGGGCGTTATCACGGGCTCTATCTCGCTTATTAACCCATCGTCGGTAGGATTCGACACCTGCGCCTACATCGGCTTCTTCCTCAACGACCCATCGAAGTTTAACGAGGTCGTCGAGCGCCTGAAAGCCGTTCCCGAGATTGTGGAATGCTACTACACCACGGGAAAATACGACGTGTTTGTCAAACTCTATGCTCAGAACAACGATCACTTGCTGAGCATCATCCACGACAAATTCCTGAAGATGGGTCTGGGCCGCAGCGAGACGCTGATTACCTTCCAGGAGGTGTTCAAACGTCAAATCCCCATCTTCGACGGCACCGAGGCACCTGCCGAGATTTGATTCCCCGGCACGTCGTGCGGTGACACCGGCAAAGACACTCTACGTTAGCGACATGGACGGCACTCTCATGGGCAATGACTCATGCGTGAGTGTCGCTGCGTCGTGCATGCTCAACAACCTTATTGAGCAGCACGACGTGCTTTTTACTGTGGCCACGGCACGCACGCCGGCCACCGTGGTGCCGCTGATGAGCCAGGTGCACAGCACGCTGCCGTTCATCGTGATGTCGGGCGCCGCACTGTGGAATGCCGCCACGGCGTGCTTCGAGCAGGTGCAAGTGATTCCGCCCGACGTAATTGCCGCCACCTGCCGCATCGCCCGCAAGCACGGGCTGCACCCCTTCATCTATCGGCGCCACGGCAACTTCTTGCATGCCTACCACAGCACGTGCCTCTCGCCCGCAGAGCAACATTTCGTCGACTTGCGCAACCACTTGCCACTCAAGCAATTTGTTATCGCCGATGGCGACTTGTGTGCTCCGGCCGACGACGCGCTGCTAATCTTTATGCTCAACGACTACGCGGTGCTCGAGCGCGCCTACGACGAGATTGCGGCCACCGTGCCGTGCTCGCCGCAGGTCTACCGCGACTCCTGCGATCCGTCGGTGGGTCTGCTCGAGGTGTATCGTCAGGGCTGCAACAAGGCGGCGGCCATCGCACGGCTGGCGCGCAGCATCGGGGCTGACCGCGTGGTGGCCTTTGGCGACAACCGCAACGACATCGCCATGCTGCAGGCCGCCGATGTGGCTATCGCCGTCGAGAATGCCGTGCCCGAAGTCAAAGCCATCGCCCACACCATCATCGGCCCAAACACCACCGACGCCGTACCCCGCTATATCGCCGCCACCATTAAGCAATAGCAATAATAGCATTAATAGCAACTATAGTGGCTATAACATAAAAAGCCCATCGCGCGGTGCGGTGGGCTTTTGTGGGTTGGGGTAGGCGAGAGGGTTACTCCTCGTCGTCGTCGCCGGCTTGCATGTTCGAGAACACGTTCTGCACGTCGTCGTCCTCCTCGAGCACCTCGATGAGGGCCTCAACCTCGGCGCGCTGCTCGGCGCTGAGTTCCTTGTACTCGGCAGGCTCATAGACAAACTCCGAACTCTTAATCTCGAAGTTGTTCTCCTCGAGATACTTCATGATTTCGCCATTCGACTCAAACGGTCCGCCAATCATGATTTCTTCCTCGTCCATGTCGAAGTCCTCGGCTCCGCAGTCGATGAGTTCCAGTTCCAGGTCGTCGAGCGTGATGCCGTCCTTGGGAGCGACATGGAAGTAGCACTTGTGCGAGAACATGAACGCCACGGTGCCCGAGTTGCCCAGGTTGCCACCCTTCTTGTTGAAGTAGTTGCGCAGGTTAGCCACGGTGCGCGTGGTGTTGTCGGTAGCGGTTTCCACAATCATGGCGATGCCGTTAGGAGCAAATCCTTCGTAGATGACCTCCTTGTAGTCGCCGGCATCCTTGTCGCTGGCCTTCTTGATGGCGCGCTCCACGGTGTCCTTAGGCATATTGGCGGCCTTGGCGTTGGCCATCAGCGCGCGCAGACGCGAGTTGGCTGTGGGGTCGGGACCACCGGCCTTGACAGCCATGGTGATTTCCTTGCCGATTTTGGTGAACGTGCGGGACATGCTGCCCCAGCGTTTCAGTTTCCTTGCTTTGCGGTATTCAAATGCTCTTCCCATTGTTATGTTAATTTAGATTATATTTCATTGATAGTCAACCCAAATAAAGACCGCCAGCACAACCGGCAGCCGCTAAAAGGGGATACTTTGCTGCAAAGTTCGTAAAAAATCTTGACATTTGCAAAGATTCATGAACTTTATAGTTTTGTCTTCAAAAACCAAAAGAAATAAAAGTGATGTGTTAAATCCATGTTAAAATTTTCATTTTCCCTTGACTCGTCCCTAAGGTCATACTTTAACTTTGCAATCGCTTAGCAAATACATC
>JAEEGL017001679.1_pt1 | contig 10113 bp, 9 predicted proteins | sample 9134231 | NCBI WGS metagenome assembly JAEEGL01 (sample SAMN16246548, study PRJNA631951) | gut metagenome | biome: gut microbiome; feature: rumen; material: fiber-attached | host: Bos | place: Iran: Karaj | collected 2018-10 | reverse complement strand
GCCCTGGGGGTTGCTGCCTATCGCCCTCCTGATGTCGCAGAGGTTGATGAAGAGCCGCACCCCGTCGTTGTACAGGTGGGTGGCCGCCTTGAGCGAGGAGGCGTACCCGTCAACGCTCTTGAGGTAGGCGTTGTACTTGCCCTCCCACTTCTTTATCTGCGTGAACTCTGCCGCGATGGTTCCCTGAAGGACGGCCGTCTGCGTCTGACCCTCGATCTCGCTCTTTATCTGCCCGTCGATGATCTCGTTCCCCTCGACGAGCACCGCCCATTCGAGGGGATTGGCGACGACGATCTGCGCACGGACCTCGCCGGGCCCCATCATCATGAGGACCGGCAGTACGAGCGCGAGGAACGACCGGCACCGCATTTCTCTATCTGTAGTTCGCGAATTCATGTATGTTCATTCTCTTTCTGTTGTATGTCACCCTTTCCCTAAGACACCCCACGACATCAGCGGACTCGCGGATGCCGATGATCCGAAGCGTCGGCATAGTCCGGTCTCCGGAATGCACGACGATGGTCTTAAGGCCCAGGAGCAGCTGGAGGAAACTGCGCTTCTCGTCGAAGTCCACAATGCGGTATAGTTCTATGTAGTCCCGGCTGCGGGTGAAGACGCCGTGTTCGTAGACCAACTGCTCTCCCGTCACCGTGTAGAGCATGCCCCTCAGGTAGACGAACATGTAATAGACCTTGAATACCAAGGCCAGAGCAACACAGAAGAAGACCGAATGGTAGGGGACACCATCCAGCCCGCCGACGACGAGGAGAGCCAGCGCCCCCAGCATGGACGCCAGTTCGTCGATCAGCAGCTGCCGCCAGTTGGGGCGTAGCCTAACATCCGCAAATCCCTTTCCTTCCGTCATGGCTATCTGTGGTATTTGTGTTTCTCTTCATTTGACTCCTCCGTCTCAACTGCCCCGTCTCCGTCAAGGTCGCACCCGACGGCGCGTTTTGAAGTTGATTCCCTCGCGATGAGTTCGTCGTTGAAGTCCTTGTAACCCTCCGCCGGAAGTTCGCGCTCCACCCTGACGACAAGAGCGTCAACCATCCCGAAGAAGGTCCTGTATCCTTCCTTGATCCGGGCACGGAGATCCTCCTTGTCCTCGTCGCAGAGGTAGCCTGTCCTGAGGTCCTCGGATAGGCCTTCGACCATGAAGTACTGGTCCTTCACCTCCTTTGGGAGATTGAAGAAGGCGCTCTCCTTCTCGTGGTCCACCTCGATATGGCCAGGGGTGTTCCTGAACGCCAGGGCCGCGTCGCTGTGGGGTTTCTCCTCCTTTGCGACCGCCATGAAGTTCTCGGCGAACTGCCTTCCGGCAGCATCGTTGTCGAAGCAGAGATGGAACACCGCCGCAGGGGCTGTCCTGAGGAGACCCTGCATCTGCCCCCGGGTCGGATTGCCTCCGGTCGAGACGAAGACAGCCTTGCGCAGGTCTTTGTCCTCGTCCCGGTGAAGCTGGTAATAGGCCATGGCATCGTAGGCACTCTCGAAGAGGAACACCCTGGATGCATCCTTCAGTTGGGTGCCAGCCGGAGAGGCCGTCCAGAGGCCGAGACTACCGTTGCTGCCTTCCGCTTTGCCCTTGTAGGAGGCGCTCCCGTCACGTTTCGCTCGGCCCCTCTCCTCGAATCCCACGATGGCCCCGTCGCCTCCGGGAACGGTGAGCGGGAAGGAGAGGTTCCTTACCGTGACGCCTTTCCGGCCCGGGAGATCCCGTTCAGCAAGCACAAAACTGTCCCTGAACGCAAACTGTGTCCTGAGGTCGATAGCCCTATGCTTGAAAAAGGGATAGAACGGCCTGGCCGAATCCATGTCACCGGAGATAAGAGAGCGGATCCGGTAGTCCTTCATGTCGAAGGGCTTGAGCTCTCGTTGAGCCTCCCTGATCTCGGTCTCCCTCTCTTCATACGGGGTGTTTAGAAGACGGCAGCAGACCTTGTTGACCAGCTGATCCGGATTCATCCCGACGGTATACTCTGGGAAGAGATCAGGGAACTCCTTGATGAGCGATATGACGTTATAGCTCTTCTGCACCGGCGGATGGAAACAGCAACGGCCTCCCTGGGTGACGATGAACTTGTCACCCCGTATCCTCTGCCCGTGCTCGTCTAGCCGGACGAAGGACGGATAACGCATGCCGTCCTTCCGATTGCGTACATAGCCCGCATCCTTCAGGACATCCAGTACGGAAAGCCTCCGCAAATAATCATCATAAGTGAGAGCTGTCATATCAATTAAGGTGTTAACGTCCAAGTCCGACGCCGTGTTCGGCGGCGTTGATGCCCGCCTCGAAAGCACGGCTCGCTATGTCCTGGGGAGAATCCACTCCTGGCTTCATGTAGACATGGCCTCCGGCGTGCCGTTCCAGATAAAGGTCTGGGGCCATGCGCGGTCCGCGTGCCATCTCTCCGGCGACGGTGAGAGCTGCGAGAATAGCCGCACCGAGGTGCATTCCGCCCTCGCGCTGCTCACGGGGAAGCTGTTTCATGTCCACCTCATTGAATACCTTCGAGAAGAGCTTCATCCTGTGGTAATCGTCCACCGCCATGAACTTGTCATATTGGCGGCGGGTGATCTCGTGGGAGATTTCCTCGCCATTGATGACGGCCGTCATCCTATACTTCATGTCCCTGCCATCCTGCTGCGCATCGTCCCTGACGGGCTCCACTCGGATGTCGCCGACGCTTACCTCTCGGCCATGCGCCCCTTCGCGGAACCATCCCTCACGGGACTGCATGTCGTAAAGGGACTCACCGTAAACGCGGCCAATGCCACGCCTCTCGTCTTCACGCTCCTGAAGCACGGCCTGCTGCATCACGAGATAGGACATGTCCTCCGCAATGACCGGCTGCGGATGGAGGCTGCGCTCCTGCTGACGGATTTCTTCCAAGGCGGCAGGGGAGAGGGCGAGGCCGATCGGCTCATCCCTTTCCAGCATCTCGCTGGTCACCTTCCCATCATAGTCCTTGCCGAGGATGCCGTTGATGATCTCAAGCCTGTCGGCGACAGGAACGTCGCTGACGGAACTGGAAGTAAGGGACAACAGCTCGTCCTCGCGAAGGTCGTATACGAGGTCGCGGTTGATGGCGGAGGACTTCACGGTGAGCGTCCCGGCCCTCTCGTCCACGACAATGCCGTGGCTGGAGAGGACCTCGTTCCACTTTTCCTTGGAGAAATAGACGTCGGATGTGATGAGCTCCGAGTACGGCCTGGCCTTCTCTGCGGAGGCAGGACGTGCCTGGATCTCGGGAGCGACGGTTCTGAGCTCGGCGAGCACGTCCTCACCGGAACGTGCGCCCGCCTGTGACTGTGAGGCATGGCTTCCCTTGTAGTAGAAACCGTAGCCTCCGTTCTGCAACTCTCCGGGCTTCATCCTCCCGTCGGGGCGGTCGGCTACCATGGGAGCCCCGCCGTAGCGGAGTTCTCCGCCCACGCGGCGCAGATGGAACCCTTCCTGATTGCGCGGTGTCCACCCGAGCATGCTGCGGCGGGCCCACAGGTCCATCAGAGGACTTGCGGTCCTGCCATATTCGCCTTCCCCAATCCTGTATCCGTGGAGCCCCATGGTCACGCGTCCGTTCGCGTTGCGCGCATGGATGTAGTCCTTTGGAAGGTGGAAATCACCGCCGACGATCGCCGCGAAGGCGTCGTAGGCCTTCCTGTTGGAAGAATTCGTACCACCGTCTGTGAGGGCCAGTAGCCGCTCGTGCGAAACGGGATAGGTAAGAAGAGGGGAGTCATGCCCCTGCACGGCGAGAAGCACGTCGCCGTCCCTCTGGACGAGACGCGCCTGCATGCCGTTGCGCCGGAGCGTGTCCTGCAGCTCCGGTGCAAGGCCGGTATAGCGGCCTATGGCGTTGGAACGGGTCGGCATAGCTTTCTTCTCCTTTTATCCGCCAGGCTACGCCTCACCCTGCTCCATCGCCTTCTCCAGTTCCTCGTCCTTCAGGGCGAGGAAGTCGAGGGCGCACTCCTCATCGGGGGTCCTGCCCCTTTCGCGGCAGTAGTCCTGGAACTCTCCGTCCCATCCTGAGGGATGCATCCCGATGAAGTCCACGAGGGTGATGTCTCCGTCCTGGTACATCTGGACCAGTTCGTCTTCGTTGTAGATGGTCTTTTCCATAATATCTTTCATTTATCGTTTCATCCCGATGTTTCGCTCTGCGGCCTTCTGCTGTGCCTGAAGGATCTCTTCCGTGAAGTCCTCCTCACGGACATAGTCGAGGTCGCCCGCATCATTCTTGACCCAGCAGCCGTAGATGCCAAAGTTGTAGCGGTCCATCCGCGGCTCCCGCTCCCTGTTCCACTTGAACGAGTCGCCCCGCTCGATGCGGATGCCGGTCCTCTCGGTGAGGTCGATGCCCGCAGTGACGAGCTCGCCGTTGTCGGCAAAGACGACCGGCTCGCCGTCCTGCAGGAACGCGATGTCCGCCGCCTCCAGATGGTAGTTGTCCGCCAGCCGGCTCAGGTTCCTCCCGATGACCGGTGTGGGCACGTACATAACCTGGTTGGTGTCCCTGTCGATCTGGACGAAGCACTTGACGGCCCCGCCGTCCGGTGACCCGCTGATGATCGCCTGCCCTCGCTGGAGGTAAACCTTCTCCGTCTCGGAGAAGCGGTCCAGGTCGCAGCGCTTCAGGCGGGGATAGAACACGACGTCCATGGCGCCGTCCTTGTCACGCACAACACGGAGGCGGGTCCTGGCGCAGACAGCCGTTCCGTCTTCGCCCTTCACGGTGATGGGGAGCACGGGGGAGCGGAGTCCCCGGAGGATGTCATGGTAAGACTCGTCCGGAAGGTCCTCTATCATCTCCTGGGTGAGCCCGAACTTCTCAAGGATGGAGTACGGGATCTCTTCTTCTGTGAATTCGAAATGTTCCTTTTCCATGGTGATTAGTTGTTATTTCTTCTGCAAAATAGGCATTATAAAAGTATATTCAAAGTATTATGTTTTAATATTTTACGCTTACTAACCTAAACTAGTTCAAACTAAACTGAACGGTACTAAATATTGAAACTATCTTTACTTCTTTACGAACTGGGTAACCTCCAGACACATCATTTCAACCTCTCTGTTTACGTTGACGAAGTTCTCATAGAGGATGTGTTCCTTTGCCTCCTTGGAAGGAAAGGAATAGAACTTCGGGAGATCGGTGTAGTGCTTCTCCTCCTCCTCGATCTCCTTCATGTCGAAGTCTGTCTTGCAGTAGAACTTCGACGTCTGGAACTCCTCACTCTCCTGGATCTTCATTGCGCCTCCCTTACCGGTCTTGGTCTTCACGAAGTCCCTTGCCGTCTGCCCGCAGATCCATCCCGTCGGGAGGTCGGAGATCTTGGAGGCCGGGACCATGCTGTCCATGTTTTCGTTCAGGTTGATCGACGTCTTGTCCCTATCAATAGTGACGCCCTTCTTCAGTTGTACGACCTTACCGAAGATGTCGTTCGAGAGCCATTCGAGTGTCTCCTTGGCGCGTGCGGAGCCGCTGACGACGTTACCCACGGTCGTGATGACCTTCTGCATGCCGACCTCGCCGTAGTCGCTCTCCAGCTGTGGCAGTTCCTGGAATCCGAGGGCGACGCTCACCTTGTTGCTTCGCGCCGTCCCGATGAGGCGGTCAATCTTATGGAAATAAAGCGTCGGGAGCTCGTCCACAATGATGCTAACGGGGATGTTCTTGCCCTGGCCGGTGTTGACCCTCGTGACGAGTCGGTTCAGGATAAGGGCGTTCAGGGCTCCGATGATGCTCTCCATCTCCGGGTCGTTGGCGATCAGCAGGTAGCTGGGGTTCTTCGGATCGCTGACCTTCAGGTCGAAGTCGTCGCCGTCCTTGTGAAAGATCCAGTAGGATTCCTTGGTGGCCAGACGGGAAGTGTAGACGCGGAGAGTGCCGATCATACCTTCGAGCTGCTCCATAGCCTTATTCTTCAGTGCGGTCTGGAAAGGGCCCAGCAGAGGGAGCACCTCAGGATCGGTCTGCAGCACGTCGAAGATCGTCTGGTAGTCCTGGTTCAGGAACGACAGGATGTGCGGCATGTCGGAATACTGTCCCAGCCAGTAGGCAGGCTCCACGATGAGGCCGTCCTTGTCCATAGCCCTTCCCGTGAGACGCTTCTGGCCGGTCTGCCGGTCCGTGGCATACTCCGGAACAAGGGGCTTGCCGTCCTTGTCGTAGGGCAGTTTGTTCCAGTTGCAGAAAAAGAAGATGCAGGCCGCGAGGAAGTTCACGGCCGAGGTCTGGAAGAACTGGTCCGAGCCGCCTCCGCCTTCCTTCTTGCCCTTCTGAAGGGAGTCCAGCAGGGTCTCTGCGGTTTCGCTGGCCGCAGCCAGATTGTTGATGTATTTCAGCTGAATCGGGTTAACCCGCTTCGAATACTCCACGTCGACAAAGTTGATCACGTTGAAGGAGCATCCCTCGGGGAGCTTGCCCCGTTTCTTGTTGAGCCTGTAATGGTAATAAAGTTTCCGTGCGAGGGTGGGGAACTTGTAGTCGTAGACCACCATCGCGAAGCCCTTGGCGCTATGCTGCCGGATGAAAGGCTCGATGATGGAGAAGGTCTTACCTGAGCCCGGAGTACCGACGACCCAGGTGCCGCGGAACGGGTTCACAATGTTCACCCAGCCGTGACGGAACTTGCCCTTGTAGTAGTACCGCATCGGAATGTTGACGCTATACTTGTTCTCAATCTTCTCCTCGCATTGTTCGAAGGACTCGTTCTCGAAATTGAACCTATCCTTGAGGAGGCCCTCCTTGAGGAACTTTGAGATATTGTCCAGGGCGACATGCACGAGGACGGTTCCGACGACCGACGCCGCCATGTAGAGCCATCGGTTCAGGGGCAGTGTGTAGATCCGCGGCGAAAGGGTGTGACCGAAGAGCCATACGGAGAGGACCACGATGAAAAGGCCCGCCACAAGCGGGTACAGGACCATCTTCCGGGCATCGAACTCCAGCTGCTTCTTGTTCCTGGTGCCGATGCTGGTGACGCAGATGAGAAGGAGCGTCGCGACCTTGCTCCATATGAGATTTCCGTCATTGTAGATGACGAAGCGCTTCATCCTGCCGTGGATGTCGGCAGGGATGCCGCCCCAGAAGTCCAGCAGCCCCGGATCCACCGCATACAGGAAGAACTCCAGTATGAGGGAGACGTAGACGAGGCTCCTGAATATCTTGTAGCCTACGATGAGGTCCTTACTCTCTTCCATCGCGTTTCCTGAGTTTAATCAAGACGAATGTTATGACGGCAGCCAGAATCATTCGATACGGACGGGCATCTTGATGCCGACGCCGCAGCCGACGCGGAAGAGTCCATCCCATTTGGGGAGCATAAGGTCGGCTTCAGCCCGCCAGTAGAACTGCCAGCCGCCGCGCAAGGCGTAGCTCTGTTCCCAGCCTGCCTGGATCCCTGCCTGGAACTCATCTGGGGAAGCCCCGAGCGACACGCCGACGCGTGCTGAGCCGTAGCGGTTCCTGCCTACCCAAAGGCACGGCTTCCATGCCGCGCCGACACCCCACGTCTTACCGTTCTCCCAGAGGCGGGACACGTCGCCCCGGAGCATCAGCTGCCCCTCGGCGAAAACCTCCCAGGCGTTGTGGTAGGAGTATTCGTGCTCCCAAAAGAGGTCAGCGTGCCCGGCGAAGCGGTACGATGCGCCGATTCCGGCCCCGATGCGGTCGAAGTTGTTCTGCGCCGCCGCAGGAAGGCCGACGGCCGCAGCGGCTATAATCAGTAGCAGAATCCGTCTCATGGCTAGTCCTCCTTCAACAGGTCCCTGCCGAACGAGTCCGCGTGAAGCAGGTCCTCATAATCGATGGAAAGGGTGATGGTACGGCCGCTTATCTGCTTCTCCGACATCTCGACGGTGAGCACCTTGTCGTTCGGGAATGTGAGCTTCCTGAGGACCGCAACGTTCCTGTATCCGTGAAGGAACGACGTTCCGGACTCCAGCAGCAGGGCGGGCGAGAGTTCGACGCTCTGGCTGTTGGTGGCCCTCGACCGACGCTTGTCCTCGACCTTGAATCGGATCTGGTCGATGTCGAAACGGATGTTCGTGCGATTCTCCACGCTGAAGTCTATGAAGAAGTAGTCACCAGCGGTGTAGATGTTGTTAAGCCGGATGTCCATGTGATGTTTCCTGGCCCCCACGTTCCGGTACCTGGCGGGGGATTCCCAGATGCGTCTGGCGAACCGGACCATCTCCTCCGTAGACATGGTGACGGCAGGGTTGTCGTACGGGATTATCTCCGAAAGCAGGACCGTCTTTTCGGTGACAGCCTCGGACAGCCTCGTAGTATAGATGAGAGCGTACTGGACGCGGTAGCGCTCCGTGATGATCGTCACGACAGCGAGGATGTCGCCGTCGGCGTTCACATCCGCGCCCTCCTTGGGTTTGAGGCGGACGGTGTTGGAGAGCGGCTGGTCCCCGGCGACCTTGTCCGTGGAGATGTCCACGAAGCGTACCGGCTCAGTGGCCGTGATGACGGTCGTTACCTGTTCATTGACCGTGAGCAGTTCAAGCTCGCGGGGGGTATCCTGCGCCCGGAGAACGGACGAAACGAGGATGCACAGTAAGATGGCTGTGATGTGTCTGATGTTCATATCGATTGGTATTATTCGTTTCTGATTTCCCTTGAATTGACGAGATAGACGAAGGTGCCGTACTTGAGGACGGCACTGTTCCTCCTGATCGCCTTTCCGACGGCGCTCGTGGTCCGCTGGTAGGCGTTCTGTACGGCCTGCATGCCCCATTGGGAAAGGCTGTTGCCGTAACTGCCCTGGTTGATGCTCATGTTGCTGCCCACGGCTCCGCTTGCCACATCCTTGGCGGTCTCGCGGAAGGAACTGGACGGGACGTACAGCCCTTCCAGTCCGTCGGTGTCGTAGAGCGACAAGCTCACACGAACGATCTCGTCATAAAGGAGCATGCTCTTCACAGTACCCTTCACCCTCTGCGAGGAGAATCCGCTCATAATCGCGTAGATGTAGCTTCCTTTCGGCAGGATGACCGATCCGATCTCCACGTCGTCAAGCAGTCGCAGGCGCACCCTGCTGCCGTCCACTGCCTTCACGTCCTCGTCGATGATCGCCTTGATGAGGTCCGGCTGCGGATCGTTCTCCGACACGGTATGGAAGTAGTCCGAACTCTGCCGGACCCGCTTCACAACCTCCGCCGCCGGTTCCTCGTCCGCGGGTACGGTAACTGCCCGTGCGGATTCCGCCGGGGAGGCCACAGGAGAGGTGTTGCCGGAGGCGACCTGCGCGGCGCTCTGCTCCCGCAGCTGAGCCAAGGCTGCCTCCAGTTCCTCGCGCAGCGCCTCCTCCCGCTGCTGGCTCTGGATGAGACGCTCGCTCTCTGTGAGAGGGAAGGGATAATCACCGCCTTGCTGCTGCAGGGCTGCTGCACGCGAAGCACTCTGGCGGAGCTGCTCCTCCATCTGGCGGTCGCGCTCCTGCGCATCGGCGACGGCGTCGTCGATGGCCTGGCGCTCCTCTCCGTCGTACTGCGACTCGTATTTCTCCATGTCGGCATCGGCATCCTCGCGGTCGATGTTGCTGACGGCGCTGTAGTCGTCTATCTTGCCGTAGGACTTGAGCATACTCTCATACTTGCCCTCCAGGTCGTCCTTCACCCTCGGCGAGGGCAGGTTCGGGTTCAGGTATTCCGTCTCCTGCATGGAAGGGTCGGCGATCTCCGCCTTCTTCGTGTGCAGCATGTCGATGACGAAATACCCCGTGAAAAGGAGGGGGATGTAAACAAGGGCAGGAAGGATGTACTTCGGCTGCTTGAAATTAATCTTCTGTTTCAGTTCCATCTTCGTTGTCTCGAATTAGTTCCTTTGTATATGCTTCCTCCAGCAGTTCCTCGACCTGGCGGTCAGGGGTCCTGGTGGATTCGATGTGCTCCTTCCGCAGCCGCCACGCCTTCGTGAAGTGATACGCGTTGATCACGAAGCAGCCGAGGACGATGGCCAGGACGATCCCGAGGAAAAGGCCGCTGTGACGGTCGGCGAACCGCTGGACATGCCCGACAAGACGGTCTATGCCCGTCCGGCGGGCGAACCTGCGACCGGCCTCCACGTCCTTCTCATACTTTTCCCTGTACCTGGGGTC
>JAEEGL016505109.1_pt1 | contig 10113 bp, 6 predicted proteins | sample 9134231 | NCBI WGS metagenome assembly JAEEGL01 (sample SAMN16246548, study PRJNA631951) | gut metagenome | biome: gut microbiome; feature: rumen; material: fiber-attached | host: Bos | place: Iran: Karaj | collected 2018-10 | reverse complement strand
TGGTTCAACGCAGTGCTGCGCGGCGATGTGAACACCATCACCATCGGCAACCGCGTCAACATCCAGGACAACAGCGTGATACACACCCTCTATGAGAAATCGGTCACCGAAGTCGGCAACGATGTGTCCATCGGTCACAACGTGGTTGTCCATGGTGCCAAAATCGGTGACATGGCCCTCATCGGCATGGGCAGCGTCATCCTGGACCACGCCGAGATAGGCGAGGGTGCCAGCAGCGCTGCCGGCAGCGCTTTGCTGGGCGGTACCAAGGTAGGTCCCCACGAGTTGTGGGCGGGTTCGCCGGCGAAGTTCAAGAAGATGGTTGACCCCAAGCAGGCCAGCGAAATCAACGTGAAAATCGCCAAGAACTACCTGATGTACTCTACCTGGTACGAGGATTAGTCTTTTGTTCGCTGTAAGGCCGGAGGACAGGATTGACCAGAATTCAAGATGAAGAAGTATTATTTGATGACCGTATTGGCTCTCGTGCTGGCTGTGTTGCCGGCACGGGCAGCCATCTATATGGTGGGCAACACGCCCTTCGGTGACTGGAATCCGGGCCGTGGTGTCGAGATGACCGACCAGGGCAACGGCGTCTACACGTTCACCGTCAACGTGGGCGGCACCGTGTGGTTTGTGTTTGCCGACGGGCAGGACAGTGACTGGAGCGTCTTCAACTCCACCTATCGTTACGGCCCCGCAGGCGGCACCGAGGAGGTTGCCGTCGGTGAGACCCACACGACCCAGAAGAGTAACAACAACCACTCCTATAAGTTCACGGGTCAGGGCAAGGACTACACCTTCACGTTCAACCTGAACAACCTCACCTTCTCGATTGCCGAGTATCAGGAGCCGGTGATGCCCGACCCGTTCGGTTTTGAGGTGGGAGATGTCAATGCCGACGGCGAAATCACCGTTGCCGATGTCAGTGCGCTGATCAACATCCTGCTGGGTGGCTTTGCCAACTATGACACGCGGCAGCGCGCCGACGTCGACTATGACCTGGAGACGAGCATCGGCGACGTGACCACCCTGATTGCCTATCTGCTGGGTGGTTCATTCCCCGAGCATGTCAAGGAGGGCTACGACTATGTGTGGGACCGTGGCGCCATGCCCGAGGTACACCTCAGCGTGAGCCTGAGCGAGTGGAACAGGCTGCTGGCACTCTATGACGCCAATGCCTACACCACCCAGTATGTCATGGCCACCTTGTCGTTCGTCAAGGACGGTGAGACAACCGTCGTCGACAGCGTGGGCCTGCGCATCAAGGGCAACACCTCGCGCCGCCGCCCCGAGGGCCGGTGGGGCGAGACCCATCAGCGCGACAACACCGACTGGCACCATGCGCACTTCGGTGTGAACCTGCGCAAATATGTCGACGACGATGACCACACCATACAGGGCGTGCGCAAACTGCACCTCAAGTGGTTCAAGGACGACCCGATGTGTGTGCGGGAGATATTCTGCTACGAACTGTTCAAGCGCGCCGGCGTGTGGACCGCCGTGCGTAACGACTATTGCCGCTTGTGGCTGCATGTCGAGGGCGATAGCCAGGAGGCCTACTATGGCGTGTATGAACTGATGGAACCCATCGACAAGCGTTACCTCAAGGACCGCAAAAACCGCTTCGGCGCCAGCAACGGCTACCTGTGGAAGTGCCGCAACGGCGCAGCGGGCCTCAACAACCCTAATGGCGACATCTGGTATGACGACGACAGCGATGACCGCCATGCCTACACGCTCGAGACACAGACCGAGGAGTTTGACAGCGCACGCGTGCAGTTGGTGGACTTCATGAACAAAATCACCAACCTCAACGACAGTGAGTTCTACGTCTGGATTCAGCAGGTGACCGATATCGACCTGCTGCTCAAGACCTATGCTGTCAATGTCGCTGTGGGTATGTGGGATGACTATTGGAACAATGCCAACAACTACTACCTTTACTTCAACGGTACCCATCTGACGGGTTACAAGTTCTACTTCATTCCGTTCGACTACGACAACACGCTCGGCACCAGCCTCGGGTGCGGCAACCAGAGTGATGCTGGTCGCCAGGACCCCCTGCATTGGGGTGTCGACAACAACCGGCTCATCGCCAGGATACTGAAGTATGACGATTTCAAGGCCAAGTATGTGGCCTGCTTGAAGGAACTGGTGAAGCCGGGTATGGCCCTGATGGACCGTGCGTCAGCCCAGGCGCGCATCCGTTCGTGGCAGGCGCTCATCGGGCCTTATGTCGACAACGACACGGGCGAGGACACCTTTCTCGAGGACAAGCCTGCCCCGTGGGGCAACCACAGCGAGTACAACCTGCTGAAGAACAACAACGACAACTTCTTCAACGCCAAGGCCGCCTCGATCAACGCACTGCCGTAGCCGCATCGCCTGCCGGCAAAAAAATCACTGCCCCCGCTGTTCAGTTCAGCGGGGGCTGTTGCTATGTTGTCGGTTTACGTTCAAGCGAGGCCCAGGTCGAAGTCTTTGATGAAGTGGGTGAAGTTGGGGTTGTGCTGTTTGATTTGTTCAACGACTTCGCGCGGTGACAGAATCTTTGGCGTGTCGATGGGAACTTCGCTCACTTTCACGTCGAGCATGAGACTGTCATTCTTCACGGCATCACACAGGAACTTCATCAGTTCCGTCTTGTGCTCCTCGACGTTTTTCTGCTCGGTGGGACTGCCCACGGTCATGACGTAGTGCACATCGCTGTCGCCGCGTTTGGGCTGTGAATAGGACATCGTGGTCACCAGTGCCCTCTCCTGCGGGTGCGCGTTGATATAGCCGTTCCAGGCCGCCATCAACGGTTCGCCGGTGAACGGCTCGTTGCGGAGCGTGGCGGCTGCGGCTGCAGGCGCCGGCGCAGCAACGGTGGGGTTGGGGACGTTGACCATGATGCGCGGGGCATTACCTGCGGCACGGGGCGCCGGGCGTGGTGCCGGGGCTGCAGGCCGTGCGGCAGCGGGGTGGGGTGCTGCGGGCGGTGGCGCGGATTGCGTGGCCTGAGGGGCCGCGGCCTGCGGCTGTGATGCCTGGGACGGAGCAGCCGGGCGGGGCTGTGCAGCGGGTTGAGCGGCTATCTTCTGGATGGGTGGCTGGGCTGCCTGTTGGGGCTGTGGCGTTACCAGTTGGCACAACTTGATGAGGGTCAGTTCCACCAGCAACTGCTTGCTGCTGGCATTGCGGTAATTCAGGTCACAGGTGTTGCACAGGTCCAAAGCGCGGTAATAGAATGCCGGCGACAGTTTGGCACTCTGCTGGCCGTAGCGTTGAGCCACCTCGTCGTTCATCTCAAGCAGTTTGCGTGTCTGGGGGGTGCTGGCGACCATCAGGTCGCGCATGTGCTGTGCCAGACCGTTGATGAAGAATTGCGAGTCAAAGCCCTTGTCGCGTATCTCCTTGTAAATCAGCAAAGCCTCGTTGACATTGCCGCCCAGGAAGGTATCCACGAGCCTGAAGTAGTAGTCGTAGTCGAGGACGTTCAGGTTCTCGAGCGCGCTCTGATAGGTGATGTGGCCCTGGGTCGAGGCGGCTACCTGGTCAAAGATGGACAGGGCATCGCGCATGGCGCCATCGGCCTTCTGGGCGATGACGTTGAGGGCGGCGGGCTCGGCCTCGATGCTCTCCTGCTCGCAGACGTACTGCAACTGCTGCACGATGTCGGGCACGGTGATGCGTGCGAAGTCATAAATCTGGCAGCGCGACAGGATGGTGGGGATGACTTTCTGCTTCTCGGTGGTGGCAAGGATGAAGATGGCATACTCGGGCGGTTCCTCAAGGGTCTTGAGGAAGGCATTGAAGGCCGCCTGTGACAGCATGTGCACCTCGTCGATGATGAAGACGCGGTAGCGTCCCGTTTGCGGCGGAATGCGCACCTGCTCGGTCAGGTCGCGGATGTTGTCCACACTGTTGTTGGACGCGGCATCCAACTCGTTGATGTTGTAGGATCGCTGTTCGTTGAAGGCTTTGCACGAGGTGCACTCGTTGCAAGCTTCACCCTCGGGCGTGGGATGCTCACAGTTGATGGTCTTGGCAAAGATGCGGGCACAGGTCGTCTTGCCCACACCGCGTGGGCCGCAGAAGAGGTAGGCGTGCGCCAACCTTCCGCTGGCGATAGCCGTCTTCAGGGTGTGGGTCAATGACTGTTGCCCCACCACGCTGCGAAACGTCGAGGGTCTGTACTTACGCGCCGAAACGATATACTTGTCACTCATCAGATTACAAAATAGTCGGTTTGTCTATCCTGCAAAGATAGTGCAAACCGAGCGGAGAACAAAACGAAAAACAAAGTTTTTTGTTTTTTATCCCGAGGTGCCGCCTATCTTCGCCGCAGGCAGCGTAGTGCAAACCGAGCGGAGAACAAAACGAAAAACAAAGTTTTTTGTTTTTTATCCCGAGGTGCCGCCTATCTTCGCCGCACTCCTGGAAAAATTTAAATGGAAAACAAGAAATACAATGAGTACAAATGGGCATCCGTTTCCTGTCAATAAAAAAACAACTCGAACAACTCTTACAACAGCATTAAAGTCAAGTTGTTAAAGTTGTTTGAGTTGTCTTTAAATCTAGATTCGTCAAATTCGCGTAATCCGTAGTTTTTGTAATGAATAGCGTGTGGCGATGTGGTGGTTAGACGTCGGCGGCGTGCAGGATGGACGTGATGACCTGCCACAGGACGGTGAGGGTCACCACGGCCATGGCGGCGTTGTACAGGATGTCGCGCACGGTGATGGCTCCCCAGTCCTGGCCACGCAGCATCACCAGCCAGCCGATGGCACACACGACCAAAGCGATGACATAGACTATCGTCATCGCCCACGAGCCACGCGCCTGTTTCTCCGGCAGTTTGTTGAGTACACGACGGGTGAACCAGGGGTTCTCGCCCGGGTCATGTGCGCCCTGCTTGAGTATTTGGGCCAGTTTCTTGTCTTCTTCGTTGGTATTCATATCTTGGTAACGGTTTAATTGTCGATAAATTGTTTCATTTTGCCCTTGGCACGATAAATCAGGGACTTCACCGACCCTTCGGGCATCTGCAGGATCTTGGCCACCTGCTTGAGGGGTTGGTCCTCAATGTAGAACAGGGTGACAGCGGCGCGCTCGTTCTCACCCAGGCGGTTCAACGCTTCCTGCACGGTCATCGTGGCATCAATGGCGTCGCCGGCGGCCGTGCTCGCCTCTCCCATGGCCGCGATGTCCTCGACGTGCTCCTCGTGGTGGCGGCGTGTGTGGTTGTAGAACTCGTTGTAGGCAATGCGGTACAGCCAGGTGCCGAAAGACGAAAGCCCCTTGAAACTGCGAATGCCCACATAGGCCTTGATGAACGTATCCTGCGCCAGGTCGTCGGTCAGCATCTCGTCGCCCGTGGTCAGGTTCAGCAGGAACCGGCGCACGCGCGGCTGGTAGGCCTCGACGAGCCTGCCGAATGCGTCCCGGTTGTCGGCCAGGGCGCATTGCGACAGCAGTCGTATTTCATCAAGTTTGGAAAGCATGGTCAAGCCATTGCAATGGTATCAATCGTTGGATGAATTATTCTCGTTGAAGACGGGCGGCACGGGAGTTCCCATGGTGGCCTCGGTGGGGGCATTCCCTTGCACTGGAGCCTGGGACTGCTTCTCTTGGGCCCTGCGGAAAGCCTCCTGAAGCGACTTCTGCTCGTTGTAGAGGATAAAGCCCTTGCAGATGCCTACTAACATCAGTGCCAGGCCAACGGGCCAGAAGGGGTTCTCAAGGTCTATGCAGAGGCCGAAGAGGGTGAATGCCAAACCCCAAGCGAGCCATTTCACTGCAGGCATCAGGGCACGCCAGTTGACCATACCGGTCACCACGGGAGCGGGCGTGCCGGGGAGCGGCGTGCCGACGGTGGCTCGGTTGCCGGGTTGGTTCATGGACGGTTGGTTCATGGACGGCTGATTCATGGGCGGCATCGGCATGACGGGCTGCTGCACATAGATGGCACTGCGCTCGGCGTCGCTGAGCGGGAGGTGCTCAATCGGGTAGTTGTTCTCGATGGCACGCTCGATGACGCGGTACCTGTTGCGGCGGTTCAGGAAGCGGAAGAACATCACCAGCAGCACAAGGAGCAGCAGGCCTATTATCGAAGCGAAGGCAATCACTTGGGAAGTTACAGCCCACTGGCCGCTGATGACCTTGATGTCCTCAGGGGTGAGGTCGCCTCGATGACTTCCGATCTCAATCGTAGTGCCGTTGCCGGCGGTGAGGGTGTCGTCGAGTGCACGGTTGATCTTGTCGCGCATCTTCTGCACGGGCAGTCCGCTCACGGCTACCGATTGGTCGCCGTCGTTGACGACAAGCGTGTCACCGGTTAACTCTACACTGGGCTTGTTCTCGGCAGGAGCAGCCTTGCCGGTGGGGCCAGCGGTGGCGACGAGCGCCATCATCAGCGTCATTGCGAGTGTTAAAATCGTCTTTCTCATTTTTCTATCAGTTTTAAATTGTCATTATCTGTTGGTTGTGATTGGGCTTTAAAAGCCGTTTTCATGCATTAGACGCAACAGGGTGTCCAAAAAGTTGCACAAAGATGAGAATTTTTTCGAAAAAATGCGCTAACTTTGTGGCTATTAACCGAAAATAATTTCCAAACATTTAATACACTCGATGATGAAACGGATTTTTTTATCGCTTTTAGCCATAATCCTTGCCGCTTCGGTAACGATGGGAGCCCAGGAGGCTCGCAAGCGTGAGATGCGTGCAGCGTGGGTTGCCACCGTCTGGGCCATCGACTGGCCGTCGACAATGAATAATGTTGCGGCCCAAAAGGCCGAAATCAACGCCTATCTCGACAACCTGAAGGCGCAGAACTTCAATGCCATCTTCTTTCAGGTGCGCTCGATGTGTGATGCGATGTACCAGTCGAGTTACGAGCCCTGGTCGAGTTACCTGACCGGAACCCGTGGCAAGAATCCGGGCTACGACCCGCTGCAGTATGTCGTCCAGGAGTGCCATACCCGCGGCATCCAGTGCCACGCGTGGGTCAATCCCTATCGCTGGAGTACGGGCACCAACTGGAATACCCCCCAGGACCAGGAACTCAAGAACTCGGGCATGCTGCTCGCCTACACCAACAGCAGCGGCACGACGACCATCCTCAATCCCGGCCTGCCCGAGACGCGTCAGCGCATTGTCAACGTCATCCGTGAGATCATCACCAACTATGATGTGGACGGTATCGTGTTTGACGACTACTTCTATCCCAACGGCATTCCCACCAACAGCAGTGCCGGCGACTACAACCTGTGGAACGATTCCGGCGTGGACATGACCCTTGCCGACTGGCGCCGCAACAACGTCAACATGATGGTGCGCGACGTCTATAACATGATTCAGGACACCAAGCCCGAGGTGCGCTTCGGCATCAGCCCCGCCGGCGTTGCGGGCACGGCCAGCACATCGGCTGCTCAGCATGGTGTGACCCCGTGTCCCAAAGGCAGCGACTGGCAATATAACGGCATCTTCAGCGATCCGTTGGCATGGCTGGAGCAGGGCACCGTCGACTACATCTCGCCACAGATTTACTGGCAAACTAATCACCCGACCAACCCCTTCGGCCCTCTCACCGACTGGTGGAGTTACATCGCCAAGCACTACGGCCGCCATCACTATGCGAGCCACAGCATCTCGTTCCTCGCTAGTCAGAGCAACACCACGAGCGACTGGGCCGAAATCACCCAGCAGATCAATTATTCGCGCGAGTATACCGAGGACAATGCTCCCGGAGCCGTGCTTTACAGCGCCAAAAACATCAACGGCAACAACAACGGTGTCGCTGGACTGGGCAACTATTTGCTGGCCAACGCTTTCCAGTATCCTGCCATGATTCCCGCTGTGACCTGGAAGGCCGCTCCTGATTACAGTGCTCCGGCCGACCTGGCCAGGGAGGGCAACACTCTGGAGTGGACGGTCCAGCAAGGCACATTGGTGAAGTATTCAGTGTATGCCGTGCCCAACGACATCACCATCGAGGACGCCACGAGCACGGCATTTGACGGCATCAGGAGCGACTATCTGTTGGGCATCTCCTACAAGCCTGAATTTGCCCTGCCCAGTGGCTACCAGGAGGGCTATTGGTATGCCGTGTGTGTCGTCGACGGCTACGGCAACGAGAGTGCCCCCGCCTGTCTGAGCGAGGGCGGCAACCCGGAAGACCCCGAGCAGCCCACCCAGGTCACCTACACCATCGAGAAAGTGTGGGAAATCAACGACATCTCCTTCCTCAGTATGCCCGACACGCGGCAGGGTTTCGGCATGAATGGCCGCTTCTACATCAACGACAAGGTGGCTGCCACCATCTATGAGGTGGACAGCAACGGCTTGACGGGCAGGACCTTCACGGGAGGCACCAACTGCGGCATCTCGCGCGACGAGGCCGGCAATCTGGTGGTGAGCAACGCCCGTTTCTCCTACCCATGGACCAGCAATCCCGAAATCAAGGTCATCGACCCCGCCACCGGCGCTGCCGTGACCTACACGTTGCCCACGAGTGTCATCAACTTCGGGCGCAGCGACAACATCGGCTTTGCCCGTGGCAACATGCTTGACGACGGCGAACTCTACGTCGTGGGCGCGAACAGCGGCACCTCGATCAGCCGCATCGCCATCGCCGGCGGCGCGCTCGACACCGACAACACCTATCTGGCCAACTGCGACGGCGTGGAAACCAGCAACACCACCGTGCTCAACTATTACAACGACCTGGCGGGAGAACCGGCAGTGCTCTACATCACCCGCAATAAGGTGCCCGTCAAGATGGCCTTTGATGGCGACGACTTCGTCGGGACGACCTTCTCCCTGCCCGGCAAGGGGGCCTGCAACGGTGCCTTCCCCTTCGTCTGGGACGGCAAGGAACTCGTGGTGTATCCCACGCTGGACAACTACCGCGACGGCTTTGCTGTGGCCGAGATGAACGCTGCCGAGCCGCTGGTCAACGTTCCCCAGACCGCCACGGCCGATGCCAACAGCCACACCAACAACTGCCTCAATGCCGAGGTCGTTGATGCCCGCCATGTCACCATCTACCAGTACTACCCCGGTGGACACATCACCGTGTGGCGCCTGACCAAGCACGGCGGCGTCAAGAGGGGTGATGCCAACGGCGACGGGAATGTGGATATCAACGATGTCACCGTCCTCATCGGCTTCATCTTGAGCGGCGAGGGCGAGGGCATCAACCATGACAATGCCGACTGCGACCTCGTGCCCGGCATCGATATCAACGACGTCACCGCCCTGATTGGCTACATCCTCACCGGTGCCTGGAGCGACGAGTGACCAGGCGCGGGAACCGCTACAGCGGCCTTGCCGGTTGGACATACGAGCCACAGGCTCGCAATACACCGACTGGCAAGGCCGCTGTTTTGGGCAGATTGGTGAAAAAGTTGGCACGCAATTTGCAGAATTCTGGCTGCGCCTCAACGATGCCCAAACGAACAAAAATCGGATTTTTTTTGGCATTGTGTAAGGCATGCACTAATTTTGCAGTTTGAATTTACATCTTATAATTAAGAAGAATGAAGATTATCAGCAAGGTCAATGAGTTGCGCGAGGCCGTTGAGGCTTTTCGCCAGGCAGGTAAGTCAGTAGGTCTGGTGCCCACGATGGGCGCCCTGCACGAGGGTCACAAATCGCTTGTTGAGCGGGCCCGTCGAGAGAACGACGCTGTTGTGGTGAGTTGCTTCTTGAACCCCACACAGTTCAACAACAAGGAGGACTTGCGCACCTATCCCCGCACCGCCGAGCGCGATGCCGCGTTGCTCGAGGCTTGTGGTGTGGACGTGGCATTCATGCCCACCGTCGAGGAGATCTATCCTGAACCCGATACCCGCGTGTTTGACCTCGGTCCCGTCCAGCAGGTGATGGAGGGCGCCATGCGTCCCGGCCACTTCAACGGCGTGTGCCAGATTGTGAGCAAACTCTTCTCGTGGGTACAGCCCGACCGTGCCTACTTCGGTGAGAAGGACTTCCAGCAGATTGCGGTCATCCGTGCGATGATCAAGCAACTGGGCTTTGATATCGACATCGTGCAGTGCCCCTGCGTGCGCGAGGACGACGGCCTGGCCAAGAGCAGCCGCAACGTGCGCCTCACCCCCGAGGTGCGCA
>JAEEGL015989435.1_pt1 | contig 10113 bp, 6 predicted proteins | sample 9134231 | NCBI WGS metagenome assembly JAEEGL01 (sample SAMN16246548, study PRJNA631951) | gut metagenome | biome: gut microbiome; feature: rumen; material: fiber-attached | host: Bos | place: Iran: Karaj | collected 2018-10 | reverse complement strand
CCTCATACTTTTTGAGCACCCGGGTCACAGGAATGCCGGCCTTCTCGATAATGCTGCAGGTCTCGCCCGTCGCAAGTATATTGAAGCCGTCCTCATGGAAGCTCTTCGCAATCTCCGCTACATCCGGCTTGTCCTGGGCGTTTACAGAGATCAGTACGGATCCCTCCAGGGGAAGCGTTGCCTTGGCAGCCTCCTCCGCCTTGAAGAACGCTTCGCCCGTCGTTCTCGCGATGCCCAGGACCTCGCCTGTGGACCGCATCTCCGGTCCGAGGACAGGGTCGACCTCAGGGAACATGTTGAACGGGAAGACTGCTTCCTTTACGCCATAGTACGGAATCTTTCTTTCCTTCAGATCCGGCACGGGAGATTTCCTGCCGGTGATCTGCGATGTGATAATGTCTGTCGCGATCGGCACCATACGGATTCCGCATACCTTGGAAACCAGCGGGACGGTGCGGGACGCGCGGGGGTTCGCCTCGAGCACATACACGATTCCGTCCTCAATTGCGTACTGCATGTTCATCAGGCCGACGACATGCATCTCAACCGCGATCTTCCTGGTGTACTCACGGATGGTAGCCAGGTTTTCATCAGATATATGCTTTGAAGGAATGATACATGCGCTGTCGCCGGAATGGATTCCCGCAAGTTCGATATGCTCCATGACCGCGGGAACAAACGCATCTGTCCCGTCGCTGATGGCATCGGCCTCACATTCAAGCGCGTTATGAAGGAAGCGGTCGATCAGGATCGGCCTGTCGGGCGTTACGCCGATGGCAGCCGCCATATAATCCGCCATTCCCTCCTTCGTGCGGACAACCTCCATTCCTCTTCCTCCGAGAACATAGGAAGGCCGCACCATTACGGGATAGCCGATCTTCTCTGCGATTGCCTGGGCCTCTTCGACCGTCGTGGCCATGCCTGACTCTGCCATCGGAATACCGAGCCTGTCCATCATCATGCGGAACTGGTCCCGGTCCTCCGCAAGGTCGATCACCTCCGGAGTCGTCCCGAGAATATTGACACCCTCTTTTTTAAGCTTCGCCGCCAGGTTGAGCGGTGTCTGTCCGCCGAACTGCGCGATCACGCCGACCGGCTTCTCTGCGCGGTAGATGGAAAGAACATCCTCCAGCGTAAGCGGCTCAAAATAAAGCTTGTCCGAAGTGTCATAGTCCGTGGAAACTGTCTCAGGGTTGCAGTTGACGATAATCGTCTCAAAGCCGAGCTTTTTGAGAGACTGGGCAGCGTGGACACAACAGTAATCGAACTCGATGCCCTGTCCTATCCGGTTGGGGCCGCCGCCGAGAATCATGATCTTGGGCCTGCCGCTTTCTTTAACCGCCGGCTCCTCAACTCTCTCTGTGTGGTAAGTGGAATAATAGTAGGCGCTGTCCTGCGTCCCCGATACATGGACACTGTCCCAGTCCTCAAGAAGTCCCAGTGCTTCTCGTCTGTGGCGCACACTGTACTGCGAGACATGCAGGATCTCGGAAAGATACTTGTCCGAGAAACCGTCGCGCTTTGCAGCAATAAACGCGTCGTCAGACGGCAGTCCGTCCGCGGATGTCCTGCCCTGCGCGATGAGGCTTTCCTCTTCTTCCACAAGCTCCTTCATCTGCTCGATGAAATAGCGCTTTACCTTTGTGATTTCGAACAGTTCGTCGACCGTCGCACCCTTTCGGAGCGCTTCATACATGACAAAGTGACGCTCACTGGACGCATCGATCAGAAGCTGCAGCAGTGCCTCCTTTGACATCTCGGCAAAGTGACCTACATGGCCAAGACCGTAGCGGTCCTTTTCAAGCGAACGGATTGCCTTCTGGAAGGCTTCCTTATAGGTCTTGCCGATGCTCATGACCTCGCCGACAGCGCGCATCTGCGTACCCAGCCTGTCCTCGACACCCTTGAACTTTTCAAATGCCCAGCGGGCGAATTTAACTACGACAAAATCTCCGTTCGGCACGTATTTATCCAGCGTGCCGAATTTGCTGTCCTCCAGCTCGGAAAGTGTCAGTCCCGTAGCGAGCTTTGCGGAAACCAGAGCGATGGGGAAGCCCGTAGCCTTGGAAGCAAGCGCGGAGGAGCGGGACGTACGGGGATTGATCTCAATGACGATGACGCGTCCGCTCACGGGATCGTGCGCGAACTGGACATTCGTGCCGCCGATAACCCCGATATGCTCTACGATTCTGTAAGCCTGTTCCTGGAGCTTTGCCTGGAGTTCTTCATCGATGGTCAGCATCGGCGCCGTGCAGAAGGAATCTCCCGTATGCACGCCGACCGCGTCGACATTCTCAATAAAGCAGACTGTGATCATGTTGTTGTCCTTGTCGCGGACAACCTCCAGTTCCAGCTCCTCCCAGCCGAGGATCGACTCCTCAACCAGGACCTGGCCGATCAGCGATGCCTGCAGGCCGCGCGCGCATACTGTCCTGAGCTCGTCCCTGTTGTAGACAAGTCCGCCGCCTGCGCCGCCCATTGTGTACGCAGGCCGCAGGACCACGGGATATCCCAGCCTGTCGGCGATCGCAAGCGCCTCGTCAACGCTGTAAGAGACCTCGCTCCTTGCCATCTCGATGCCGAGCGCGTTCATCGTATTCTTGAACTCGATGCGGTCCTCTCCGCGCTCGATCGCGTCGACCTGGACGCCGATAACCTTGACGTTATATTTGTCAAGGACACCTGCCTTATAAAGCTCGGAACACAAATTAAGACCGGACTGTCCGCCGAGATTAGGCAGCAATGCGTCAGGTCTTTCTTTCTCAATAACAGCCGCTACACGCTCAACGTTCAGCGGTTCGATATAGGTTCTGTCAGCCATCTCCGGATCTGTCATGATCGTAGCAGGATTGGAGTTAACCAGAACGATCTCATATCCGAGACTGCGCAGCGCCTTGCATGCCTGCGTCCCGGAATAGTCAAACTCACATGCCTGCCCGATTACAATCGGACCTGAACCTATGATGAGCACTTTATGTATATCCGTTCTTTGTGCCATAGTTACCTCGCCTTCCTTGTTGATGTCACCATGTCCATATTTTTTTATCCGCATTATTTTACACTATCCCGGGCAATTATGGTATTAAAAATTCATCCCGCGCTGCATGTCTGATTTGTGAATAGTATCCATGGAGCACTCGCCATAAAATGCTATCAGTAGTAAAATATAGTACACAAAGGAGCAGGCCTGCCCTCAGGCAGGCCGGACAGTCACAGCATTAAAGGTACAGCATTGCAGAAAAACCATCCCGAATTATTAAAAAGAATAAAACTCACAATAATGTCCTGCGTCGCCGCACTGACTGCCGGAGCATTCTGTGCGGGCATTTCCGTCAGCGCCGAAGCGTCGACTCTGGAGGTAAATCCGTCCGGAAGCCTTACGGATGCCGCGGGAATTGCGAAATCAGAGATCAGCGGTGTGTACCGCACCATCCAGGAGGCAGTCGATGCCGCCGGGAACATGGATACAATCATCATCCTGCCGGGCACCTACAGGGAGCCCGTCGATACATACGGAAAGGTCCTCTACATTGAAGGAACCGACCGGGATGCCTGCATCCTGTGCTGGTCCGCCTATGACTATGACGCACCGCCGCTTGAGATGGCGCGCGGGAGCCTGAAGAACATGACAGTCCACGCAATGGCCGACGGCGAGGAAGGCACATACGGCAAGAGCTACGCCATGCATGTCGATTTTGACGAGGCTGCCGACTGCGCGCTGTACTGTGAAAATGTCACATTTATAAATGATTACCACCAGACAGTCGGAATAGGACTCCGGCCCGGGAGCGTTGTGGATTTTTATCAGTGCGAGCTGCGCGCCGCGGGAGGACAGTCGGCGCTCTATGTCCACGACTGGGAGGCAACGCCGGAAGATGTGGAGGGAGACCAGCTTCTTATGCTGCGAAGCTGTACTCTTGTCAACAACTCGGATACGCAGCCGACAATTCTCCTCCAGTCGCAGGAGATCCTGCCGGGCGCGGCACAGGTGCTTTTTTCCGACAATGCGGTCGCCAATGTATCTGAGAAAGGGCCCGAGATCAGTATGATGCTCTATCCCGGAAGAAAAACGCTGGGAGGAGGGTATCTTGGCGGCGCGGACTGGACACTGTCCGTTTTTTCAAGCGGCAACAGCATCCCTGCCATGAATCATCCGCTGGCAGCGCAGTACCTTGCGCAGGCTGATGCCGCGGGCAGTCAAGCCGAAGGCGCACAGACCGCAGACGCACAGGACCCCGGATCGCCTCAGGCGCAGAAGACAATCCAGCCCGAAGCGCAGCCGGGCCACGGGATTCTGGTAAACGGAGGTCTGCAGCTGCAGGAGCACTAAAGAAGGGAGGCTTCATCATAATGCAGAGTATATACGATATTGTCATTATCGGTGCCGGTGTTTCCGGCGCGGCATGCGCCAGATACCTGTCCCGGTACCGTCTGGATATTCTTGTCATCGATAAGGAACCCGACGTATGCTGCGGCACATCCAAGGCCAACAGCGCGATCATCCATTCGGGAATTGACTGCAGACCCGGTACCCTGATGGCAAAGCTCAACGTGCGCGGGAATGAGATGATGGAACCGCTCTCCCGGGAGCTTGATTTCGAATTTGTCAGAAACGGCTCTCTCATCCTTTGCTTTGACGAAGAGGACCGCCCGAGACTCCGGGCTCTTTATGAGCAGGGAATCAAAAACGGCGTGCCCGGCCTTCGCATTATCGAATCCAATGAGCTTCACCGGATGGAACCGAACGTATCCGCGGAAGCCATCGCCGCAGTCTGGTGCCCGACAGGCGGCATAGTCTGGCCGTTTGGCATGAACATCGCAATGGCGGAAAATGCCTTTGCCAACGGTGTGTCTTTTTGCTTTAACAGTGAAGTGACCGGCATTGAAAAGGAGAAAGACGGCTACTGCCTGCATGTGAACCGCGCAGGCGCAATCCTGTGGACGGAGGGCCGGCAGGATAAGCCCCGCCGCGAGTGCCTTCCGGACGGAAAAGACGTGATCCGCACCCGTTGCGTCATCAATGCCGCCGGTGTATATGCCGATCTGTTCCACAACATGGTGAGCGCGCGCAAAATCCATATCACTCCCCGCCGGGGCGAATACTGCCTTATGGATAAGGGAACCGGCGATATAGTGCACAGCACGATTTTCCAGCTGCCGTCCGCAAGGGGCAAGGGAATCCTTGTAACGCCTACAATTCACGGCAATCTTCTGATTGGTCCGACCGCAACCGATACGCCCGACAGGGAAGGCACCTGCACTACGCAGGAAGGCCTGGACATGGTCATGCAGAAGGCACGCCTCAGCGTTCCCTCTGTCCCGCTCCGCCAGGTCATCACCTCATTCGCGGGACTCCGTGCCCATGAGGACGGTCACGAGTTCCTGATAGGCGAACCGGAAGATGCGCCCGGCTTTATTGACTGCGCGGGCATTGAATCTCCCGGACTTACCAGCGCGCCCGCGATCGGGGAAATGGTCAGCCGCATTGCCGCAGAACTGCTGGATGCTGAGCCGGATCCTTGTTTTGAAGGCAGGCGCACAGGGATAACTGATCCCAAAAAGCTGGATGCCGGCGAGCTCTCGGAGCTCATCAGTGCGAATCCCTCCTATGCAGCCATGGTATGCCGCTGCGAAATGGTAACGGAGGGTGAGATTATCGACGCCATAACGCGCCCTCTGGGAGCCCATACCCTGGACGGAGTAAAGCAGAGAACCCGTGCGGGAATGGGCAGATGCCAGGCCGGTTTCTGTACTCCCCGCACCATGGAGCTCCTCTCCCGTTATCTTGGTATTCCCATGACCGACATCACCAAAAACGGTCCGGACAGCCTCCTTCTTGCCGGGCAGACGGACAAGATACCCGCACCGGACACTGCACCTGCATCTTCCGGAGGTGACATTTAATGGATAAAGCAAATATTTCTCATTATGACATTGTGATCATCGGAGGAGGTCCCGCAGGCCTTGCAGCCGCGGTCAGCGCCAGGGAAAACGGTGCTGACTCCATCCTTGTCCTTGAAAGAGACAAAGAACTCGGAGGAATCCTCAACCAGTGCATCCATAACGGATTCGGCCTCCATACCTTTAAGGAGGAGCTCACCGGGCCGGAATACGCGGCGAGATTCATTGCCAGATTCCATGAGCTTGGGATTGACTGCAGGCTGAACACAATGGTTCTGGACCTGCAGGCCAAAGCTCAGGCAGATGATGCCGGCTCCCCGCAGGACTGCGTCAAAACAATCACCTACTCAAGCCGCTCCGAGGGACTTGTGCAGATTACCGCCGGCGCCGTGATTCTGGCTATGGGCTGCAGAGAGCGTCCCAGAGGCGCCCTGAACACTCCCGGATACCGCCCTGCCGGCATTTACACCGCAGGTACGGCACAGAGACTCGTCAATATCGAGGGCTGTATGCCTGGCCGCAGAGTCGTCATTCTCGGTTCCGGTGATATCGGCCTGATCATGGCCCGCCGCATGACGCTCGAAGGCGCGAAGGTCCTTGCCGTAGCAGAGGTCATGCCCTATTCCGGAGGCCTGAAGCGCAATATCGTCCAGTGCTTGGACGACTACGGAATTCCTCTTCTCCTCAGCCATACTGTCACGGAAATCAAAGGTAAGAACCGTGTCGAAGGCGTAGTGATCAGTGAAGTGGATGAGAACAGAAGACCTGTTCCCGGAACAGAAAAGGAATATGAGTGCGATACTCTTCTTCTTTCCGTAGGACTCCTTCCCGAGAACGAGCTCTCTCGCGGCGCGGGGGTCGAAATCAGCGCGGTCACCTCAGGCCCGGTTGTCAGCGAATCCTTTGAGACCTCGGTCCCCGGTGTCTTTGCCTGCGGCAACGTGCTGCACGTGCATGATCTTGTCGACTTTGTATCAGAAGAAGCGGCTGCGGCGGGAAAGCGCGCCGCAGAATATATCAGGTGCGGAGAAGCCGGGAGCGGGTCACCTTCCGTCCCCGTAAAAACCGGAAACGGTGTCCGCTACACGGTTCCTTCCTTCATTCACCCTGACAGGGCAGGCGAAAGGATCACAGTGCGCTTCCGCGTCGGCGACGTATACCGCGACTGCGCGATCTGTGTATACCTGGACGGGACAAGGATTCTTCAGAGGAAAAGCAGGATCCTGGCTCCCGGCGAGATGCAGGAGGTCATTCTCTCCGGCGATGAGCTCAGATCCCGCCCCGGTCTGTCGGAAATAAAGGTCTGTATCGAAACGAATTAACAAGCCTCTATGTGGAGGGATCATATGGAAACCAGGAATCTTACATGTATCAACTGCCCGATGGGCTGTCAGCTGAGCGTTGTGACAGATGGCGGCGAAGTGCTTTCTGTTGCGGGCAATACCTGCCCCCGCGGTGAAATCTACGCAAAAAAGGAAGTGACACATCCCACCAGGATCGTGACCAGCACGGTAAGGGTTTCGGGAGGCGTCATTCCCGTTGTTTCTGTCAAGACAGCCTCTGATATTCCGAAGGAGAGCATAGGGGATGTGATGGACGCGGTAAGCCGGGTCTGTGTCAGCGCGCCGGTTCATATCGGTGACGTCCTGCTGGCCGATGCCGCAGGGACAGGTGTCCCGCTGGTCGCCACAAAAAATGTGGCGGCGAGGCTCTCATGAGCGGGCAGCCCGCCAGAGTCCTGCAAGTCAATGCGGATCCGGAAGGCATCCTTCCCGGGATCCGTGTTTTTGCGCTCGATATGGATGGAACAATCTATCTGGGCGAGAAATGGATCGACGGCGCAAGGAACTTTCTCGACAGGATAACAGCGAGCGGCAGGAGCTTTGTTTTCCTTACGAACAATTCTTCGAAGGATCCCTCCTCCTATGTGGAAAAGCTTCGCAGAATGGGGTTTGAAACGGATGAAGAGAGCATCATTACATCCGGGCAGGCCATGATTTGGTACCTGAAAAAAAACTGGCCTGGAAGGCGCGTTTTCCTTCTGGGGAACGAGCTTCTTGCGGAAGAATTCTTAAAGGCCGGAATAGAACTTGATGACGATACTCCGGACGTGGCCGTGGTGGGATTTGATACATCGCTGGATTATAAGAAGATGTGCCGGGTCTGTGATCACGTGCGCAGCGGCATGCCGTATTTTTCAACTCATCCGGACTACAACTGTCCGACGGAAACCGGCTTTATCCCCGACGCGGGAGCGATCATGGCCTTCATCCACGCTTCCACGCAGCGCTGGCCGGACGAGATTATAGGAAAACCTTATACGGTCATCTCGGATTATCTTCTGGACCGCTTAAGGACTGCTCTTCCTTCGCTTGAGCGCGGTGAAATCGCGATGGCAGGCGACAGGCTCTACACGGATATCGCCGCCGGCGTAAACGCAGGCTTCCGCAGCATCCTCGTCCTGTCGGGCGAGGCTACGCTTAATGACGCCGTCTCTTCCGATATCAGGCCGGATCTTATCTACAGCTCCGTCAGGGAAATCCCTCTCTGACGGGCTGCCCCTCAGCTGCCGTACCAGGCGATGCCCTCATAGACCCAGCCCCGGGAAAGAAGGACAGACACTTCATGTTCATCCGCCGTGTAATGGTGTGCCGCGGCCATCGGGTATCCGGGGCGGTACAGGCGGTGGAGCGGCACATACTGTGCCTTTTCTTCCTCACCAAGACTCTTCATGCTCTTTTCGGACTGCGGGGAATACCAGCCGATTCCCTCATAGGTCCAGCCTTTGCTTCTTCCGGCGTAGTTTCCAAGCCCGCAGAGCGTATCTCTCTCATTGATATCCATCGTATAGTGATGGGCAAAGCTCGCCGGATTATACATGCGGTATACCGGATAGCCGTAACCCTGCGGCGCATGCCACGCAATCCCCTCATAGGTCCAGCCCCGTCCGATCAGTACGTCCTTCTCATGTTCATCCGCCGTATACAGGTGCTCCCCGGTATTGCGGTTGTATAGCCGGTGCATCGCCTTTGTCGCATTGCTGCCGATGCCGTATCCGCCTTCAGGGACAAAGCTTTCCGTCCGCACATAATCGGCCAGAAAAACGCCTGTACCAAGATCATAAAAGACAGCGCCGTCCTTTGCCTCCATGCCGCAGATCATAAGACCCTCCTGCGCGGTATGTACCACAGGGGTCGTCCCGTCCTTTTTTATTTCATAGATACGGTTTCCGACGGCAAAAAAGGATCTGCCGCCCAAAACCGCCGTCCCGCCGCAGCCTGTACCCGGCATTGTGATTTTCTCTATGACGCCCGTATCGCAGTGCAGAATATCTACGTGGGCATTGTCTTTGTCGGCGAAGAGAATGAAATTATCGCCGACCGCCATCTTTGCGTGTACTCCGTCTCCCGACGTATCAATCCACGGATAGTCGTCGTACTTTGTGCCGCTCTCCTCGCTGTAAATGCTCCTTCTTGTATTACTCCAGTCGTTCGAGTTATGACCCGTTCCTGTCATCCCGTCCCTGCTGCGGAGGAAATTCCTGTATCTTACATTCAGCCGGCAGAATGGCCGCTTTCCGCTCGCGTCCGCGTCGTCCCAGGTACAGTCCACATAGTACCAGACGCCGTCCAGAAGGACCCGGTTCCAGGCATGATCCTTCTGTGCGCTGACGACTGTCTCACATGTAATTCCCGCCCTTGTCAGGAAATACTGATAAGCCGCGGCATACCCGGAGCATATGGCAGTCCCGTCAAGAAGGACATCATCCAGGCCGTACTTTGAATAGGTATAGTCGTATGTACAGCCGGTGACTACACAGTCATGAAGATAAACGCATTTCTGGAGATCCGTCCATCCGCTTCCCATTCCCGCAAGGACTGCCTGTACCCTGCTCTCAACCTCGGCGCTTCTTTGGGGCGTATAGCCGGGATCATAGTTTATGAAGAGCTTCGTCACCAGGCCTGTAGTCTTGTTGTACTGGATCCTGCCTGACGTGACATAAAAATACTCGGGATGCTCATTCAGATATGCCTCAAAGACATGCTGTCCGGACATTTCAGCATACGGGACACGGAACTGCGAAACATCAATCTCCGTCAGCTGTCATACAAACGCGAATCCCATGGCGCTCTCAAGCCCGTAAAGATCTACTTTGACTGAAACCCCAGCGCGCACCGACAGCAGCGGCACCTGCAGGAACACAACCAGGTT
>JAEEGL015197895.1_pt1 | contig 10113 bp, 7 predicted proteins | sample 9134231 | NCBI WGS metagenome assembly JAEEGL01 (sample SAMN16246548, study PRJNA631951) | gut metagenome | biome: gut microbiome; feature: rumen; material: fiber-attached | host: Bos | place: Iran: Karaj | collected 2018-10 | reverse complement strand
AGAGATAGGAAAGGAGCGAAGAGCATATGAAAAAAGTGGCTATGTATCGGAGGTTATCCAAGGAATACGAATATATCAGGGATGAGAGCAAAAGTATATCGTGCCAACGGGCATTGATTAAAAAGCATATTCGTGGAATACCGGAACTTAAGAAGATGGAGACAGTGGAGTTTAAGGATGATGGATATACCGGCAAGAACATGAACCGTCCGGGGATGCAGGATCTTCTTACAATGGTCAAAGCCCAGAAGATCGGATGCATCGTGGTTAAGGATATCAGTCGATTTTCGAGGGACCATCTGGAAACCGGCAAGTATCTGGAACAGATATTTCCGTTTATGGGTGTTCGTTTCATAGCGATAAATGATAACTATGACAGCAAGGATTTTGTGGGCGGCATCGGTGAAATCGATGTGGCATTTAAGGGCATACTTTACGACTTCTACAGTGAGGATCTATCAGAAAAAATCAAAACATCCTTTGAAGTAAGCAGAGCCAAAGGGAAATATCAGGCAACGCTTGCACCATATGGATATCGAAAAGATCCTGATGATAAATACAGTCTGCTGATAGATGATGAGTCTGCTGAGGTTGTTAGGCGGATCTTCAGAGAATACATAGAGGGCAAATCAGCATACCAGATAGCACAGGATTTGAATGGGGAGAATGTTGAAGCACCGGCGGTTTATATAAAAAGGACTGTTGGATATGACTGCCAGAAGGATCATAAAGGGAAAATGATATGGAACAATGCCACAGTCATGCGGATGTTGAGAAACGAATCCTATGTGGGCACGTATGTTTACCACAAATACGAACAAACGGCTGTCGGTGGCGGAGCCAAGAAGGTTCTGGATCCGGAGAAGTGGAAGAGGGTGCCAAACAATCATCCAGCCATAATAAGTGATGCTGATTTTGAACGGGTACAGAACAGGTTGGCACAGAATAAGAAACATGGATTCAGAAAGCCGGTACACCCTTTATCGCGTAAAGTTGAATGCGGTCTTTGCCATCATAATATGAGACATGAGAGTAGCGGTTATCCAAAGTTTACTTGCGCTCATATGTATCTTGATAAAGGAAACTGGCATGAGCGGAATACCATACGGGATCAGGATTTGGAACCGATAGTTCTTTCAGCGATACAGAAACAATTGGATCTGAGGGCATCATCGGCTGAGATCTGTGAGGAAAGACGGCAGGGGCAGCTGGAGAAGATGGATGCGGCTGAGAGTAAGCTGAGAGATCTTCAGTTATCTCTTGAACGGCTTCACGGAGACCAGATGGAAGCATTTGAAGCGTATAAGGACGGTACTACGGACAAAGATACCTTTCTTCAGCAGAAGGAACTGTATGATCAATTGGAAATTAAGCTGAATGACGGAATCCAGAAGCAGACGGAAGTGGTAAAGGCTTTGGAAAAGGAATTGGATGCTATGCCAGAGGGGCTTGCCGTGGTGGATGAGACTATAACGGCGGATAAGCTGACCAAAGAACTGGTGGATGCATTTGTGGAGAAGGTGATCCTGAAGCCTGAGCGGCAGGTGGAGATTGTGTGGAAGTTCAAACAGTAAAGAAATATGTGCAATGTGTCGGCACTCGGCTTCGGCCGGGTGCCTTATTTTGTTGGAATAGCACTCAAAACATTGACAAAGTTCGTTGTTAGGTATAAGATAAATTAGTGATTTTGTATGCAAATATAGATTGCGGATACCCGTTGTAGAATTTTAAGAAGATAAGGAAGCGTATGATCGAAGGGTATTTAACGATTAAACAAGTGGCGGAAAATGGGGTGTTACTCGGAGAAGAGTTCAGACGCTGTGCTCTCAGGGAAGGATACCTGGGGCAACAAGATTCGGACATGAGTGGGCAATACCTGCCGATGTTGAAAGACCGACTGATGGCAGAGTAACCACTGGCGAATACCGTAATTGGCGTAAAAAAGATAGGGAAGACAGATAGGATGACATATTATGTCCTTCTTGTTTGCTATACTGTGGCTATGATGCGGTAATTGCATAGATATAATGCCTTTGGAGGATTTACATATGAGCAAGATAATGATTAAGTATCATCCTGTAAAAAAGGAAATACATTTCTTGACTGATGATAATGGCAGTTTTAATGAGGTTAAGTATACGGATAGCCCTGCATTAGAAGAGTATTCACCTGAGAATGGAGAATTTCTTTTACAAGATCAGGGATATTCATTTTTTGATAATTTACAAGAGGCTTTTCTGGGTTTGCAGAATACAGAAATAGTGTTTAAAGGCACAAAGATTGATTACGAAGATTTTCAGAAAATGGTTGCCAATTATAATAGGCATCAGGAAAGAGAGGGGTCCGAAGTGAAATTGAACCTAGGGGAGTTTATTGAGCTTCCGGACGTCGGAGCTATTTATGATGAAATAAAGAGTGTTGCAGGCGATACAGTGGAACTTTTTGAAAGCGAATTGTCTGAAGGATCCACAAAGGATATTTTTAGAGCACGAAAACAAAAGCTCGATGATAAGGTTACGGATATCGAACAAGATAATGTTAATCTTTGTTTTGTAGGTACATATAGCTCAGGCAAATCTACGTTTATAAATGCCATCATAGGAGCTAAAATCCTTCCTGAGAAGATTAGGCCTGAAACGGCTAAAATGTTTAGAATAAAGCACGCAGAATTACCTACAGTTAATTTTTTGGTAAAGAGGAATAATGATGATGCCGGAAGTGTGGCATCTTTGTTGTGGTCGGATGAGCTTAATAAGTTTCAGTTTACCACAAATATTAATGATGGATTAAAAGGACAGATTGACAAGGTTTGTCAAAAGAATGCGGGAAAGCCACGTCACGAGCAGATGAGGTCTCTCTTAAATGCGATTAATGAGATGCCCAATAGCCCCTGTGAGGACGGGGCATGTTTTGTGGAAGGCATGATAGATGTCAGATATCCTATGGATATACAGTCTGATATAAACTTTACCTTCTATGACACTCCAGGAACAGATAGTAACTCTAGCGAGCATTTACGTATTCTCAAAGATGCATTGGCTCAACAAACGAATTCTGTTTTGATTGTGATGTATGAGCCGGTGAAAATGGATGGTAAGGGAAACTCTGTTTTGTATGATCTTATGCTCAAGTCACAAGCAGATTCAAGTAATGAGGATGGTGTTACCATAGATCTTTCGAGATCATTGCATATTGTAAATCAGGTAGACAGATATGGCACTACAGAATTGAGAGATGCTCTTAGCAAACCCATTCGCTTGTCAAAGAATGTTCAGGATGTTATTGACGAATCAGAGGAAAATGAATTTGAGTATGATCTTCAAGACAAGAGGGTTTTTTACGTTTCGTCAAAGGCAGCGTACTGTGCAAGGGCTCAGAAAAAGGGAATCTGTGATTTGGATGATGAGGAGTTTATTGAAGACAGCGCAGACAAGGTAATTAAGCGTAAATACTACAGAAACAACCACATGGCTGATGCTGAATTTGATACGCAGGAAGTTATAGAACTATCGGACGCTCAGTTTGAACAGAGCGGATCGGATCAAGTTAGTGATCAGCTTTATATTGCTTCTGGCATGTATGCGGTTGAGCGAGAGATAATAAAATATGCGGAAAAATATGCACTGGCAGTAAAAGCAAAAGGGTTATACGATGCCGTTTTATATATGATGGATGGCGTAGAGGATGAGTGTCAGGTTATTGAAGAGGCAAAGAGACTTGAAAAGGAAGATTTGCTAGCTTTAGTTGCAAAACTGAAAACTGATATGATAGCAGATATTAATCAGTGCACCGAAGATTTTAAGAAGGATATAAAGGCAAAGAAGCCGGAAATAATGCCTGCTGAGATTAGTCTTATTCAAACCAAAGTGACCAATGCAAGCACCAAGGCAGAGCGGCAGATAAATAAACTGCCAAGGATTGTTTTGAAACCTGAAAAGATAGGTGAAAAAAACAAGGCGATTATGGAAAATCTAAATGACTACATTCATGAGGTTGATGCATTTTATCTTGAAAAGCGAGCTACTATCCTGCAACAACAAATGAAGGTATTAAAGAAAAAGATAGAATCTAAAATTGCCGAATACAAGGAGATTGATAACAGTATTATTAGTAAGATATTGAAAATAGGCGATACGACAATTCCTACTTCTTCAATATCGTCAATAAGAATGAGCGATTATATTAATTCAGAAAAAGCACTATGGATTTTCACAACAACTGATAAAGGCAAGTATAAAGAAGAGGTGTTTGGAGAATTCTTGGCAATCACTGGCAGACAGCATAAGGCTTATCTAAAAGAAATTGATTCTGTTGCTCAAAAGAAGGCTGAAGAGATGGCTCAGCAGTTTATTGAGAATATATTTAGGGTGTCTGAAACGTTGGAACACACACAGGAGGAAGCTGATCAAGCAGCAAGAGAGCAGGCCGATGCTCTTAGATGTTTGAATTTGGCAAAGGAGAAAATTGCAACTTTAGAGGAAAGAATTTGGAGGGGGATCAATGAGTAATATTTATGACAAGTATTTTTCAACGGGTGATCTTTATGATGGACTTAGTAAAGTGATGTATGACATCCGTGCTTCCAGGATTAGTGAGCAGTCTCTTGTGGAATTAGCAGATGAATTAGTAAAAAAGGAACAGATTCCATTAAACAGCTCGTTTGAAAAGAAAAAATGGTGGGGTTGGTCAAAGGGATATGTAAACTATCTCATGAATGGCATGAGTACGGGAAGCGTCAGTAAGGAATACTTACTTTTTTACGCAAAGGTAAGTAGAGCTGTAAAGATTAGAGACACTGTTCTTAAGGTCGCTGTCGTGTGTATATTTTTGATTATTCTTGGAATAGTAATCAAATCATTAATTAACGGGTGATGTATATGGAAGATTTGACTTTAGAATTACAAAGCAATTTGGATAAAATCAGAAGAACAGTGTTTAGGGAATATCTCTATAATGTTTCGGAAGAATTCCTTGTTTATCCGTTTGATAGGTATAACACCTATAAAAACGATAAAAATGAGGATACTAAGAGAATAGTTCCCGATGCTAATATTCAGTGTATCCATATTGATAGATGGGTATATGACAAGAAAGAACAAATCATTGATAGATTTGCAAATGTATACAGCTCTTTTTCACAAAGAAAAGATGCTATTGCTATGCTCGTTAATAGAACAGTCGATGGTGCGGATTTCTATTTTGTAATCAGATCGGATTCGTCTCAAGGTGGAAATAAGACTAATACAAATAGTAGTTTGGATTTGCTGATAGCTTCTATAAAGGGGAACTTTCCAGGTACTATTGTAGAAAAGATACCTTCCGTTCAAAAAGAGGTAATTGAAAAAAAGAATGGTGAGGAAGAAAAGAAAAATACAGATATTTGGGGGCTTCGAGAGAAGGCAGCAATCTCAGCAATTACGAGTATTTCAAGTGATAAGTCTGAAAAACATCTTAGTCAGGGTTTAGAGAAGGTGCTAAGTGGTATTTCGCCAAAAGACAAAAAGGATGAGTATACACTTGTGTTTTTGGCAGAGCCTGTTTCAAACAAAGAAATAAAAAGCATTAAGAATGGATACGAAGCACTCGCATCAGGAATACATTCATATTCAGAATATCAGAGCAATGAAACATTGACAGAAGCGGTAACAGATGGCACTTCATGGGCAACTGCGCATACAACAGGTACTAATCGTTCTATTGCTAAGACGAGGGGCATAAATGCTGGTGTATCTGGAAACCTTACAACTTCAGCAGGGTGGTTGAAGGGAATAGTGAAAAATTGGAAGAAGGCAAAATCTTCTTCCGTAGGAGCAAATATTGGATTTCAGTATTCAAGAACCACCACAGAAGGATCTATGACAAGTGATACCGATACCGAAGGTACAAATCACTGTGTATCTAATGGTGCCTTAAAGGGCGAAACTCATACAGTAAAGTCATATCCTATAGCTGATATGCTTAAGAGAATCGAGAAACAGATTGATCGCCTGGATGAGTGTGAAGGTGTTGGAATGTGGAAAAATGCCACATACGTTCTGGCGAACAACACAGTTCAGGCTGAGAGTGTTGCAAATTTTCTCTTGGGATTAATTCAAGGAAAAGAGTCGTTTGTTGAAGCATCGGTTATTAATACATGGGCGAAGGCCAGTGATAAGGACGAGTTTAAAAATGTGTTGGAGTATATTTGCAATTTTTCTCATCCTCTTTTAGTCAATGCTTCTGACATTGAAAAGGTTGATGAAAAGAAGACGGATAATGCATATGCAATTGAACCTTTAATACTTGCAAATCAGGTAACATCAATAGAATTAGCTATGCTTATGGCGTTCCCTTATAAATCCGTGAAAGGATTGTCATGTGTAGAATGTGCTGAGTTTGAGAGAAACGTTCTGTACAAAGATATTGATCGCTTTTCAAATAAGCGTATTGATGAAGTGGATGCAAAGAAACGCCAGATAAATCTTGGTGAAATCTATCATATGCATGAGTTTGATGGAAAGAATGTACCTATTGATGTAGATGAACTGCCAAAGCATTCATTTATTACCGGATCTACGGGTTCTGGTAAATCTACAACAGTGTATAAAATACTACACGAATTATATAAAAATTATAAGATTCCATTTCTGGTAGTCGAACCAGCAAAGGGTGAGTATTACAAAGAGTTTGATAACATTGCCAGTATATATTCCACAAATAGCAATCACGGAGACTTACTGCGCTTAAATCCATTTTATTTTCCGGCAGAAGGTGAAAATAGGATATTTGTATCTGAGCATATCGATAGACTTAATGGTATTTTCAATGTGTGTTGGCCAATGTATGCTGCTATGCCGGCTGTATTAAAAGAAGCCTTGGAAGCGGCATATGAGGAAGCAGGTTGGGATTTGACATTATCGGTGAACAGCGTAAGCAATAAGCTTTTCCCGACTTTTGATGATCTTCTCATACAGCTGAAACGTGTGATAAATGCTTCGGATTTTTCAGAAGAAGTAAAGAGCAATTATACGGGATCTTTAATTACAAGAGTAAAGTCTCTTACAAACGGTATATATCGACAGATTTTTACAGCAGATGGATTAGATGATGGGGAATTGTTTACAACTAATGTAATAGTAGATATCAGTAAAGTAGGTTCTCCGGAAACCAAGGCATTAATCATGGGAATGATAGTAATGCGTATGCAGGAATACCATATGGCTAATAGTGAACCTGTTGATGAACTGCGGCATATTACGGTGCTCGAAGAAGCCCATAATTTGCTTAAAAAAACAAGTACAGAGCAATCTTCGGAATCATCAAATATTCAGGGTAAATCAGTTGAGATGATAGCTAACGCAATTGCGGAAATGAGAACATATGGCGAGGGATTTGTAATTGCAGATCAGGCACCAGGGCTTCTTGACGAATCTGTTATCAGAAATACCAATACAAAAATGATTATGAGCTTACCTGATTTTTCGGATAGGGAGCTTGTAGGTAAGGCGGTTGGTTTGTCAGATGAGCAAGTGGTTGAGATTACAAGGCTGCCAAGAGGTAAGGCAGTAGTGTATCAAAACAACTGGGTCGCACCAGTGTTATGTGCGGTAGAAGCATTTGATAAGTCGAAAGCTTCCGAAGAGAAAAAGAAGAGCTCCTTTGACAAGAGGGAGTATGATGCGAAAAAGGTTAAAGCAACAATAGTAAATGCTGTACTACATAATAAGATAGATGACATTGGGACATACGAAGTAGAGGGCCTTCAAATCATTAGCGTGCCTGCTAGTGCAAAGAAGAGGATTTTGATGCACGTAAAGAATAATGCTCCTTTTAATAAACAGGATAGGATAGAAATTATAAATGACTTCTATGCTACCGATTTTGTGAAGAGCGTAATACTCAAAACAGAAGGCAATATTGAAATCATACAGGATAGTGATGTAGAAGCTCTTAAGGCTGAGTTCCAGAAATGGATAGAAGCAATAGGTGTTACAGAACAGATAGAAACAGTTGACTTAATGGGAATTATCAACATTATCCTTTATAAGATTGAGCAGGTTGAACAGGTTGAGCTTTCACAATGTGAAAGATTGTTTAACTTCGCTGAACACTGGAGGTGAGTTGATGGCTATTGAAATAGCGGGAATGGCTGCTAAAGCCGTTGAAACAGGAAAAAAAGTTGTTGAAGTCGCAAAAAAGGCAGAGAAAGTTGTCTCCTCCGTAGAGAAACCCGTTAAGGCGGTCGAAAAAGTTACTGCTGACAAAGACGGAAACTGGGGTTCGGATATTGTCAAAGGTCAGGTGCAAAAAAGTGTTGGAGAGATTAAGAGTGGGCTTTCAGATAAATTGAAAGACTATCTTAGCAAAGATGATATTCCTTCAAAGCCTACTGAAACTGCTGCAGAGGTTGGAAAGCAAGAAGATGTAAGTGGAAAGAAGGAGGTCGATGCACCTAAAGAAGAAAAAAACAGCTTAAAGGATAGTTTGAACAAGTACTTAGATTCTGCAGATAGTCAATCCAATAAAGGTGAAGATGTTCAAGATGACATCGTTAGTGATGAAAAAGAAAATGTCTCAAATGATGCTAAAGATGATAATCTGAACCGCGACAATAGAGATAACAGCAAAAACGATGAAACAGGCGAAGAACCGGAAAACAAAAAAGAACCTGAGAATAATAAGGATATACCCAATAACAATAATGATACTACTAATGAGGTGGATAACACTGAATATAATGAAGATGGCACCAGAGAACTAACAGAAGACGAGAAGCAGGCTATCAAAGATAAATTAGGATGGTCTGACGAAAAACTGAAAAAATGTACAATAGATAAAGATGGCGTTATCCATTATAAAACAGATAGGTGTGACTTAGAGGGCAAGACTTCTGAAAATGGTGTGCCATATGAACGACGAAGAATTGTAATAAATGGCGTTACCATCGAAGGAGTTTTCCCGAAATTTGAAAGCGTTTTTGACACAGAACTTGCTCCGGATAATTTGAAAACAAAAGCATATGCTAAGGAATGTAATGCAGCGCTAAAGGAAGCCATTGCGAACGATCCTGAGTTAAGAAGTAAGTTTACACCTGAACAGATAAAAGATATTGAAGAGGGCAGAACTCCCACGGGTTATGTTTGGCACCATAATGAAGAACCAGGGAAGATGCAACTTGTAAAAAGAGAAGATCATGATCGAGCAATTGGTGGTGCAGCTCACACAGGCGGAAATTCTCTATGGGGTGCTGATAGTGTTGATAATAGCAGGAAGGAGGAACATTTCTAATGAAATGCATTTCTGAAAATCGTAAGTTGAATATCAATAAGAAGATATTTGAAGATGCAGAGAAAACATATTCTATTACCATCAGATCGGAGATCAAAGATTTTCTGGGAGAGAACTCAGGGGGTTATCCGGTAAAAGATATAATTGTATCTGATGGGGAAGAATATGAAGTAAGAGTATTCATGTCATTAGATGAATCTGATAAAAACTATTATATTCTTAAGCCAATGGATTATTTCTTGAAGAAGACGAAGGGGAAGATTATTCCCATTGGAATCGATTCGGGAGATAATTACTACTGCGTGAATAATGAAACCGGGAAGGTATATTATTGGAGCGCTGGTGAGGATTCGTACTATTGTATAGCAGAAACAGTAAATGAGTTTGTGGCATTATTTGGATGAGATGACTATGATGGTTATAGTTGTTTCTTAAATATCAGAGGAAGGATTATAAACATCGAGGTGATTTTGAATGTCATCTCGATGTTTTCGGATAAAAATAAAAAAAATTATGTCATAGTCTTGACACGAGCGGGCTCTGGTAAAACTATGGTTATGTTACATAGGTTGGCTTTCTGGCTTTATAATAATAAGTCTTTAAGAGCAGAGAAAATAATAATACTTACTCCTAATGAGAACTTTAATATTCATATAGGTGGATTACATGCGCAATTAAATCTTAGTGATATTGAGATAATGTCAGTAGATCAGTATTATACTTTGTTATTAATGAAGTATGATAGGAGACTTGTAGATTACAAAAAAATAGATGAAGAAGAAAAGATTGAAGAACGATTTTTAAACTTCGTATACAGTAAGCAATTTACTAAGCTGTTTGCTCATT
>JAEEGL014736526.1_pt1 | contig 10113 bp, 9 predicted proteins | sample 9134231 | NCBI WGS metagenome assembly JAEEGL01 (sample SAMN16246548, study PRJNA631951) | gut metagenome | biome: gut microbiome; feature: rumen; material: fiber-attached | host: Bos | place: Iran: Karaj | collected 2018-10 | reverse complement strand
CTGCCGATGCCGTGGGGTGGAACAAGCTGATGTGGGGGTCGGACTATCCGCGCACCATCACGGCCATCACCTACCGCATGTCATACGACTTCGTCACCAAGAGTCGTGAACTGACCGACGAGCAGAAACGACTCTTCCTCTCTGACAATGCCAAGCAGTTCTTCGGCTTCGGCGATTTGGTGGCGTTACCGTATATCAAAAACATGAGTGAATGAGATAAAGGTAAAAAAGTAAAAAGAAAATGAAAGCATTACAGATTACCGAACCTTCCGTGATGAAGGTTGTTGATATTGAGAAACCGCAGTGTGGCAGCGACGAAGTGCTGCTGCGTATCCATTACGTCGGCTTCTGCGGAAGCGACCTAAACACTTATCGCGGTCTGAACCCGATGGTCAAGATGCCCGTCATTCCCGGCCATGAGATCGGTGCCGAGATTGCCGAGACAGGTGCCAGTGTGCCTAATCACCTGAAGGCAGGTATGGCCGTCACGGTCAATCCCTATACCAACTGCGGCCACTGTCCTTCGTGCAGGAACCGCCGCTACAACGCCTGTCAGCATAACGAGACGCTTGGCGTACAGCGCAACGGTGCCATGTGCGAATACATTGCCGTACCCTGGCAGAAGGTCATCCCCATCGGCAACATCACCGTCGAGCACGCCGCCCTCATCGAACCGATGTCCGTCGGCTTCCATGCCGTCAGCCGTGCGCAGGTAGTCGATACCGATACCGTCATGGTCATTGGCTGTGGCATGGTGGGTGTCGGTGCTGTGGTACGTGCCATCATGCGTGGCGCCAAGGTCATTGCCTGCGACATGGATGACGAGAAGTTAGAGATTGTGCGTGGCCTGGGTGCTGAATACACCATCAACTCCGCCAAGGAGAACGTCCACGAGCGTCTGCAGGAGATTACCGCCGGTGCCGGGCCTGACGTTGTCATCGAGGCCGTCGGTGCTCCCGTGACCTACCAGATGGCTGTTAACGAGGTGGCTTTCACCGGTCGTGTCGTCTGCATCGGCTATGCCAAGCAGGACGTGCAGTTCACCACGAAGCTCTTCGTACAGAAGGAACTGGACATCCGCGGCTCACGCAATGCCCAGCCCGAGGACTTCGAAGGCGTCATCCGCTACCTGCAGAAGAGCAACCCACCCTACGACATCCTCATCTCCAACGAGGTAACGCCCGAGCATGCCGAGGAGGCCATGCAGCAGTGGCTCGCAGCCCCCGCCAAGGTCTTCCGCGTCCTCGTCAAGTTCTAATCATGACACCAGGACACGCTGTCCTGACATGACTTTTCTTAGCGGGCGATTACATCGTCCGCTTTTTTGCGTCTATTATTGTAACAGATATTCAACAAAACCATCAAATGACATGACTATGAAAGAGAAAAAGAACTATGTGTCGCAGCTGAACGTGCGGCGGGTGATGATGAAAAAAACGTGAGTGATACATGGCTGGCAGAGCGGTTAGGCGTCAGCCGCCAGACGGTGAACTACTGGATAAACGGTCGGCGTGACATGACGGTGGGGCGGCTGCATGAGGTTGCCGATGCGCTTCAGGTGCGCGTCCGAGACCTCTTCAGTGAGTAGGGTGTAAACGCTCAGTTTACCATTTCGCACCACGCCGTAAAGTAACGGCGGAAAAGCTTGTCTTTGTGGTCTTTTTTTCGTAACTTTGTGGTATGGAAACGAGGAAGAAGAAGACTACGAAGAAGGGGGAGGTGCGGGAACGGAAGGCAAACTGGCAGGAGGTGTATGCATCGGTGGAGGACATCCAGCGGTTTCTGTCGGAACGGGTGTTCCTGCGGCACAATGTGGTGACGGGGCGCGTGGAGTGTCATCGGCTGACGACGGGCGACTCAATTGGCGTGGGGGAGGACGGGAAGTTGTGTATTGTCAAGGGGAGTCCTGCCACCACCGGGCCTTACTGGGAGGTGATCAGCGACCGCTTGCTGAACTCGCTGTGGGCAGAGCTGTCGGGGGTGAAGCTTGTGCGGTTGGAGGACATGCGTAGGGTGATAGAGTCGGACTTTGTGGCGGACTACCATCCGTTCCGCTACTATCTGGAGCAGCTGCCCCGGTGGCACGAGGAGCAGGGCGACTTCATCATGGAGCTGTCGCTGACGGTGAACGTGCGGGGCGGCGCCGAGGAGCAGCTGCGCTTCTACCAGTACCTGAAGAAGTGGCTGGTGGGCATGGTGGCGGCGTGGGTGGACGATGCGGTGGTGAACAACGTCATCCTGGTGCTCATCGGCGAGCAGGGGTCGTACAAGACGACGTGGTTCAACTACCTGCTGCCGCCGGAGCTGAAGCAGTACTTCTACACGAAGACGAACGCGCAGCGCATGAGTCGCGACGACCTCTTGACCCTGGCGCAGTACGGTCTGGTGTGCTGCGAGGAGCTGGACACCATGCGTCCCTCGGAGCTGAACCAGCTGAAGGCGGCGGTGACCATGCCGAGCATCGACGAACGGGCAGCCTACGCCCACTACCACGAGCACCGCAAGCACATAGCGTCGTTCTGCGGCACGGGCAACAACGTGCAGTTCCTCTCCGACCCGACGGGCAACCGCCGGTGGCTGCCCTTTGAGGTGGAGTCGATAGAGAGCCCTCGGTCGTCGCCGTTCAACTACGTGGGCATCTATGCGCAGGCGTATGCGCTCTACCGTCAGGGCTTCCAGTTCTGGTTCTCGCAGCAGGAGATTGTGCGGCTGACGGAGCACAACCGGCATTTTGAGACGCCACGGTTAGAGGCGGAGCTGGTGTACCTGTACTTCCGTGTCCCCCAGGGTGCGGAGCCTGGCGAGTTCATGTCGGTGTCGCTGGCCATACAGATAGTGGGTGCCAACCTGACACAGAAGCTCAGCCCCGTCTATATGGGGCGTGCCTTCTCGCAGCTGGGCTTCCAACAGGTACGTACCAGCACGCAGCGCGGCTACGTCGTTGTGCGCCGCAGTGCCGAGGAGATGATGTCGCTACGGCGCTCGATGGCCTGTAGCATCCAGTCCGACGGATGACAGAATGACGGTATGACAGTAGTTTTCAGGAAAGTCCGCGCGTACGTACGCGCGTGTACGTACGCAATAACTCTTATAATTTCTACTGTCATACCGTCATACTGTCATAAAAGGGTTATAGGAATCCGTTCCGCCTGGAGCGTGCAAACGACCCCTTTGAAGCGTGCAAACCCCTCGTTTGCAGCGTTCAAACGCTGGGCAGTCAACATCGCAATATATTTTTTGTTTTTACCATTTTTCCATCATGTTTGTCATTCAAAGTTATCCGAAGTCAGAGCTGGCTCTGATATATTTTCCGAAGAGCACGCCGCACGTGGCTGCCAATCATCTGCGCAACTGGATTCACGGTTGTCCTGAACTGCACGAGGCGCTGCAGCACATCAACCTGTCGCCCCGGGCCAAGTACTACTCTGCCGAGGCCGTCCGGCTGATTGTGCAGTATCTTGGGGAGCCGTAGGCGGTAACAAACAACTTTTGCACACGATTTATCAACCACCCCCTGCCCCTCCTTTCCAAGGAGGGGAGATAATAGTCTGAAAGTCATTACAGCTCGACTCCCCTCCTTGGAAAGGAGGGGCTGGGGGTGGTTGATTATTACCAACGTACTTTTCGGACTGAACCGTTTATTTCACCTTTATTGCACGGTTGTGCATGGGATAGCACAATGGGGATGAAGGGGGGATGCGGAATGTAGTACCTTTGCAATATCAGAGAAACACTCTGGGGGAAGATCCGGAATTCCTATTTTTATTAACTCTCAACAAAAACACAAAAACTATGCCAGTACTTATCAAAGTCTACAAGAACACCAACAGCAAGTCGCGTGCCTACAACAAGCACTACGGCAAGGTAGTAACCACCCAGACCATGAGCTACCAGGACCTGACGGCCCACATGTCGGACCACAACACCGTGTATGGCAATGACGTCTGCTCGGGCGTCGCCATCAAGCTGCAGAGCTGCATCCTGGAACAGCTCTTGGAGGGCAAGAAGGTGCAGTTCGGCGACCTGGGCACCTTCTACCTGAGCGCCAAGTGCGAGGGTGCCGAGGATGAGGACAAGTTCAACATGAACCAGAACATCAAGGGTCTGTACCTGCGCTTCGCCCCGAGCCGCCGCGACGTCAACGACCTGTCGTCGAAGGCGCTCAAGAAGCGTGCCACGTTTATGAATGTCAAGGACCTGGTCACCACCCCGTCCGACGATGATGCCAACTCCGGTGATTAATTCGAAGTTCGTGGGTACGTGGGGGCGAGGTACGTGGGTACGAGAATAGTGCAAGCGCAGATAGTAATCTCGTACCTCGTACCCCCGTACCTCGAATCTCCTTCCCCCGTACCACGTACCCACGAATACTCCCCCGTACTCACAAAAAATTTGTCATGAAAAAAGATACCATCAAACAGATTATCCAGATTGTCATCACCATCCTGACGGCTATCAGCAGCACGATACTCGTCGGGTGCGTGAGAGGATAAAGAACGACTGACCATGCGAAAGATTGACTTGATTGTTATTCACTGCAGCGCCACACGCTGCGACAAACCATTCCCTGTGACAGCGCTCATACGCTGTCACAGGAAAAGATTCGGATTCACCGGCTATCACTACTACATCACCCGTAGCGGCTACGTCTACCAGACACGCCATGAGCAGCTGGTCGGGGCGCATGCCCGGGGGTATAACGAGCACTCGCTGGGCGTATGCTATGAAGGAGGGCTGGACCCGCAGGGGAATCCTGCAGACACACGGACGCCACGGCAGCGGCGCTCTCTGCTGCGCCTGTTGCAGCGTCTGAAGCAGGAACATCCTGGTGCCCGCATCGTCGGTCACCGTGACTTGCCTGGTGTACACAAGGCTTGTCCGTGCTTCGATGCCCAAACGGAGTATAATTAAAGCAGGCCGCTGGTTTGATGCCGGGCAGCATTTGCATCCTTCAGCTGGAAGTAAGCACGGAAGCCCTTCATGTCAGTAGGCATCTTGTCGGGGTTCTTCAGCGTGTTCCCTGTAGCGAGGAAGAGCACGTCTTCGGCAGAAACGCCATCGATGGTGGTCTTGCCCAGCGTGGGGATGAAGTCAGCGTAAGTAGTCTCTGTGGTTACCACGGCATTGCTCACGGTGACACCGTCGAAGATGACGCCGCCAAGGTTCAGGTTGTCATCAACCTTCACCAAGTAGGGCTTGCCGGCCTCGATTTCGTCAGCATTCTCGAAGTTCAGCGTCAGTGTGCCGCTGGTGAGCGTCGAGCTGGCGAGTTTCTTGGCGGTGATGCCCAACTGCGTCAGGTCTGCGCTGCTGATGGCGAAGGGCACTGCGAACGTATTCCACATACCTGTAACCAGCGAGCGACCTACGAGCTTGACATCAGCGACCTTGCCATCGTTGGCAGCAAGAATCGTGCTGTTGTCAACATCGTCGGCGAGTTCAATGTCGGCTATTGTGGTGAAGCTTGCAATCTCAGACCACTCGGTGGTGCCCTCAGTCAAATTGCCCTGTACCTGCCATTCGTACTCAGTGCCAGGCGTGAGGCCTGTGAGAGTAAGAGTTGCCTCAGAGGCAGAAGCAGACATCCATTCGCCAGCCTTTAACACATTATAGATGCCGAAATCGTCAATAACGAGATAGTTCATGTCATAATCCACATGGTGGATGGCGATGTAGCCCTGCTGTCCGGCGTATGCACTCAGGTCGATGGAAACCTCATTCCATTGGTTATTTTCGGGTGCTGGTGCCATAGCCTGCAACGTGACAGTAAAGTCTTCTGTGGTGTTGCCTCCTGTTGAGAGCAGCACTTCATAACTGTCGGGGTATCCAGTGCTCGTACGCACCCAGAACTTCAGCGTGTTACCAAAGGTCACTTGCGGGGTGATGAGCCAGTTGTCGGCATGGTATGCACTGCTGTTCCAGCTCCACGAACTGGCACAATAGGTTCCGCTGTGAGACTCAAAGCTTAAGCCACTGACCGGATTAATGGTGTACCAAATACCACCACTTGGGTGTGTAGCTTCTGCACCTGCTGTAATGGTCCACTGGTCAAGGCCATTCTCAAAGTCATCAAAGAAGAACGTGTCAGTAATCTGAGCAGCTGTCCTGTACTGTACGTTGTAGCTGTCCTGATAGGCAGTCCAGCTCAAAGTGGCAGAGGTGGTCGTAACATCAGCAGTCAGGTCGATGGGCGTAGCGTTGGACGCAAGCGTGGTGAAGGCTGAGGTTGCCCATTCACTGACACCATCGCTGCCAAAGTCGCCGCGTACCTGAACAATATACGTCGTTTCAGGATCCAATCCGGTAATGTCGTAACTCTTCTCGGTGGTGGTAGCAGTATTCCAAGTGATGTCTGAGGCATCGCTCTCAAAATAGCCACGAATCATCCAGCCAAAGCCAGCCAAATTGGCATTATCTTCACCCATGTTTGACCATGTACCACTTGTTCCCCACCACTGGTTGTCGTAATTGTTCACCTGACAAGCTGCCGTGACGTATGTGCCGTTAACAGTCAGGGTAATCCACAGGGGGTTGCCGGCTGTAACCGCAACAGGCGACTCGAATGTGACCTCATGGAAGCCTTGTGCGCCCAATCCTAATACATCTTCCGTATGGACGAGCGAACCAGGAGCGTTATCACCACCGGAATAGATGTTTATATGGACAGTAGTTTCTGTTGTATAATTTGAATTCTCATAGAACGAGACTTTTGTCAGCTTGTTACCAGTTGCCATGCTGCCAGGATACTTCACACCCCATGTCCGATTTCCAGCTGTACTGCTACCTATGTTGGTATAATGCGTATTATCGTCATACTGCAGCCATCCTTCTCCATAGCCCTCGGCAGGGAGATGAGCATACTGTACGTCATAGCTCTCGGCGAAACCGTTCCAGCTTGCTTCAGCCTCGGTAGGATACAGGTTGAAACTTAAGTCGGTAGGAGCGGGAGCAGCTATTGTTGTTTTGAAGAATATCCCTTCGCTCCACTTGTCATTCTCACCTGCTGGACGCACTCTGACGAAGTATTCTGTTAGTGGGGAAAGTCCAGTGAGGGTGTATGGATTCTCAGAGACTTCAACCTCTTTGGTCTCTTCTTCGTCGTTATCCGTCAGTTCAATCACCCATGAGGTAGATTCTCCTTTCTCCTTCCAGCTCAGTACGGCACTGCGAGGACCGATTTCCGAGGCTGCTACATTAACGGGCGTCTTGAACTCGCTGATGGTGCAATCAACGGTATAGCTGATCTCAGAAGTCAGTGCGCCTGTCTGGTTGATGATGTCATCACCATTGGCATCCTTGACTATAACCTTGTCAACCAGATCTGAGTCGTAGCCTCCACTATACCACTGGAAGCTGAGGTTTGCGCCGGGGCAGACTGCCAGGGCGCCAGTAGCTGTGCCTACATTCTGTCCTACTGTCCAGGAGTCGATTACTTCATTTATGTCAGCGTCAACGACAAGGAGCTTTGCGCCGAACCAGCCGTACTGCTCATAGCCGCTTGTGACTGAAAGCTCGTAGGTGATGTAGCACATTTCTTCATTCATGCAATCGTTGGTCTTGAAGGTGACGGCATTGGTCCATTCACTGTAGTTGCCTTCGCCATAGTTGGCGCGTACCTTCACCTCGTATATGCCGCTCAGCAGGAGGTCAGTCAGTTCGTAAGGGCTGCTGACACCTTCTGTCACTGTGCCGTTCACGTCGATGTCGTAGGAAATGGCACCTTCGGCAGCTGTCCAAGTTACAGTGGCGGTCAGGTCGCCCTGATAGTCAACGGCAAGGTCTTTGGGTTTGGCAAATGCACTACCAACTTCGAAGCTGAAGTCGTCCAAGAACAGATAATACATGTCGTATGAGTTGTAGCGTATGGCGACGTACTTGGTGCCTGCGGGGAATTGGGTGTCATACTGGAGCCACTCGCCATCGTTGGTGGCTGTTACCTCAGTCTCCCAAGTGAAAGCGTCAACGTCCTTGGTGGTTGTGGAGTAACCAACCTGGAATGTCTCAGGGTAATTAGAACGGTAAACACTGTACCAGAACGAAACGTTCATGGTCGTAGCAGCAGCTTCAAACTCAGGAGAAATCAGGAACTGTGGGGGATTGGTGCTGTACCTGAACGTGAAGCCCTTGCTGCCCTCGTAAGCATTTGAGCCGACTCCTGTACCAGAAACGCAATCCACCATTGTCCATCCACCGATGCCGTTTTCGAAACTTTCAGCGTATGGCAGGCTGAATGCGAGAAATTCAGTGGTGAAGCTGACTGCATTTGACCAGCCGCTGACAGCTTCGCCTTTCTTGGCGCGCACCTTTATAGTATAAGTTGTGCCGTACTCAAGACCGGTCAGCGTATAAGTCTTGTCTGTGATGTTTTCTGTTACGGTGCCGTTTACGTCGATGTCGAAAAGGCTTTCATCACATGACCAGCTGACAGTGGCTTCCAGACCGCCTTCGTAGTTGACAGTAAGACCTTTGGGTTTGTCAACAACTGTGGTAGGATCCATAAAGGCGAAGTCATCCATGTACATATTAAACTGGTCGTTGGCTGTGTAAGCAACTGCCACATACTTTGTTCCTGCTGGAAATGTGTGCACATATTCCTCCCATGTGCTTGTGGCGGTTATCTCTTCATCCCAATCAAAGGCATTTGTGTCATTGGTAGTTGTTGAATAACCAACTTTAAATGTCTCAGTATAGCTGGCAGGATTTCTGTAGTAGAAAGATACCCTCACGCCGTTTCCGGTTCCCGTCAGTTCGGGAGAGATTAGGTACTGAGGCGGAGTGGTGTTGTAATAGAATTTGAATCCATAGTTACCATTCAGTTTGGCTCCACTATTGATTCCCGTGTTTCCAGTACAGTCGACTAATGTCCAGCCGTCAGCGGACAGGTCGTTGTCCTCAAAGCCATACTCGTAAGGTAAGGCTTGCTGTGCCCATGCCCCTCCTGCAAAGCAGAACATGGCGATGAGCACCATTGCTGCCCTTGCTCTTAGTGCTGAGAGCTTAGGCACAGATAATAGTACTTTTCTGTTCATAATAAAATGTTTAAGAAGTTAATAATTAAAGTTAAGTTGTTACTATTTTGGGCACAAAGATAACAGAATTTCCTTTTTTGACCAAATTTCCTTTCACTTTTTTCTCTTTGGCCGCAAATTAATAATACTTAAGACATTTCATTAGTCACACTAAAAGCAAGCGACCAAGGTCGGGAATGGATACTCACGCTCGAAAATTCTCAAATTTATTTGGAATTTTGCTCGCTTATTCGGATCTTTGCCGCCAGAAAGTATAAAATGATACAATTATGGAAGCAATAGTAGAGAGAACTCCGAGGACGGTCACTGTCCGCATGAGCACCCGGCGCTGGAATCGAATGCTTCAGCTGGAGCAGACCTACAAACTGGCCCGCATCATCAAGCGCAGCATGGAACAGGTGGAAAATGAACCGAGCATGACTCCCGAGGAGGCCATTGAAGCACTGAGGGCACTATGAGTCCGTATCGTGCGCGACGAACTGCAATTGCTTTACATCTACGACAAGGCTGACATGGAAAACGTAAGCGACGCATATCTCCGTGACGTGCTGAAACGCCTGGACAAGTAACCCACCTACCCCTTATATGTTACTATTTATCCCGCCTATCTCACTTGGGGGTCCAAATGAGATAGGCGGGATAAGTGGGTTAATTCCTAAGAATGGCAATATACGCGCCACTCAAGGAGAATTAGTCTTCTTCCTTCATCTCAGCCTCATGCTGCTTGATGAGTTCCTGCTGGATGTCGTTCGGCACGAGTTCGTAGCTGCTGAAGCTGGTGGTGAACGAAGCACGGCCACCGGTCAGCGAACTGAGGGCGATAGAATAGGAAGCAAGTTCCTTCAAAGGAATCTTGGCGCTCAGCTTCTGATAGCCAGCCTCCGAGTCCATACCCATGATGATAGCACGGCGCCCCTGTAGGTCACTCATCACGTCACCCATATAGTCGGCAGGCACTAGTACTTCGAGGTCGTAGATGGGTTCCAGCACCTTAGGACCGGCCTCCTTGAAGGCTGCACTGAAGGCATTGCGGGCTGCCAGCATGAACGACAACTCGTTAGAGTCAACAGGGTGCATCTTACCG
>JAEEGL012526540.1_pt1 | contig 10113 bp, 1 predicted proteins | sample 9134231 | NCBI WGS metagenome assembly JAEEGL01 (sample SAMN16246548, study PRJNA631951) | gut metagenome | biome: gut microbiome; feature: rumen; material: fiber-attached | host: Bos | place: Iran: Karaj | collected 2018-10 | reverse complement strand
TCCAGGAGAACCAATACATAATCAAGGTAATATATATATTGGTAAACCTGATAATGCTACTCATGGATTTAAAGGAACTGTTGCTGATATTATGATTTTTCCTTCAGTTTTAAATGAGAATGAAATTGATACAGCTCATAATCAAGGTTTAGAGGCTTTAAATTATACAGGTGGAACTGATTTAAAAATGAATGTTATTTTTTCTGAAATATTTAAAAGAAAAAAATTAATACTTAAATATGCTCAATATACAAATAAACCTGTTTATAGTGTAGAAAATCTTAATTTAAGTAATAAAAGAATGCTTGAAGTTGTTAAAAATTATGATGCAGAAGAAAAGAAAAATGATGTTGAACCTGAGCCTGAAAAAAAAGATGTTAAAATGGAAAGAATGATAAGAAATATTAGAAGAATGATGGAAGATGAAGATACTTTAATAAAAATAAATAAATTAAATGAAAATGCAAAATTTATTAATACTATTTTTTATTATGCAAATAAAGGTGAAGATAATATTGAAATTGAAAGAGTTTTAAAAATATTTGATGTAATTAGTGGAGAATTATTATTTAATGTTGATCAAAATTTCTTTGAACCTTTGGCTTATAATTTAAATGCTGTTTTATTAAGCAAAGAAGATAATACAAAATATTTAAAAACAAAAACTTTTTTTAAAAATTTAGAAATTGTTTTAGATAAAATTGAAGAAATGAGAATAAAAAAAGAAGAAGAAGATGCAAAATATGAAACAAATAAAAAAAATAAAAAAAATATAAAAAATTTATATGGAAGTACAAAAAGTCGTTTAGCAAGTATTAAAGCACAAAATCAAGCACCAAAAGATAAAATTCAAAGTTTTGGTAATTCAATTCCCGAACATGAAAACTTATTATTAAATACTCAAAATTTAAAAAATGCAATTGACACAGAACAAGAAAAAAATTTACAAAATTATCAATCAACTTTTGTTATTAAATCTCTATATGAAAGACCTAAAAATTTGCCAGGTGAAAATCCTTCATTACCTGAAGTTCAAATTATATCTAATAATACTTCTATAATAACAACTGATAATGAAGATAATAAACAAAAAGCAGATTTAGATACAGCAAATATGATATTAAACTTTGTAGATGAAATATTAGATGAAGAAGAAAGATTAATAAATGATATCAAATTAGATGCCATTAAAACAGAACCTCAAGCAGAAGAAATTGAAAAAACTATTATTGAAAGAAGAAATAAAATATTACATGACAAAGAATTAGAAGAACAAAAAAAATTAGCTGAAGAAGCAGCGAAAAATAAAAAAGATGAAGTTGTCGAAGATAAAAAAAAAGAAGAACATAATAATTTTGACCCTGAAAAAATACCAAATTGGGCAGAAGGTAATTTTGAAATAGTAATAAATCATTGTTATGAATGTCATAAACATACAACAACAACAAAACATTTTGAATACACATTTGTAGATAAATTTAATGAAATAGGAGATGCATTAAAACAAGTTTTTCCAAACATTCAAATTTTGGGTAATTTAGATAAACAAGATTATTATTCTAATTTTGACGTTTATCTTAGAGGAACTGGTCTACCTGGAGATGAATTTGATAGATATTTTATATATAGAAAATGTGATACATTAAAATTCCCAACTGCAAATGAAATAATAGATAAATGTGTTGCTATTGCAATTATGTTCGGAGGTTCAATTAATTTATACAGTGCTCAAGCAAAACAAATAAAAGAAACAATGAGACTTCCAATAACACATGAACATCCTGCTAATTTAAGTGATATTGCAGAAAAAATAAAAACAAAAAGATTAACTCAACCTCTCCAAGAAAAAATTGACCCAGAACGTACCAAATTTTTCTGTACTAATCATGGATGTAATAAAGAATTTGTGCAAAAGGATAATGAAAGAAAAAAACCATGTAAATACCATCCAGGTTTATATCAATTTGGTTCATATAATGGAACATGGCCTGAATGTTGGACATGTTGTGAAGGAAAGTGGGATGACCCAGGATGTAAAGAAGGTGTCCATAATGGAATTCTTTTGAAAGATAGATTAAAATTATGTTTGAATCATGGTGAACCTAATCCAAATAATGGAAAACCAGATAGTTTATGTGGAAAATGGTATAGCGATAAATCTCCAGATGGATGTAAATATCATAGTGGATATATAGAAAAAGGAAGATGGACATGTTGTAGTAATGATGCCTCTGCTCCAGGATGTGTTGAAGGAAGTCATGCAACAGAAGATTATCCAAATGAAAAGGCAAAATTATATTTCTATCCTAAATATTTACCCAATCCTGGTCTTAAATATGAAAAAAAAGAGGGTGATCAAGAGGTCACAACCGCAGATCTTATGAGAAATTGTGGATACTTTAAAATAATAGAAAAAGAATATCCTGATTATAAAGCTATGTATAGAGAAGCTCAAGAACTTTTAAATAAAAAGGATGCTGAAAAAGACTCAGATAGATATTGCTTTAATTGGGGTTGTGGAAAGACATTTAAAGAAAGTAAAAATGGTAGAAAAAGTTGTTTATGTCATCCTGGAAAATGGGATCATGGAAATTCAGGTACAAAAATGGTAGAATATATAAATGAAAAAAATGTAACAGATCCTAAAGAATTAAATAGAGTTACTATATTATGGAAACCTCATTGGTCTTGTTGTGGAAAAGATTGGGCTGAAAAAGGATGCACTAGATGCAGACATCATGGACCTTTAAAATCAGATTTAAATAAATATAATATGACTTATAAGTATCCTGAAAATATACTAAAAATGAGATTTAGAAGAAAGGAAGTTGGAAATAAATGGTTAGAATTTTTGAATGAAAATTATGTATATGATAAAGATAAAGTAAAAGCTATTGTTGAGAAAAGTGGAAAATCTTTAAGTGATCTTCCTAAATTATGTGATGATTTGAGATTATATTTACTTGTTTTACAAGAAGATCCTAGTTATATTTTAAAATATTGGGATGCAGTTAATCAAGATGAAACTGTTAAATTATTTTTAGATGATAATAAAAATATTGTTACTGATAAATTCATTGATTGGTGGTTTAGTGATTATGAAACTTTATATAAAAAATTACATCCAAAAGAAAAACCTAAAAAAGAAGAGAAGAAAGAAGAAGAAAAAGTTGCAGAAGCTTCTTCATAAAATAATTTATTAATTTTAATAAATAAATAATATGTTTTTTAAATAAGATATTTTAAATTTATTATTTTAAATAATTTTTTATTTAATTTTAATAAAAATAAAATAAATTTAATTGTTTATATAAATAAATTTTATATAAATTATTTATAAATTATTAATTTAAATTATATATGAATTTAATATTGTTTTGTTTTATTCAATATTATTTTTTATAAAACATAAAATAGAAAAAAAAGTTTATTTAATTTTATGTTAAATTTTATATGTGTTGTTAATATAAAAATATATTATATTTTATTTATATATACATCATTTGTAAATATTTAACAAGGTCTTCCCGATTCATCAGTTCTTTGTCTAGGAGGTGCAGTAAAAGTCATATCAACTCTAATAATCATTTCTGCAGCTTCACAAGCAGATAACAAAGCTTGTTCTTTGACTCTTAAACATTCATAAATTCCCAATTCTTTCATACTTCCTACAGTTCCATTATTAATATCTATTCCAACATCATCTTTTCCATTAAAGATTTCATTTTTTAAATTAGATATTATTTCATTGCTATCTAATCCCGCATTATTAACAATTATAGTCGGTAAAGCTCTTAAAGCTGCAGCGAAACCTTCAATAGCCAAACTTTCTTTTCCTTTTTCTTCTTTACTTAATTTTTCAACTGCATCGGCCATTTTCATTTCAGAAAAACCTCCACCATAAACAACATTATGTGATTTAACAGTTTCTGCAATAACACATAAAGCATCATGAATAGATCTTTCAGCTTCTTCTAATAAATGTGCACTAGCTCCTCTTAAAACAATGCTACAAGCTTTATTATTTTTGCATCCTGTAAATTTAATAACTTTGTCTTCTCCTATCATAATTTCTTCAACTTTTTCACATGTTCCTAAAACAGCTTTTTCAGGTGTATCGAAAGTAGAATATATTTCTCCTCCTGTTACTGCAGCTAATCTTTCAATTCCATCGAAATCTGCATGTTCTATTACCATAATTCCTTTATCAGCCATTAATTGTTCAGGATAGTTATATATTAATTGACGGTTAATAAATATATCACATCCATAAGCTAAAATTTTATCAACTTTACTTTTCATTTTTTCTTTTTCTGCTTGTTCAATTTCAGCAACTTTTTCTACTGAATCGACTTGAACTCGAGAGCCATATATTTTAATTTTATCGTAGTCCATTGGAGTGTTTGCTATTAAAATTTTGGGGTTGGTTTTTTCTTTAGGACATCCAACACTTATACTTTTTTCTAGAATAAATCCTTCTGCTAAAAAACTATCTGATAAACTTGCTCCAGGTTTTTTAATAACCTTAATTAAATCGAGGGATGGGTTATCTCCTAATCTTAAAACAGCATCTACCACTAATTTTGAAAACATATCTTTTTCATGTGTAACTAATTTCGAAGATAAAGTTGTTTTAGCGATATTAATTAAATCATTATAATATGCCTCTTTATTTTCGGAATTATTAATACCTAAAGTTAATAATGTTTTTTGAGCAACGTCTCTTGCTTTTCTATAACCTGAAATTATATTTTGAGGGTGTATTTTTTTATTAATTAATTTTTCTGCTTCTCTTAATAATTCTCCTGCTAAAACTGCAACTGTTGTTGTTCCATCTCCAACTGCTTCATCTTGTGTTTTAGATATATCAATTAATATTTTTGCTGCTCCATTATCTACATATACGCTTGAAAGAATTGTTGCTCCGTCGTTTGTTATTTTTATTTTGTTGTTTCCTCCTTCATCACTCATTGGTTGTAATATTTTATCCATTCCTTTTGGACCTAATGTGCTTTTTACGAGATCTGCCACTGCGATTGCTCCTACAAAGGAACTTAAACGAGATTGCTCATTTTTTTCTTCGTTTGTTTGTTGGTTGACTATTGTTGGCATTCTTAATCCTATTCCTTCGTTTGTTGTTGTGAGCATTTATTGATTTAAATAAAATTTATTAATTTAATTTTTTTTTGGATTTAAATTTTATAAAAATAATATTTTTAATTAATATTTTAATAATTTATTTGTATATAATTGAAATTATTTCTTTTTGAGTTCAAATTTAAATGTTTTTTATTTATAAATTTAATTTAAAATTATTAATTATGGATAAAAATAAAAATTATAAAATTAAAATCTTTAAATATTTTTAAACTATGAATTGTATAAAAATAAAATATATATGATTTACATTGTTATTTTAAGAAAAAATTATTAAATGAAAAAAAAATATTAATCTATTAATAATAACATATATAATATATTTAATTTAAAATATTTATTTTAAATATATAATATTTTATATATTTATTATTAATTTTTAAAATGATAAATTTAAAATTAAATACAAAATTTAATTTAATAAAAAATATTATTATAATATTATTTATTATATATTATTATATAATTAAAATATTATTTCTTAACTAATTCGGAATTAATTTTTCTAAATAACGCATTGAACTTTTGATGTGTACATGTATAGGTATTAAAATTTAATAAATTATACCAAATATCTAAATTTTGAACAGAAACTTCTCCAATATCATCTTCACTAAAATTATCTTTTACTCCTTTCATTTCAGCAAATTGTTTAACACCCGAAAGCATTTCTTTAATAAATTCATAAATAATTTCATAATATTCTTTTTGATAATATTTAAAATCTCGATTTTTTTTTTCTTCATTTTCACCCATTGAATTTCTACATCTAATTTTTAGATTAAATATTTTTTGATTAATAATTTGAATAAACTTTTCATTTAATAAAACTCTTCCATATTCAATATTATCACATTTTTCATCATTATTAACTTCCATTGAATTAGTATTATTATTGTTTGCATTATTATCTTTTTTTTTATCTTCTTTTTTTTTATTTTTATTGTCTTTTGCATTGTTGCTTGATGTTTGTTGTTGCATTGAAGTTCCTGTTGTATTTTCATTTCCTGAATTGTTTCCTAATAAATAAATAAAATTAAAATATTTTTCTTTATTGTCAAATGTTGAATTAAGTCCACTTAAATGATTAATTAAATCATAAGAAATTGTAACATAATTAACATTAATTTGGTTATTTTTAATAAAATTAATTTTTTCTAATTCATCATTAAATGTAGAAATATTAAATTCAATGTAACATTTTTGTTGATAATTCGCTGAATTATTTTTTAAAAATTTATGTAATTTTGAAACAATTTTTATTTTTTCATCTAAATTATCATCAATGAGGAAATTAAAATTAAAATATTCAATTTCTTTTATGAAGTTTTTAATAATATTATAAACATCAAAAGGATCAATTCCGCCTTTAATAGCAACATTTTGAGTAAAATCTTTATTTTTCTTTTTATTTAAATAGTCACTTTCAAATATTTGTAAAGCAATTTCTCTGGGTAATTTACTAGCATCGACTAAAGAAGTATTATTACATAAATCATATGTATTTTCATTTAATAATTTTTTGATATTAAATAATTTCATAGTTAAATCTGAATAATAAATAAAATCTTTTATATAATTATTATATTCTTTATTATCAACTGAAGTTTTTTTATTTTTGAATTCGTTTATTTTATCTTTTAATTCATCTCCGACATATTCTTCTTTTAAATAAGGTAGATCATCGTTTTCTTTGTCATAGAAATGTTGAGTGTTGATTAATGAGTTTATTTTATTTACTATTTGTGAATAGTCGACGTATTTTAAATTTTTATTTATATCATATTCAGCTAATAATAAACTAACATCTGATAATTCTTTTAATATTTCAAGAATACTGAAATTATTTTCGAAAATATAAAAATCTGTTTTTGCGATTGTTAGTGCTTCTTCAAAGAATTTTTTTGATTCTTTTAATGATGGTGACCATTCTTTATAAATTTTTTCATTGTAATAGTGATTGAATTTAAATAATATTTCTTTATTTACTGTTAAAACATCGATGTTATTTTTCTTTAATAATTTAAAATCGTTTATAAATTCGCTTTGTAAAAATTCTTTTAAAGATTTATTAAATTTGTATTTTGAAATTATTCCTTTTAAATAATTTATTATTATTAAATACATTGTGTGTGGGAATAATTGTCTTTTTATAATAATTTCTAAATCTTTTAAAATTGAAGAACATAATTTAATATCAATTGAATTTATTGAATTATTAATAATTTGGAAATAAACATATTTTAATTCTAATTTACATAACAAATCTGTAAATTTATAATAAATATTTTCAAAAGCGTCTTTATTATTTTCTATTTTACATGAATTGTAATTTTCTTTATCGTAATTTTCATTTGTTGTTGCTGATTCAGTGTCATAAAAATCGATTAAATTGCTTTTATTTTGATTATCATCTTTTTTTGCATCTTTTTTATTTTGAACATTTCCTGAATTATTTTCTTTATCAATTAATTTATTCATCATTTCTTTGTCTATAAATAAATTATTTAATACTTTTTCAGTAAAAGCAGTTTGCGGCTCAATTAAATAATTAAATTCCAAATATTTTTCCCAAATTAAATTTCTTGCTAATTTTAAGAAATTAATAGCTAAATCATAATTTTTTTCTGTGTATAAATATTCAGCATAATTTCCATAAAAAATAGCTAATTCATAATCATCAATGAAATATTTATTTTCTTTTCTATTTAAAATTTCGTTGTAGGAATTTTCTGAATTTTTAATTTCATATTGTTGAATGTAAATGTAAGTTTCAATTTCTTTGCAACGAATGAAATAATAATTATCATCGACTTTTTTTGAATTTTTTTCCATACATTTTATAATATAAATACAATCATTAAGTCTATTCATTTTAAATAAATTAATTAAATGAAGATAATGTAATTTAAACCAATAAATGCTATTTGGTATTATTCTTTTATTGTTATAAATTATATTTGATATTTGATTTAATAGCTCTTTTATTGCAATTTCTGGATCGATTTTTGGTTCTTCGATTTTTTCATCTTTTTTTTTATTATCTTTTTTTGCTGTTGTTGCTGCGGGTTTTGTATCTTTTTTAGCATCCTTTGCATTTTTTCCTTTCGCTTGAGAGGCGCCCCCTGCCATTCCAGTTACGTTAATTTCGCTCGGTTTTAAATCGAATTGATAATCTTCGCTATTGTCGAAATTTAATATTTTATTTGAATTGCTTTTTGAGAGTTTATTAAAGTTTTCTATTGCTTTGTATAAAATCATTGAGGAATTTAAATATAATCCTTGACATTCATAAACTCTACTTAATAATATTCGATAATTGAATATTAATTCATAGCGTTCTTTTGATAGTTCAATATCGTTTTTATTGTATTTTAATGTTATGAAATTACGAACTTCATCCATTGTTATTCTATTTGAATCTGTGATTTCGGATAATTTTTGATTTAAAACTTTTAAATTTTCGCTGTAATTTATGTCATAAATTTTTATAAATTTCATACAATTTGAAATAAAACAAATGTCTTCATATGCGCTTAATAATGAAATATTTTCTCGACATTCTTTTTCTATTCTAATAAACATTTCTTCTCTTTGATTTACAAAATTTGTTTTTTCAGGGTACATTAAATAACTATCTTTATTGAATATTTTAAATAAAATTACCAATTTAGAATAAATTAAATAGAAATAATTATTACATCCTAATAAATTTTTTAATTCACTATCCACAGAAAGTTTCATAAAATTATTAACCGAACTAACATTTTTTTCATCATCAGGTGGTAAGTTATTAAAGTAATTAATTTTATCTTCATTATGAGATAGATTAGCATATCTTCCAGTGAAATATTCTTTATAACCCGTATTAATAATTTCAGGTAGGTCAAACTTTTTAATGACTTTATAATATATCATAATAGCTTCATTTATATAACCTAACTCCGCGAGGCATATAATTTTAAGTATTCTTGAATAAAGTGTATAATTTACATTTCTACATATATCGCATGATAAATATTCTGCTAAGCATAACATTGGAAGGCAATTTTCGTAATTATTATAACCAATTAAAATTTCAGATAATTCTATTAAACTTATTAATAAATCTCCGGATTTTATATTAAATTTATTGTTAAAAATATCAACATTTGAGTTTATTTCATTTAATCGAAATGTTCCATATTTAGCATAAATCATTGGATTAGGAACGATGTTATTTAATATATAAAATGTGATTTTGCTTGCGAATAATGCGCTTTCTCTTTGAATGTATAATTGATTATCGTAGCAATATTTTGCCATTTTGTGTAAGATTTTAACTGCGTAACAAAAAGATGGAATGACATAAATATTTTTTTCGCCTTTTTTGTTAATGTAATCTTCGAATTTAATTTCTCTATATGCTTTAATTGAATATAATTTTTGAAAAACTGTGTCAATTGCTTCACTAAAATAAACTTCAGCTTTTGATTTTTTGTTTTCGTCATCCATGCTATATAAAATTAAACTCATTTCGTATAAAATTTGAATTAATAAATAATTTTCTTGTCGTTTTTTAAGAACTTTTATGCAATTGACAAAATAATTTAAAATATTATTTTGTAAATTATTAATTGCTTTGACTCTTGAATTATATTCTTTATAATTAATATTGAAATTATATTTATATTTTTTCATTGAGATTATTTCAATTTGATATTCTTCGATTTTTTTTCTGCATAAATCAACTGCTTTTAAAGCATTATTAGCATCATTTAAGAAATTGTTGTATAATTCTTCACTTTTTTCTTTATCATTTCTATAAATGTCACTTATAGATTTAAAAATATGAAGTTGTTTACTTAAAATATTATAATCTCTTTCGAAATCAATTTGTTCTTGTGGAATTTCGCCTGTGATTAATTGTTGTCTTTTATTTTTTTTTCTGGAATTTTTCCAATTTTCATACAATTC
>JAEEGL012445818.1_pt1 | contig 10113 bp, 10 predicted proteins | sample 9134231 | NCBI WGS metagenome assembly JAEEGL01 (sample SAMN16246548, study PRJNA631951) | gut metagenome | biome: gut microbiome; feature: rumen; material: fiber-attached | host: Bos | place: Iran: Karaj | collected 2018-10 | reverse complement strand
TCCGTACAGTGTGTGTATGTGTGTGTCGCAACTGTGTCCCGCATGCCATGGGAAACACAGATATTTACTGTTCTTTGCCGGCCTCAATACGGGTGGCAGTGACGCGGCCGGCGGTTCAGTTATAGGTAAAAACAGTGGTGAAGTCCAGAAGACCGTGGAGAAGGACCGGCAGCCAGATCGTTCCGGATTTCTCCTTGAGATATTGCATCAGGCATCCGAACGCCACAAATCCGAGGAACCCTCCGGAGAAGAATGCCGTGATATCAGTCCCGGTGAGCGATCTCCACCCCGAATAGCTGAACAGGTGCAGCATCGAGAAGCAGATCCCGGGGACCAGGTATCTCACGGGCCATTTCGCGTCTCTCAGAAAGTACGTGCACACATCTCTGCAGACGAATTCCTCCGAGAATGCGACGAGGATGAAATAGTAGGGAAGCGCGAACAGGACGGAGATCCTGTCTTCCTTGACTGTCAGGCAATATGCGGTGATCACGAGAGTGATGAGGCAGAGTGCTGCGGCAGAGATGCGCTGCCACTTTCCCTCCAGTTTCAGGTACATCTTCTCCGCGAAATCTTTCTTCAGCATAGAAGCGAAGAGTATGAACAGGAGAAGGGGAAAGAGGAGAAGGACGAAGCCCTGCTTCAGGATGCCGGGGAGATCCTCCGACGCTTTCGAAGCGGCGACGGCGTCTCCGCTGAGGACAAGGGGATACAGATACAGCGCTGTCACTGCGAATTCCGCGGCGCAGACCGATATGGCCAGTAGGATATTGATGATCTGTTTCTTTTTCATGCTTTCTTTTTTCAACGTTTTGTCATGACGGCTACGGCGCATGGGATGCGTCCTTCCGCCATCCTCACGGATACGTCCCTGTATCCGGCGTCCCGGAAAAACTGCCTGTAGCTCTCCGGGGTAAATTGCCTCTTGAAGTCCGCTCCGGCTTTTCCCACAGCGGACGCGAACGCGCTGGAATTGCCCTTCTTGTCTTTGTTCATGTAGGTCGGCAGGATAAGCAGTCCGCCTGGTCTGCAGACTCTGTCCAGTTCCTGCAGAGCCTTGAGAGGTTCGTCCAGCAGGTGGATGACATTGCCGGCGACCACCTTGTCGAAGGAACCGTCCGGATAGGGAAGGGACGTGATGTCCGCGTTCTCGAAGGTGACGTTGCTATAGGATGCGCAGTTCTTTTCCGCCTTTTCCAGCATTTTCCGGGAAAAGTCCGTAGCTGTGAGGTGACCGCACTTTTCCGCGATCCCGGTTGTGAGAAGTCCTGTCCCGCACGCGCATTCCAGGACCTCGTCGCCGGGATCTATATAACCGGACACGATCTTTTTCAGGGCGCGGTGCGTCCGGGCGTTGATGATGTTCACGAAGATGTCATATACGCCTGCAACATTATCCCAGAACATGGATGCATCTCCTTTTCCCTGAATATGATGACCCGTTCCTCCGTTTTATTTCAGTCCTTTGTCCTGTCGTAGCGGAGGCGGTATTCGCAGCAGTCCGCTCCTTCGGGGAGCGCGGAGTTGCGGTCGTAGCGGATGTGGCGGAACCCTTTGGCGTATTCCTTGTCCATGCTGCAGATGCAGAGGGCCGCTTTCTCCGTGCCGAGCTGCTTTGCCAGTTCGTGGTACGGGCAGGATAGGATATCCACGCCGTACATCTCAGGCGGTTCGGATACCAGCCGCCTCTTGTACCCTTTGGCCTCGCTGCTGTTTTTGTCCGCCAGTTTTCCGGCGTTTTTCCACAGATATTTGTCCACGCCGGGGATGCTTGTAAATATACGGACTGCTCCGGCGAACTTCTTTCCGAGATCTCTGCCGTATCCGCAGAGCAGGCTTTCGGCATCCAGGCCGTTGGATTCCAGGGCGCGGTACAGGGCGACACAGGGGAGAGCCATATATCCTTTGTGTTTCCTGATTTCCGGATCCTCTTTGAGTATGCGGATATACTCTTCTCCGGCTTCTGCCCAGATCTTATTTGCCTTTTCCCGGGGTACGGAGGAGAGCAGCTGTTTCCGGAAAGGCCTGAAGAAGATCTGTCTGTCTATCGGATTCATTAATTTATTCCTTCGTTATTTGATGCATGTGAAGCAGCCGATGCCTTCCACATGGGAAACATGCGCTTCACTGTACATGCCGGACAGTCTCTCCCTGAGGCTGTCTTCCGTTTCATACGGCGGGGTGAAGAAACCCCTCGGCTGATACAGTTTTTCGATGAACCAGTCCGTTCGGGAGCAGGCACCTTTTATGTAGAAACAGCCTGTAAAGGTACCGCCCTTCCGCAGGACTCTGTACGTCTCCCTGTATGCTGCTTCCTTGTCCGGGAAGGCGTGGAAGCCGTTGAGGGAGAGGACCGTGTCGAAACTCCCGTCCGGGAAGGGAAGAGCCCCGACGTCGCCCTGCACGAAACGGATATTCCTGATCCCCATATATCCCGCTTTTTTGCGGGCGGAGGCCATCATGGCTTCGGAATAGTCCAGACACGTGATCCGGGCGTCCGGAAGATCCCTGTACACAGGCATCGTAAGGACGCCTGTTCCCACCGGGACTTCCAGAAGATCTCCTGAGAAATCCTCCGGTACGCCTGACAGGGCTTTCTCGATATATTCGTGATTTTTCTCTGCGTCCATGTTCCAGACGACGCGGCAGATGGCTTTGCCGGGCAGGGTGGAACAGGTCATCATGCCGTCATAGAAACCGGTATGGCTGCCGGACAGCTTATATGCGTTCCGGATCTGGTCTTTTCTCGTCATGGTCACGCTCCTTTGAAATGGATCCTGATGATCTTCATCTTTACGAGACGGTCGCAGAAAAGAAGCATGAGCTTGTGGAAGAGACCTACTTCATGGTAGATGTCCCTGTATCCTCTCATGTAGCTCTTTGCCGATACCGACGCGAAACTGCCGCTCCAGCCGGCGAGCTCTGTTTCGTCTTCAACGGAGAAAAAAGCGTCAACGTCCGTTATGCCTGCTTCCCTGAGCCAGGTGGAGCGCATGAGTCCGGCTCCTTTCCTGTTGCAGCAGTCGAAGACGAGAACGGCTCCGGGAAACCTCTCCGCCATTTCCGAGAACATGGCCTTCACTGCCTCCGTCCGGAAGTAGTAGAAGACGCCGGTGGCGTAGAAGATGGCGCCTTCCGGCGCGTCGATCCTGTCCATCCAGGAGAGATCGTTCAGATCGCAGGGGATGTTTTGTTCCCGTTCCCCCGCGGGAAGAAGTTCTTCTCTCACCTTTATGACGTCCGGAAGATCCAGGTTGTAGCCGCGGCATCTGCCGTTGTCTGTCCTGCGGAAGGTGTCGTCCAGGCCGCAGCCCATGTTCACCACGGCGGCGTCGGGATGGACTTTGAGGTATTCTTCGATCTCGCAGCGGATGTCGTACTGGCGCTGGGCCACCTCCAAGGCTCCGAAGAGACCTGCGGCGGATTCCATGCGCCTGCGTTTGTCCGCAAAATCATAGTCCAGGGAATCGCAGATGCGTTTCGCTTCCGGATCCGAGAACAGATGCGGGAATCTCTCCGAGCAGATGAGCCTGCCGAAAAGAGGGATGACAAGGGTCTCCTGGACCGTATTTTTTTCGATATGGTACTTTTCCATTTGTATTCCTCAGCCGAGTGCGACGTCCAGAGCCATCATGAGGCTGAATCCGAACGAGAACATCAGTACGCCGACGTGCGAGTGTTCCCCGCGGGCCATATCGGGGATGAGTTCTTCCACCACGACGTACAGCATGGCGCCTGCGGCGAAACTGAGCAGGTAGGGCATCGCGGGAACGATGATCAGGGAGGCCAGGACGGTGATGAGCCCGAAGACGGGCTCCACTGCGCCGGACAGGACGCCGTAAACGAATGATTTTCCTTTATCTGCGCCTTCCGCGTGGAGAGGCATGGAGATGATGGCGCCTTCCGGGAAGTTCTGGATCGCGATGCCGAGGGCAAGGGCGAACGCACCGCCCGCCGTGATCTCCGCCGCTCCGGACACCAGTCCGGCGTATACGACGCCGACCGCCATGCCTTCCGGGATGTTGTGCAGGGTAACGGCGAGGACCATCATCGTGGTCCTGGCGAGCCTGCTTCTGGGGCCTTCCGCTTCCGTCGCGTTGCGGTGCAGATGGGGAATGACGTGATCCAGTATGAGGAGGAACAGGATGCCCAGCCAGAATCCCGTGACGGCGGGAAGAAACGACATCCTTCCCAGCGCGGCGGACTCATCCATGGCGGGGATGAGGAGGCTCCATACGGAAGCCGCGACCATGACGCCTGCGGCAAAACCGGTGAGAGCCCTCGTCACTTGCTGGCTCAGTTCTTTTTTCAGCAGGAAAACGCATGCGGACCCGAGAGAGGTGCCGATGAACGGAATGAGCAGACCTGCGACCACGGATCTCATCTGAAGCTGAACAGTCCTTTCTTCTGATAGGGCGCTGAAGATACGGCGAGACAGTCGTATCCCGTCGCCGCGATGGCGTTCTTCAGGACGAGCTCGTCCGGCGTCTCTTCGGTAAGAAACGTCGCTTCTTTCTTTGCGCGGGAAGCGGATACCTTTCTGGCTTCGGGAACGGCGTTGCGGATGGCGTCACAGACGTGCGCTTCGCACATGCCGCACATCATGCCCTCTATTTTCAGGGTGGTCTGGATCATCTGAGTCCTCCGGCATATCTGTTTTCAAGTGGTTCTTAGCGTTAGCCATGGCTAACTCCAAAAGATATTATACCCTTCTTTTGGAAAAAAGCGAGGTGTATGGAAAGATTTTGCGAAAAAAAGAGGCCCGCTCTGTGCCGGCCTCCCGTATGTCCCTTTCCGGAACGGAGCACCGTCCGGGCGTCGCAGGAAAGAAGTATTTTTCCATCCTTTACCGGGATCGCCGGACTTCTTCGTCAGGTTTCTGATTCCGATCATGCGGTTCTTTCGCTACGATAAGCGAGAAATAACCGGCGTCGTCCGGAATCTCGTCAATGCCGCGGTAGATCTTTTCATTCTCCATGCTGCAGTTCTCGACTGCGGACACGTCCCGTCCGCTCTCTCTAAGCAGCCGCTTGACCTCCTCCATATGGCTTGCCGATTTCATGAGAACGTAGTTGCCGCTCTGATCCAGTCTGTTGCCTGTTTTGTGCACTGCCGGAACGATATGAAGGGGCTCGTCCCATTCGGCAAGCGGGAGATTGAGCCTGGCAGCCGCCGCGCAGAAAGAGGTGACGCCGGGTACCAACTGTACGTCATAACCGTCTTCCAGGAGGATCTCCATCAGATAACTGAAAGTGCAGTAGATCGACGGGTCTCCAAGGGTGATGTATACCACGTTTCTGCCCTCATCCAGATACTTCTCCAGCAGAGCGGCGCCTTTTTTATGTTCTTCTTTGATGAGTTCGAGGTCCCTGGTCATCGGCATGTATACAGGTACCAGTTCCTTTTCGGCGATCTCGGGAACGATCGCGGCCGCGATGCGGTAAGCGACGGTCTCTCTTGCTTCCTTGCCCGCCACAGCGATGACGCCGTTCTCGCGTATGATCCTTATCGCTTTTGCGGTCATGAGTTCCGGATCTCCGGGACCGACTCCCACTCCGAATGCCGTGCCTCTCATCTGGCGATCCTCCTTTTTTGATTAAGAATGAAGAAACAAAGCGGAGCAGTCCGAACTGTTTCAGAAGGATCTCGGCTGAAGGCCGCCGAACAGGCTGTCGCGGATCTCGATATCGCTGCCGTCCGGAGACTCGAAGCGCATCTCGGGCTCGAATGCCATACCGAGGCTGCCGGAATCGGCGATGATCCCGCCGGTGCGGCCGACGTACTGATCCAGGTTGCTGTAGACGTTCCAGCCGTTCCTGCTGACCAGCAGTCCTGCTTCCTTTGTTTCAGTGGTGACGTCGACGGAGATGGCGGCGTACTTGACTTCCCGGGCGTTGACTTCCTTTTTGCAGGGACGAGCGCCGTTGAAGAAGTAGTTGCCGTCCGTCCAGACAGGCAGCTTGTCGTAATACCGGTCGCTTTGGGGAGATCCCATCCCGCAGTATCCTTCATACTGCTTCTGCCACTCTTCGGAAGTCGGGTAATCGTCATAGGGGAACGTTCCGCACGCGAAGTTCCAGGTATCCCATGCGGTAATGAACTTGAGGACCCGTCCCGCTGTTCCGAGCGTCCTGTGGAGACTGAGGAGATTTTTCGGAAGGTCCCGCTGGACGAAGAAGTTGCGGTAAAAACGGCAGTCTCCGTGCAGGATCGTCATGAAGCCGGCGATATCGGTCCCGTGGGGGACGTGATAGGGCGTGTATCTGGGACTCGGCAGCCGGACCGTACCGTTGTCCGTGCCCGTGCCGACGCAGGTGATCGAGCCGTAGAAGAGGTTGTTCACGAAAGCGGCGCCCTGAGCGGCCATTTTGACGGACCGTTCGGAGAGCAGCCAGTTATTGTCCACCAGCGTGGGCCCGTGGGATACCTCGATGAAGAGATCCTCGCCGAGACTTCCCATAATGCCGAAAACTTCCTTCGTGCCGATCCTGCTCAGGTCGCGGTCGGTGGAATTGTGGTGGAAAAGGTTGCCGGACACGCGGGTGCCCTGCGCCTGCCAGTCGAGCCACAGGCCGCGGGTGCAGTGGTGGATATGGTTGTTGCGGATGACGGTGTCGATGGCGGCGTGCATCTTGATGCCGCCGATCTCCGCGCCTGCCAGGTTCTTCTTGACGTTGATGCGGTAGATGTGGTTGTCCTCGATAAGGGAGAAGATACCGCCCAGATGGCCGACGATGCCGGTCTGTCCGCAGTCGTGGATCGTGCATCTGCGGATGATATGAGACCCGACGGTCTCCCTGTTCCAGCTGCCGTAGGACGCTTCGCAGATGCATTCCCGTTCAGTCTGCGTCCCGTCCTTGTATTTCCATTTCAGCCATTTGTTGTCGTTGTCCTTCTGCAGGCATTTGCCTACGGAGATCCCGGAGCATTTCGACTCGTAGATCTCGCAGTCTTCGATGATCCAGCCCTTGGACCAGTGGGGACCGATCATGCCGTCCTGATAAGCGGTGGGCGGCGCCCACTGCGTGGCGGCCTCGCGGACCGTGAAGCCGGACAGGGTGATATAGCCCACGCCCTCCTTCGAGGGCAGGAAGCAGTCCTGCCTGACGCTGATCTCCACCTCCTCCTGATTGGGATCGAGCCCGTGGAAATTCGCGGTGATGACGGTCTTGCCGTCCTTCTGCGCGCAGTGCCAGACGTAGACGGAGAAATCCCTGTCCCAGGACTCCGGCGAAGGTTTCGGACGCAGGACCTTATCGGGATCGGTCACCTCGTACATCGATCTGTGATTGAGATAAACGTCTCCCGTGTGCGCGGTCATGTTTGCGTCGAACCAGTCGCCGCTGACGGGCGTGTCGAAGGGGTTGTAGTCCCCGAAGATCCCGTTGTCGACGGAGACTTCCCAGACGCCGTTTCCTTTGTCGGTCCAGCCCCTGATCTCCTCCGCGCCGGTGATCACCGCTTTCAGCGGTTCGGAGGACCGGTAGGTGATGCGGGCTTCCGGCGTTCCGGCGTTCTTCGGATCCACATATTCCCGGTAGATCCCGGGATAAACTACGACCTCGTCTCCCGCGGAAGCCACGTCGGCGGCCTGCTGGATCGTGGAAAACGGATGATCGGGGGAACCGTCCTGAAAGCCGGACGAGTTGCAGTCCACATGGTAAAGCATGATGCGTGTCGCTCCTTCGATTTGCTTTTTGTTTTCTGTGCTCTGATATAAAAATACCACAACAGGGACAGGGAAAAAAACGAGAGAGAGCGAAAAAAAAGGCATGTAAAGGCGCTGCATCCGCTCTCACATCTCCTTGTACGGTTATGCTACAATAAAAACGTATTCGATTATCTGAAAGGAGCGGCACATCATGGTCGATAAAACTACTTTTTCAGTAAATGCGACAAATCTCACCATGCGCATCCAGCAGGCGGACATATACCTCAAGGAATTCGAGAACGAAGTGAAGAGAGCGAACGGCGCCACGGGGATCTTCCGCTCCAAGGAAGACGCACTGGCCCGGATCATGATCCTCAACGAGTTCGCGCCGAACGATCCCAGGGTGAAGGACCTGTTCGAAAGAGCGAGGAACTGCATCAAAGGCGCTTCGGGCAACTTCACGGAGATCACCGACGAGATGACGCAGTATATCCGCAACGAGGAAGCCATCAGAGCGCTGTACGCGGAAAAGAGCGAACGCGCGTGGAACGCGCTTGCCGCCGAGTACGCCGACAGGATGATCGAAAAAGTCTTCCCGGCGCCGGACGTCAAGAAGATGCCTCTCGACGAGATCAAGGGCAAATACGTGATCCTGGACGAGGTCCGTTACCCGATGAACCAGTTCATGGGCGTCACGGGCGAGTTCATCCACGTCGGGAAGCGTTCCACCGGCATGTATTTCGTGAAGATCGACGGCAGACAGTGGCTCGGCCCGTATGAAGCTGTCAAGCGCTACAGGAGACTTGTGGACTCCACGATGATGGAAGTGGACAAATGGACGGTGCTGGGCGAGATCACGGACCTCACCATGGAGATCCCGGAAGCGGGAGAGAACAAAGTGGGCGGACCCGTCTACGCGCCGGTCGTCGAGCCCGTCGCGCTCTACGTCCCCGGACATGTCCTGGGACTGTACGACCCGGAATGCGAGACCAGCGGCCGTTTCGTGGACGAGGAAGAGGTCGCCGCCATCAAGGAAGCCTGGTACACCGAAAAAGAAGTGCCGGAGGACGTCACGCCCGAAAGGCTCGTCGAGATCTTCCGTCAGGCGATCAAGGAGAAAAACTACGACCTATACGTCGACTGCATTCAGCCGGAGAGAAGACAGAACCCGACGCAGGAATCCCTGCTTCTGTACTACTGGGATCTGCATCAGGAACGCTTTCACGGCGAATACGTCCACGCGGAAGTCGTGCCGGAAGCCACGAAGATCACCGTCGTGAAAGGATACAGCGACGAGAGCGGACTGGAGTCGTACTTCCTGTCCGCGGAGGAACAGCAGAGCATCGCTTCCAGATACGGTGAGAAAGTCGAGTACGCTTCCGTGCAGACGGTCTCCTTTGACAAGAGCGGCAAGCAGTTGGGAAGTCCCGTCAGAAGAAATCTCATCCGTACGAACGGAGGCAGATGGTTCGTGCGTGATTACGAGATCCGGTTCTGACGCGCGGGACACCACTTCACTGATACGGAGGGAATACGATGGGAGAAGCGATCAATTTCACTGAGGAAGAGCAGAAGGCGTTAGTGGCCGAACAGATCGAGGAATACAGAAAATGGCAGAACCTGGACGAGGGTTCGCTCAGAGCGGATCTTACGGCCCTCATCAACAGGATCAATGCCGTCACCAAACTGCTGGAGAACGTTGTCGTCTACCGGAACTATGACGAAACGGAAAGCGCCTTCGAATCGCTCTACGTCAACGATCTGGGACCCGGCGGATGGGTCCAGAATTTCTACAATCTCAACTGGAGGGATCTGGGCGAATACAGGGGGAAAGGGTATGCCCCGCCCTGGTACGGCACTCTTCCGAAGGAGCAGCAGAAAGCGTTCGACGCTGCAATGGCCTACTTCGAGGACGCGTACCACGTGATCAAGCCCATGAACGAGATCCGCGACAACATGATCCTGCTGCCGCTGGAGAACGGCTACAAGCTGATGCGCGCCTATATGAACTTCGAGGACGCGGGTTTCTCCGAGGATATGTTCCACGCCATCAACGACGACGTCGAGCGGGTCAACGAACTGCTCAACAAGAGCTGGAGCTACATGGAGGACCAGGCAAGACTCGCGAGGGAGTACTACAGACAGAACGCAGGCAAAACGTCCGAGGATTCGCTGAGGACCGGCTACCGCCAGGCGCGGATCCGGGATTATCAGATCCTTCTCGAATCCTATAAGCTGGACAAACACTTTGTGAAGCGGGGCGACGGCAGTTTCAGCGTCGAGTCCGGATGGATGGCGGATATGAAGGTCATCGACAAATACACCCTACAGGTCTCCATCGTCGAAAACATCAGCGACGTCATGAAAAAGATCCGGGAAAACGTCCCGAAGATCAATGTCAGCCTCAACGAGGCCTACAAGCAGGTCAAGGAAAACCGGTTCCTCGCGCTGGTCAACGCCCT
>JAEEGL011121409.1_pt1 | contig 10113 bp, 7 predicted proteins | sample 9134231 | NCBI WGS metagenome assembly JAEEGL01 (sample SAMN16246548, study PRJNA631951) | gut metagenome | biome: gut microbiome; feature: rumen; material: fiber-attached | host: Bos | place: Iran: Karaj | collected 2018-10 | reverse complement strand
GGCGATTCAAGATATTTATAAAGCTATAGCCTCGCATAACTAAATAGACTAAGGAGACGCATCATTGATGTTGTCTCCTTTTTTTATTTATGTGCATATCTATTTTCTGGGGGTGTTTCTAAAATTGATTATTTACTATGTGTGCATATAAATAGAACTAAAATACGGTCGTAAACTTTCATTTTGAAAGACGATAGGCATAATAGAAATATAATTGTAAATTATTGTTGTGAAATTCTTGCGTATTATAAATATGGGTTGTATTTTTGTCAGCGTTGTCAAAAATGGGTAGTGAAAGCCAAAAACTATGTTTTTGTGTAAATACCCCTCTAAAAAAGAGGGGGTGTTTTGAAAAATGCACTATTTTTGACGCGCATTTAGAAACAGGAATAAACCAAAATTCAATATTTATGGCACAACTAAGATTCAATGCTCTAACGAACCTCCTAAACAAAAAGGTTCCCGACATTAAGTTCCCCGAAAAACGAGTTTCGGAATTTTATGGCGAACTCGTTTTCAACGATGAGGCAATGAAGAAATATCTTCAGACATCGGTTTATAAAAAGGTAAAAGAGGCCATCACCAATGGCGCACTCATCGACCGCAATCTTGCCGATGGTGTGGCTGCTGGTATGAAAGCTTGGGCTCTCGACCACGGTGCAGTGCACTTCACTCACTGGTTTCAGCCTTTGACCGATGGCACTGCCGAGAAACACGATGGCTTCATCAACTATGGTCCTGACGGAAAAGTTATCGAGGAATTTGCCGGCAAACACCTCGCACAGCAAGAACCTGACGCATCGTCGTTCCCAAGTGGTGGTATTCGTCAGACCTTCGAGGCTCGTGGCTATACGGCATGGGACGTTTCGTCGCCTGCATTCATAGTTGGCTCTACACTCTGTATTCCTACCATATTTATATCATATACTGGTGATGCTCTCGACTACAAGACTCCACTCTTGAAGGCTTTGCACGCTGTAGATAAAGCAGCAGTTGACGTTTGCCAGTACTTCGATAAGAATATTACTAAGGTATATTCATACTTAGGCTGGGAACAAGAATATTTCCTCGTTGACGATGGCCTCTATATGGCACGCCCTGACCTTATGATTACTGGTCGTACGCTTATGGGTCACGCAGCAGCAAAAGACCAGCAGCTCGACGACCACTACTTTGGCTCAATTCCTGAACGCGTGGCATATTTCATGCGCGACTTGGAGGTTGAGTGCCAACGCCTTGGTATTCCTGTAAAGACTCGCCACAACGAGGTTGCTCCAAACCAATTCGAGCTTGCACCTATCTACGAAGAGGCAAACCTTGCCAACGACCATAACCTCCTCGTTATGGACGTGATGAAGCGCATAGCTAAGCACCACGGCTTCGAAGTTTTGCTTCACGAGAAACCTTTTGCAGGCATCAACGGCTCGGGCAAGCACAACAACTGGTCGCTCGGTACCAACACCGGCATCGACCTCTTTGCTCCTGGCAAAAACCCCAAAGGCAACGTGCTGTTCCTTACCTTTCTTGTAAATACTATGGTTGCTGTATATCACGGTCAGGATTTGCTCCGCTCTATGATATTGAACGCGTCGAACTCACACCGTTTGGGTGCAAACGAAGCGCCTCCTGCAATCATGTCAATATTCTTGGGTACGCAAGTTTCGGCAATGCTCGACAATATTGTTGAGAAAGTTAGCGACTCTAAGATGTCGCCCGAAGAGAAGACTGCGCTCAAACTTGGTATCGGCCGTTTGCCAGAGATTCTCGTCGACAACACCGACCGCAACCGTACGTCGCCTTTCGCATTCACTGGCGACCGCTTCGAGTTCCGTGCCGTTGGTTCATCGGCAAACTGCGCTGGCGCAATGACCGCAGTTAACGCTGCCGTAGCTGCTCAGCTCATAAAATTCAAAAAAGATGTCGACGCGCTCATAGATAAAGGTGTGAAGAAAGACGAAGCTATCTTCCAAGAACTTCGTAAACTCATCATCGAGTGCGCACCAATCCACTTCGATGGCAACGGCTATTCAGAAGAATGGAAAGCAGAGGCTGCTCGCCGCGGTTTGACCAACATCACCAGCGTGCCAGAGTCTATCGACAAGATGCTCAGCGACCACGCTAAAGAGGTGCTCGTAAAACAAGGCATACTTACCGAACGTGAGCTTGAAGCACGCCACGAAGTTGAGATGGAGAAATTCGTGAAGAAGGTTCAAATTGAATCGCGTACCCTTGGCGACCTCGTTATAAACAACATCATTCCTGTAGCTATGGAGTATCAGAATATACTGATAAAGAACGTGAAAGGAATGAAAGAGATTATGGGCGACGAAGCTGAAGCTCTCACAGCAAACGAGAAGGAACTCATTCGCAAGATTTCCGACCATGTAAAGGAGATTCGCGAGAAGACCCAAATCATGATTAACGCTCGTAAGACTGCCAACGCTATAGAGGATGTTCGCGAGAAGGCATACGCTTACAACGAGAACGTTCGTCCTCTTATGGATGACATCCGCTACCACGTTGATAAACTTGAGCTTATAGTAGACAACGAGATGTGGCCATTGCCTAAATATCGTGAATTACTGTTTACTCGATAAAAAAAATCTAAATATTTATAACAACTAACGCCCTTTGGCATAGTTTTTTCACAATGAGAGATGCGACTGTAAAAAAGTCGCATCTCTTTTTCTTTTTTGATTAGGGGGAACACAAGAAAACAAATTGTCTAACTTAGCAAAATATCTAACACTACAAATTATGAACACATTCACTATCGAGGCGACCAACAAGACTCCTTTCATCTGTGCCGACCCAATAAAAGGGACCATAGATATTACTGGCCGCTCCATTCCTGCCAATCCAGTGGAGTTCTATCGGCCGTTGGTGGAATGGCTCAACGAGTATGATGAGGTGAATCCCAACAGAATCCAAATGAATATTCAGGTGGATTTCATCAATACTTGTTCGTCGAAATGCTTGATGACCATATTCAATCGTCTCGATTTGATGTCGAAAAAAGGTCGCGATATTACCGTGAATTGGTATTATAACGAAGACGACGAGGAGATCTACTCAATAGGTTCGGATTATAAGGATATGATTAAATGTCCTGTAAACCTTGTGGAGGTGATATAATTATTTCACCCCACAACACCTAATGGGTGGGGCGCTCCCTTGTAAACTTCTAATTCTACTTAGGCAAATTCTGCTCTTCGAAAGTCAATTCATAATACGATTTGAACATGTGATGCTCAAACGGATCTTTTGCGTTTTGCGGGTGACGTTTGTGGTAATCGTCGTTTGTCATAAGTATGTATGAATTGCCGCAACGTGCATAATTGGCGCACACCGAAAATTCTGGCACTACATACGACGGCACAGAATCGCGCAACATGGAGCCTACAACACGGCCTAAATATCGGCGCAGTGCACGCTCGGAGCGGCGCGTTGGTTTGTTGAGACGCGAGAGCAAAAACTTCACTTTCAATCTGTCTTTAGCCGATACATATTGCGAAAGTTCGTCCATGTGAGCGAATGGATTCGTAGGACGGAAATCATTTGTAAGCTGTTCGCTCAAAGGAACTTCGGGTACCCAGTCGTCGGCATTCACCACATTGATAGACCAGCCATACGTATAGTGCTCATACCACATTGCAAAAGCGTAATCGCCGGGCTTGGGCGATGCCGAACAATATGTTTTTATACGCACATCGGTTGGAAATGTGCCTTTTTGCTGCATACGTATGAGTGTCGCCGTGACTAAGTATGCCAATCCTCCACCTTGCGAATGACCAGTAACTATAAAATCGCGAGCGCCGCACTTGTAAAGCGAATCAATTTTGGGAAGAATATCATCCATAAGTACGCACGTGCTGACCGTCCAACCAGCATGAACGTGAGCGAGCGTATCGGCCGAGAAGTCGTAGTTGAACTTCTTTCCAAGGGTAACAGAGCCTTGCGCTGGAAGCATCGCAGCATGGAAATTTGCCATCCAGCTGAGCATCGTAGGTAGGCTGCTACGTAGGCTAATTACGTAAGTATTATCCATTTGCCAAAGCTCCCACATATTGTCGAAGCCCACTTCTGGCGATGCGTAGATACGTTGACTATGCGTCGGTTCTGGCGACATATATATGCTATCGAGAATTTGTTTGCTGAAATGCGATGCCATACACACGCATTCGCGGTATTCGTCGACGTTGTAACCTCTAATAAGTTGTGCGTCAATATTATTGGTAGAGAATAGTATGGCGTATAGAGCTAAAAGTTTTTTCATAGAAAAATATTTGCACAAATATAGAAAAGAGAGCAAAAGATAGTTTGCTTTTCCGCTGCGAACACTATCTTTGCACCGCTTTTGGCGCTGCCCTTAGCACCAGCTGATGCTCGGATGGTGGAATCGGTAGACACGAGGGACTTAAAATCCCTTGGCCTTAACAGCCGTGCGGGTTCAAGTCCCGCTTCGAGTACAAAAAAACGTCTCATAACCGTTTGGTTGTGAGACTTTTTTGTTTTGTTGGGTAGCCAAAGACAACTCTATCCGCGCATTGTTTTTATTTATGCTCATGGCTGGAGCGTTGGCTTTTGATGCGAGGGGGCGGGAAGCCGAACGTAGGAACACATTGTTTTACATCGCCACTTTATTGTCAATATATTTTTTAGGATTCCTTCGAATGTCATCTGCAATTTGTGCATAATCAGTTCTGTTGGAGAATTCTTGTATTTGGTAACATTCCCCATACATTGAATTTCCATTTTCGAACAAGACTTCAATCACACATGTATCGCCGTTACAATACACATTATAATTTTCGTAGCAACGCATATACTTATCTTGTATAACGTCCTTAGGTTTTCTAACAACTACTTTGTTATCTTGTCTTTTTGCATCATAGGAATATGAGACCAATAGTAATTTGAATACGATGCACAATATCACCATTACGATGTTTACCCATCCCGAAATCGCTTGGCTCAATGTATAGTTATATGAGGGTAACACATTACCATCAATTTCGGCATACACAGCTTCTGGCCTTGAGAAATACAACAAATCACAATAACGACCTTTTATGTGTTGCCCTTTTTGAAATACTGAGGCATTGCATTTCGATCCATCGAAATACACTGTTCTATTGTAATTATACACAACAACAATATCGTGTACTTTCTGATAGTGAACAAATTTTCTAACAGAAGGAACTTTGAAGTTCTTTTCTTTTACATCATCAATGTATCCTTCGAATGTGGGATACATGAACAATGGTCTACAGTAATAACATAACACACAAAATATTATAAGCACTATTCTCCATATAGTATTGACACTGTCGCGGGTGTCTTTATTCCTATTGAGCTTACGAAAAATATTGGCTATCATTTTTTTCTAATACCAATTTCAGAGTTAGGTGTCTAATTGATATTCAAATCCAAGCAAAATTATATGGTTTCTGAATATAAAAATCTTACCAATAACGGATTGATTGCGGCGTACGTACGACAAAAAAGGCCACCCCGAAGAGCAGCCTATGAAATATGCTTCTTGTAAAGATTGCGTTATGCTTCTTCTGCCGCTTCTACAGCTTTGAAGTAGCGGTAGCTCGACACTTTCAACTCGCCCACAGCAGCTTCGTCGCAAACGATGGTGCCGTTAGCGTGGTTTTGCATTCCGCTAAGTGTGCAGTAGTGCGACATTGGCCCTTCTACGGCGTCGCGGAGAGCGCGTGCTTTGCGTGGTCCGAAGGCAAGAATCAGCACTTCGCGCGATGACAAAACAGTTGCCACACCCACCGTCAGAGCACGGGCAGGCACAGCGTTTGGATCGCCACCAAAGAAGCGAGCGTTGACTTCGCGAGTGTCTTGCGTGAGCGTAACTACACGTGTGCGCGAGCATAATGGTGAGAATGGCTCGTTGAAAGCTATATGGCCATCTTCGCCCACGCCGCCAAGGAATAGATCGAAACCGCCAGCATCCTCAATGGCTTGTTCGTACTTAGCGCACTCTATGACGGTGTCTGGAGCATTGCCATCGAGAATATGTATGTTCTCCGGCTTGATGTCGATGTGGTCGAAAAGGTTGTGGTGCATGAACGAGTGGTAGCTCTCAGGGTGATCTTCGGGCAGACCAACATACTCATCCATATTGAATGTAATTACATTGCGAAATGAGAGTTCGCCTACTTTTACCAGACGTATGAGTTCGGCGTAAGTAGCAATCGGCGTAGAACCTGTGCAAAGGCCGAGCACGAAAGGTTTGTCGGTGATAGTAGATTTAGCGCGAATGGCGTTTGCTATGCGGTGAGCCGCCCACAACGAACCTTCGGCTGCATTGTTTCTAATAATAAGTTTCATAGTTAACAGAGTTTTAGGAATACTTCGATTGCTTGATATTCTGCCATACCCAACTTGTCGTAGAGTTGAGCGGTATTTTGAGTACGCTCTTCGGCGCGCTGCCAAAATTCGCGTGGGTCTTCGCCAGGGAACGGCACGATGTCCTTCTGCGAGAGGTGGCGGAAGATGGCGTGGCGCTTCTTCACAACCTCGTCGGGGCTAAGAGGTACAGCCATATCTACGCGGCCGAGTTCCCACTCCATCCATGCTCCGCGATAGAGCCAGATATGGGTGTCTGAGAGCCATTTTTCTCCTTCGGCTTTCAACTGTTCAACGGCTAAAAGAGCTGCTTCGGTGCATACGCGGTGTGTGCCATGCGGGTCGGCAAGGTCGCCGGCCATAAATATCATCTGTGGCTTAAGTTCGCGTATTAGCTTCTTTATAATATCAATATCTACCTGCGTACACGGGTTCTTCTTTATGCCGCCCGATTCGTAGAATGGCAAATTGAGGAAGTGAGCATTCTTCTTGTCATCTAAGCCAAACGAGCGAACAGCTGCGCGAGCCTCACTGCGACGAATGGCAGCTTTGAGGTCGAGAAGTGCGCGAGGCTCAGGTTCGCCGGGCACTTTGCTGTCGATGAGCGCCTTCACCTCGTCAAAACGGTCGGCAAGTCCAAGTTGGTATGCAGCATCGAGTTGCTGAAGAACCACATCGTCGTGAACTGCCACATCGCCCGAAGTTTCGTATGCCACATGCACGTTGTGCCCTTGCGACACCATACGTATGAACGTGCCACCCATAGATATTACATCGTCATCGGGGTGCGGTGAGAATATAAGTATCGTCTTAGGAAATGGCGCTGCAGGTACAGGACGCGTGCTGTCGTCGGCATTGGGTTTGCCGCCTGGCCACCCGGTGATGGTGTGCTGTAAATCGTTGAATACCTCGATATTTATTTTGTCGAACGAGCCATATTTTTCGAGCAGTTCACCGAGCGAGTTTTCAAGGTAATCTTGGTCGGTTAGTTTTAGAATAGGCTTACCTACGGTCTGACATAGCCAAACGACAGCCTTACGACGAAGTTTGGGCGTCCAGTTGCACGGACCAACGAGCCACGGAGCTACTACACGCGTAAGTAGGCTGCCTGCGGTGTCGTCTACAAAGAAACGAATGTGCTGATGGCGTTGCAGCAATGATGCTGGGCAAGTTGTTGTGATTTCGCCCTCGGCAATAGCTTTCACTGCTTTGGCTTTGTCCTCGCCCCACGCCATAAGTATTATGTGGTCGGCGGTCATCATTGTGCCTATACCCATAGTTATGGCGCTTTGCGGAGTTACCGCAATATCGTGGTTGAAGTTGCGCGATTGACGTTTGCGCGAGCTGTACGATAGACGAACGGTGCGTGTGCGAGTGGTCTCGTTGCTGCCCGATTCGTTGAAACCTACTTGTCCGTCTTCGCCAATACCTATGACGAGTAAGTCGAGTCCGCGAGCCAATTTGTCAAACTCTGAACAATATTCTGAAATACGGTCGCTTGGAACAGTTGGGTCGGGAATATGTACATTCTCGGGCAAGATGTCCACACGGTCGAGTAGCGCTTCGTGCAATCGGTGGTTGCGACTTTGGGCTTCATCGCCCGATGCGGGATAATATTCGTCGATGGAGATTACCTCCACATTGCGAAATGATAGCTCTCCAGCTTCGTATCTGCGCGCCAACTCTTCGTAAAGCGCAGCAGGCGTAGCACCTGTTGTCAGTCCGAGGCGGAAAAGGCGACCTTTGCATTTGTTGATGCTGGCAGAAATCAAATCGGCCACTGCCACCGATGCAGGACGAGCCTCGGGATAGATGTCGGTCCAAATTTTCTCGTAATTATGCAGAATGCCGCCAGAGAGAGTCTCTTCGGCCAATCCGCCTTCATAAGGTAAAGTAAACTGCTTACTCATAAGAATTCCTTCTGTTATATTCCTACGAATATAAATAATTATAACGACCTGCGCGTCTGCGGTGCGCAATTTGTGTGTAAGAATGCGCAAATATGTATTGAGATGGAGGAAAAGCGGTTTGCGTTAGAAGGCTAGCGCCATTTTGATGGGGTAGTGGGCTACCTCGCCTTACTGTTCTACATACTCCACGCCACCATAATATTTTACAACGCTTTGTTTTATAAGTAGTTTGAAGAGGCTATTCATCTCGTCGGCTTTGGCTTTGAGGTAGTTGTTGTTGACCGTTTGGAACTCGATGGGCGAGATAAGACCTTGCTCCATTTTGCGAGCATTGAGTTGGTATGCTTCGCGTTGCACCTCAGCCTTGCGTTGTGCTTGGCAGTAGGCCGTTGCCGTGCCGTTGCAATCTTGTATGGCTCGTCTGATCTCCGATTCCACGTCGCGGCGCTTCTGCTCAAGTTCGGCCGAAGCCTTGGTTAGGGCGTTGCGTTTGCGCGATATGTTCGAATGCTTTTGCAAACGGTTGTAGATGGGTATCGAAACCGACATCTCTACATACTCACCACCATTGTTTTTTATCTGATTTCTAAACGCATCAGTCTGAGCGCCTTCGTAAGTATAATAACTCGTGCTCCAACCTGCGTACAATCCCACTGTGGGCAGCAGTTGCCAACGTGCGGTGGTGAGTTCGCGCTTGGCATTGTCGCGAGTGCCCTCGGCAATCTTGATGTCGTGGTTGTGCGCCATAGCGTAGTCAATAACATGGCTGTCGTCGGCAACTTCAAGTTGCCAAGTAGGCAGCACCGTGTCGATGCGTAGTGGTTCGTCGACGGGCCAAAACATGAGGTCGGAGAGCGTCATTAGCTGGTCGCGATACTGATTTTGCACGTTTATAAGGTCATATTGGCGGTCGGACAAGTCAGCTTCGAGCTGCACCACCACGGCGTGGCTCTTCTGTCCGAGTTCCTCTTGGCGTTGTCCGAGGCGCAACTGACTTTCGGCGTTGGCTATTTGCTCGGCATAAATATTCGTCAACTGACTGTAATATACCGTGTTATAATATGCCTCCATAATAGCGAGACAGATGTCGGCCTCCGCCTGTTTCTCTCTCGACTGCGATATTGCCAAGCCCGTGCGCGAAATCTTGAGGTTGTTCACCGCTTCGAATCCATTGAAGAGCGTAAAACCAGCGCTCACGTTGTAATTGTTATGAAACGACGTTTGAGTGAAGTAGGTGTTCGTCTGCGGGTCGATGCTGCGGCCGAAGTTGTAATATGCATACGCTTGCGCCTCAATGGTTGGAGTGAAAGCCGTCAATATGGCATCGCGGCGAGCAATGCGCGCATCGCCCGTGGCGGCATGCTGAATACGTATGCGCGTAGAGTTCGAGAGTGCATACACCATGCAGTCGTGCAGCGTCATGAGTTTAGTGCTGTCGGTGGTTTGCGCTTTGCCATTTTGCCCAGCAAGGAGCATGCAGATAATCAAGAATATGTAATAAAAATGTGTCATCACGTAAAAATTGTAATCGTTTGCTACGGATGAAACATCTGTCGTGCCAAAACTCGTAAGTGGTTGAGTTGTAGATGATAAGTAAAAAGTGGTGGCTGATAGAGGTGTATAAAAACTTTACATGCTTTACACTGTGGGGTTTACAATGCATAAGTCATAATGCACAATTCATAATGCATAATAGTTATGCTCGTAACTCGTAATTCGTACCTCATAATTATCTAAACACCATTTCGAACACCGTCTCCGCGTCGTTACTGCTGTAGAGTTCGATGCTGCCGTTGTGTAGGCGCATTATTTGGCGCGATATGCTCAAGCCAAT
>JAEEGL010620304.1_pt1 | contig 10113 bp, 6 predicted proteins | sample 9134231 | NCBI WGS metagenome assembly JAEEGL01 (sample SAMN16246548, study PRJNA631951) | gut metagenome | biome: gut microbiome; feature: rumen; material: fiber-attached | host: Bos | place: Iran: Karaj | collected 2018-10 | reverse complement strand
TGGGTGCCTTGAAGTACTTCATCCTCAAGGTGGACCCGAGGAAGACCATGCTGTTCGACCCCAGCGAGTCTATCGACTTCAACGGCAATACAGGTCCCTTTATCCAGTACACCTATGCTCGCATCCAGTCCGTCCTGCGCAAGTGCTGCGAGGACTATAAGGCAGTGGATATCAGCACCGTCGCTCCCAACGAGAAGGAAACCTCGTTGATTCAGCGTCTTGCCGACTTTACCAGCGTCGTTGCCGATGCCGGCCGCAACTTCAGCCCCGCCCTCATCGCCAACTACGTTTATGACCTGGCCAAGGAGTACAACCAGTTCTACCATGACTGCAGCATCCTCAAGGAGCAGGACGAAAAGGTTCGCTGCTTCCGCCAGCTGCTGAGCGAGACCGTTGCCGACGTTATCAAGCGCGGTATGTCGCTGCTGGGCATCGAGATGCCTAATCGCATGTAATCAATTAGCGCTTGATGGCGCTAATTGAGGTTTAGAGTTTAGAGTTTAGGGTTTAGAGTTTTGAGAATTGGCACAGTTTTTGCAACTGAAAACTAAAAGACTAAAAACAGACAACTAAAAACATAATAATATGAACAATTGGAATAATAACATTTACGAGAACGGCTATCGGACAGCCGTTGAGGCCGAGAACGAACAGACGCTGCAGCGCTACGTCGCTGGCGTGATGCGTCGTGTGTATGGCAAGATGACGTTGGGCTTGTTGCTGACTGCCCTCACAGCCTTCCTGGTTGTGTCGAGTCCTGCAGCCTTGAGCCTCCTGTTCAGCTCTACGGCAACATTATGGATTTTGTTTGCTGTTGAGATCGGTCTGGTCATTTATCTGAGTGCTCGCCTCGACAAACTGAGTACAGGTGCTGCTGCAGCCTTGTTCTACTTGTATAGTGCCTTGAATGGTGTCGTGCTGGCGCCTATCTTTCTGGTTTACACCGGTGCTTCGATTGCGATGACCTTTGCCATCACGGCAGGCACTTTCGGTGCGATGACCATCTTTGGTTACGTCACCCGTCAGGATTTGTCTAAGTTTGGCAGCATCCTGTTTATGGCGCTTATCGGTCTGGTCGTCTGCATTGTCGTGAACATGTTCTGGGGTAACTCGATGTTTGACCTGCTGATCAGCATTGCCGGCGTATTCATCTTTGTGGGCCTGACGGCATGGGATACCCAGGCGATCAAGCGCATGTGCGCCGAGTCCGACCCCTCGATGATCGGCAAGGTCGCCACGATGGGTGCATTGAGCCTCTATCTCGACTTCATCAACCTGTTCCTCTACCTGCTGCGTTTCTTCGGCAGCCGCGACTGATTGGTTGAGACAATACGAATAACTTGATAAAGACGACCCTGGCAACTACCGCGTTGCCGGGGTCGTCTTTTTCTCTATCGCTACAACACCCCTTAATAAACAACTGAAAAGTCTGAATATTTCTGATGGCATAAGCCTGCCTGTTTTCAAAAACAATTCAAACAACTCAAACAAATGGGCATGCGCGTTGTTTGGGTTCACGCTAAGGCGCTTAGGTTTTGTCCAGACGCTAAAAACATCATCTGTTTTTTGTGGTGGATTGTGGGGAAAGTATTATATTTGTGGTGTTATTAACCAAGATGAATCAAGGACGATGAAACGGATTGTTAGTATTGTAATGTGGATGATGCTGCCCGTGATGATGATGGGGCAGGGGTGGCCGTCGGGCTACGGTGGCGTGATGCTGCAGGGATTCTATTGGGATTCCTATAATGATAGCAAGTGGACCAACCTGGCATCACAGGCCGATGAACTGGCCGAGTTTTTCCAACTGGTGTGGGTGCCGCAGAGTGCGAGCTGTGGTGGCTATAGCTCGATGGGCTATGACCCTGAGTACTGGTTCAACAACTATACCAGCTCCTTCGGTACCAAGGCAGAGCTGCTGTCGATGATCAATACCTTCAAGGGCAAGGGCATCGGCACGATTGCCGATGTGGTCATCAACCATCGCAAGAGCATCAACGATTGGGTGACCTTCCCCGGTGAGACCTATAGGGGCGTGAGCTACAAGCTGCTGTCGACCGACATCTGTCGCGACGATGATGGCGGAGCGACGCTTAGCTGGGCGAACAGCAACGGCAAGTCGCTGAGCGCCAACAACGACAGTGGCGAGGACTGGGCTGGCCTGCGTGACCTGGACCATTCCAGCAGCAATGTGCAGTTTGTCGTCAAGGGCTACCTCAAGATGCTGCTCAATGACATGGGCTATGCGGGTTTCCGCTATGACATGACCAGAGGCTATTCGCCGTCCTACACGGGCATGTATAACGCCGATGCTGTTCCCACCTACTCGGTGGGTGAGTATTGGGACGGCAACCTGAGTGCCGTGAAAGCCTGGATCGACGGCACCAAGGTCGGTGGCGTGGTGCAGAGTGCTGCCTTTGACTTCCCCTTCCGCTACACCGTCCGTGATGCGTTCAACAATAACTCGTGGGGCACCCTGTCGGGCAGTGGCAAGGGCCTGAATATGGAAGCCAATTACAAGCGTTACTCGGTGACCTTCGTCGAGAACCACGACACGCAGTACCGCGACTCCTATAATCCGCAGGATCCCATCTCGCAGAATGTCGAGGCTGCCAATGCCTATATGCTTGCCATGCCTGGCACCCCCTGTGTCTTCCTCAAGCACTGGCAGACCTACAAGGAGAGCCTCAAGCAGATGATCTACGCGCGCCAGTTGGCCGGTATCACCAACACCAGCACGACAGCGCAGCAGGCCTATAACTCATCGGCCAACTACTATGCCCAGCGCACGACGGGCACCCGTGGCATGCTGATTGTCGCCCTGGGCAGCACCAGCTATGCCATCCCCTCGACCTATGTCACCGTGGCGAGCGGCACCAATTACCGCCTGGCACTGAGCAAGAGCACCGAGACCGCTTGGGCCAGTGTGCCAAGTGGAACACATCAGGACCCGTTCACTGTCGCGTTGACAGCCGTGAGCCAGAATACCGGTGCTCAGATCGTCTATACCCTTGACGGCAGCGAGCCTACTGCCACCAACGGTATCGTGATTTCCAGCGGAGCCACAGTCCGTATCAACAAGAGCCTCACGCTCAAGGCCGGTCTGCTGGTTAATGGCACGGTAACGGGCGTCATTACCCGCAACTATACCGTCGTGAATGAGGAAGTTGACGATTACGAGATCACCGTCTATCTCAAGGACCCGACGGTTTCGCCCAACAACTGGCCTCAAGTCGCCTACTACTGTTGGGACAGCGACAACCAGCAACTGTGCGGCAACTGGCCCGGCACCGTGGTGACCGACACCAAGGTGGTCAACGGTGTGAAGTTCTATTACAAGACTTTTACCGTCTCGTGCAGCCAGTACAGCCTGAACTTCGTGTTCAGCCAGGGTGGCAGCAATGCCGGCAGCCATCAGACGGTCGATGTGACGGGCGTGCGCGAGACGGCATTCTTTGAGGTCACCACCCAGACCAACAAATATCAGGTGCGCGACGTGACTGCCGACTACTTGCCCTACCTGAATGTCATCAAGGGCGACGTGAACGGCGATGGCCGCCTCACCATTACCGATGTGACGGTTCTGATTGGCTATTTGCTGGGTCAGAACTCACCTGAATTTGTGATTGAAGCCGCCGATGTCAATGGTGACAGCAAGATTTCGATTACCGACGTGACAGTCCTTATCAACGACCTGCTCTCCAACGGATAACGCCTGATCAAGGAAATCGACAAGAGCCATTGACGGGTCCCGAGCAAGGAATAATGAACCAGTAATACAATAAAAGGGCAATTTTTGAGTTATTTAGAAAAAGACAATTGTAATTTTTCTAAAATCGGAAATGAAACTGAACAAGTCAATAATCGCCATCGCAATGATGGCCATCGCCCTGATGTCGTCGGCCCAGGAAGGTGACATCAAGGACACCGAGTTCAATCCCGTCACCACGGGTGTGACATCGTTGAGCATCACGCCCGATGCCCGTGGCGCATCGATGGGTGACCTGGGTGCTGCTACCGAGGCCGATGTCAATTCCCAGTTCTGGAACCCGTCAAAGTATGCTTTTGCCTATAGCCGCGCCGGCGTGTCGTTGTCCTATACCCCGTGGCTGCGCAAGATTGTCAATGACATCTATCTTGCCAACCTGGCAGGTTACTACAAGATCGGTAGTAACGACAATCAGGCAGTGAGCGCCTCGTTGCGCTACTTCTCGCTGGGTGAAGTAACGATGGGCGAGGGCGACGGCTCGTTTATGGCTAACATCAACCCGTTTGAGATGGCATTTGACGCCGGTTACAGCCGCAAGTTGAGTGAGAAATTCTCCATGGGTGTGACCCTGCGTTTCATCTATAGCGACCTGGGCTACAACAGCTCGATGAACACGGGTGAGTCTTCAAGCGCCACGGCATTTTCGGCCGATATCTCGGGTTACTATACCACTTTCCCTGTCATCGGCCGCAACGAGTGCCAGTGGTCGTTGGGTTTCAACTTGTCTAACATCGGTTCCAAGGTGTCCTACAACAAGGGTAATGACCCAGCCTATCTGCCTGCCAACTTGAGAATCGGTACGGCGTTCTCCTTCCCGCTGGCAGACTACAACATCCTGACGCTGGCCTTAGATGCCAACCGCATGCTGGTTCCTGCCAAGCCTCGCTTGAACGACTATGCTGACAATCTGGACTATGATGACGCCCTGGAGGCATGGAAGAACAAGTCGTCGATTACGGGTATCTTTGACAGCTTCAAGGACAACTTTGCCAAGCGCATCACCTATTCGGTAGGTGCCGAGTATGCCTACAATCAGCGCTTCTTCCTGCGTGGCGGTTATTACTACGAGAGCAAGTTTGCTGGTAACCGTCAGTACTTCGGCCTGGGTGCCGGATTTGCGCTCGAGGTCATCAAGATTGATGCCGCCTACATGATCGCTACCGCCCAGAACAGTCCTCTGGACCAGACCTTGCGCTTCACCCTGTCGTTTGACATGGATGGCATCAAGGACCTCTTCGGTAGAAACTAATGAGGAAATTTTAGACCATCTAGAAGATCTAGATTATCTAGACCATCTAGAAACTGAAAACTGAAAAGCAATGATACGGGTAGGATTGGGATTTGACGTTCACCGTCTGGTCGAGGGGCGCGCCCTGTGGCTGGGCGGTGTGAACATTCCCTGGGAGCGAGGTCTGCTGGGACACAGCGATGCCGATGTCGCTATCCATGCCCTGTGCGACGCCCTGTTGGGCGCCGCTGCGTTGCGTGATATCGGCTACCACTTCCCCGATACCGATCCGCGTTACAAGGGTATTGACAGCCGCCTGTTGCTGCGTCATGTGATGAAGCTGGTCGACGAGAAAGGCTATCGTCTGGGCAACTGCGACATCACTATCTGTGCCGAGCAACCCAAGCTCAATCCCCACATCCCCGCCATGCAGCAGGAACTGGCCTCGTGCATGGACTGTGCTCCTGATCAGGTGTCTATCAAGGCGACGACCACCGAACGATTGGGCTATACGGGCCGAGGCGAGGGCATCGCCGCCCATGCAGTAGCTATTCTTCTCAAGAAGCCCTAAGACCTATGAACGAGGCAAAACTGCAACGGCGCATCCCCTATCTGGACATCCTGCGCATGCTGGCCTGCCTGCTGGTCATCCTCATCCACACGCCCATCCGCCAATATGATACTTACTACAACACGCCGAGTGTTGCCAGTGCGGTCTATACCGTGCTGGTGGCGGTGAACTGCAACCTGTTCTTTATGATAACCGGCGCCTTGCTGCTGCCCGTGACCATGGGGGGCAAGCGATTTGTCAAGCGCCGCTTGCGGGTGATCCTGCCGCCACTGGTCGTGTGGACGCTCGTCTATCTGCTAGAACACATCTTCCTGATGCACAATTTCACGCCCAAGTTGCTCACCTCGATCCTGTTCAACCCGGTCGAGGGGCTGCTGTGGTATGTGTATGTGCTGGCGGTCATCTATGTGACCTTGCCCCTGGTGAGCAGGTGCATCGATGCTATCGGCAAGCGCGGAGTGGAGTTGCTGCTGGTGCTGTGGGTGCTGTCGTCATTCATTCCCTATCAGCATGGCATCTTCATCGAGGCTTCGCAGTATAGCCACAACATGTTCGGCGCCTTTGCCAACTACTACGGCTATGTGCTCCTGGGTTATTATATGCACCGTTACGGCCTGCCTGTGTTCTCGCGTGAGCATGGCTGGAAATGGGCGCTGCTGCTCGTGTTCGGCATCGTAGTGATGCCGCTGTTCGAGTTCCTGGTGCAGGGCCATTTTGACATCACATGGCAGCAACACATCGACACGGTGACCAATGACATCAGCGTGAACAATATCGCCATGGCGGCCCTGTTGTTTGCCCTGGTGCAGCGGTTTGCCCCACAGCGCTATGACCGCAAGGCACACCCCGCTGCCGCGACCTGGTGGCCCCTGTTGAGCAAGTGCACCCTGGGCATCTATCTGTCCCAGATGATCATCCTGCGTCAGTTGGTGTGGCCCATGACCGCCTCGTGGCTGGGCAGCGCCCCAGTGGTGGTGGACTGCCTGGTGAGCGGCTTGCTGGCCTTCTTGATCTGTCTGGTGATCGTGATCTTGCTGCGTCGGGTGCCCTACCATCGCTATTTTATCGGCCGATAGGTCATTTTTCCTCTTGATATTGTAAAAAAATTACTGTTCTTGGGTCGTTTATCGATGCCTTGATGTACCTTTGTGTTCTGTAAGGTATATCAAAGAACGAATCATGAAAAAAGCATTACTCTTCATGGTAGCGCTCACTGCATGTGTGCTTGCTGCCCGCGCCGACATTGTGATAGACGACAAAACCTATCATGCCGACACGCTGGTCCACCGTCAGGTGGGCCCGGGTCTCATCAATACCATCGTGCGTCTTCCTGCCTATCCGCTCAATGTCTTTGTCCTGTCAGTCGATCTGAACGATCCCAACAACAGGGTCGAGACGACATTTGGTCGCGGCATCGTCGGCAAGACCGAATTGCTGTCCGACGCGGTGAAGCGTCACCGCACCGCCACCAAGCGTCCCATCGCCGCCTGTAATGCCAACTTCTGGGTCGTGGGCGGCAACAATGGCACGTTCATGATGGGGGCGCCCATGGGTGGTGTCGTGCGCAACGACACGAGTATCGTCAATGACAACAATACCTACGACCAGTGGAATGGTGGTGGGGCTCGCACGGGTGTGGCAGCCATCACGAGAGACAAGGAACTGGTGTTCGGCCGCATGCGCTGGTCGGGTACCATTACAGCCTCCAAACTGCCACAACCACTCGAATATCAAAATATCAACCGTCGTGCAGTAACGGGCGAAATCTGCCTGTGGGGACCCGCATACACCCGCACCCGCCAGTTTGAAGACAACTGGGTGAATATCGATACCCGTGGAGATAATCACACCGACAACTACTACTTGACTTTTGCCGAGGGCAGTGACTGGAAAACCAATAGCCCGATGACTCTGGTCATCTCACAGATAGTGCCCGATGCCGACCGCCAGACCCTGGGCAACTATGACGCCTGCCTGACGGTTACTGGCGATGCCAACAAGGCCGCGATGGCGGCTCTTGCCGTGGGTGACACCATCGAGTTGAACTCATGCTGGCACACCCTAGCCGATGATGGCCCGGTCCTCTATCCCGAGATTGAGAACCTGGTGACCGGCAATGCCACCATCATGCAGAACGGAGAACTCACGCCGCGCAACTATGACGAGGACTACAACTCCTCGACCTATTCCCGCACCTGCTATGGCGCCAGCGCCGATGGCAAGCACCTCTATATGCTGGTCATTGACAAGTCGTCCCATCCCCTGTATGGCCTCTCACATGGCTGCAATACAGCCGTGGCATGTAAGATTCTGAAGCAGTTGTGCCCCGATGTTGTGACTATGGTGAATATGGATGCTGGCGGCTCGGCCGAGATGCTGGTTGATGGCGAAATCATCAACAGGACCATCGAGGGCAATCCTCGTGGTGTCGCCACCGGATGGATGATCGAGGCTGTGGGCGAGGAAGACAGTGTGGTAGCGAGCATCGCCTTTGACAAACACCGCATCGAGGTGCCCAGTTATGCTACGGTCAAGCCGCGCGTGCTGGGTTATAACCGCATCGGAGAGCTTATTGACAAGGATGTGCAAGGCTTTGTGCTGAGTTGTGACGAAAGCCTGGGCACGACCGATGGCGGCGTGTTTGTCGCCGGAGCAGATGACGCATCAGGCACGCTGACAGCCACGCTCAACGGCATGACCGCCACGCTGCCCGTTCGCGTGATGGCAGCCGAGCCGTCATTGGTCTTGAAACCCCTTGTCATTGACCGCCGTGAGTATCCCATCGAGCTGTCGGCCCAGATATTGAACAACACCTTCTTCTTTGACCCGGCATTGCTCGAATGGAATGTTGAAGACCCGAGTGTCGCCACCGTCACCGATGGCGTGCTGCGTGGTGAGCGCAACGGCGAGACGCAGCTAGATTGTGTCGTGGGAACATTCTGTGACACGACCCAGGTGATGGTGCAGCTGGTACCGTCGGCCTACCTCTATGAGGGCTGGGACGGCTGGACCCTGAAGGGCGTCGGTGCCAAGAACTTCGTCATTGACGAGGAGACGGGTGATATCCACTATACCTACATCACCAACCGCTCACCGTCATTGACCATGAGCAAGGAACTGACTTTCTACGGCCTGCCCGACACGATCGGCTTTGTGTTCAATACCACCTTGCCCATCGATTATATCCAGATTGATACCCGCAACCGTTCCCACAACAAGTCCAATTACCTGAAGTATCTGCCCGACGACGGTGAGGAGTCCTTCATGCCGGGCAAGGATTACAGGATCCTGTTTGATCTGGAGAAGATGGGTGGCACCGATTATGTGGGTACCTATCCGGTGAGCATCAAGAACATCAAGTTCACCATCAATAAGGATGCCGTGGCTGGCGAACAAACCCTGATGGTGAAGTCGTTCTACTCTCACTATCCCCGCACGAGTATCGAGAGCCTGGGTGGTGATGTGAACGGCGACGGAGAGGTCAATATCGCCGATATCAATGTCATCATCGACGTCATCCTGTCGGGGGTGCCAGCAACCCCAGCTGCCGACGTCAACCACGACAGCGAGGTCAACATCGCCGACGTCAATGCCGTCATCGACATCATCCTCGGCAATTAGGCTTCGGCTTGACATCATCCTTGCTTGCCTGTCGCAAGAAATACTGAAAATAAATTGACAACATGTTATTCTCCTTGTAATATGCATATTACAGGGAGAATTGTTGTATATTTGCAGAATATAAAACAATACCATAATATTAACTAGTTAACAATCAGTTATTTAACAATTTATTGAAGTTGTGAAGAAAACTTTGCAAACCCTCATGTTGTTGCTGTCGGTCATGCTGCCAGTGACAGCTGGCGCCCACGAGATGACGGGCGACGTGAATCAAGATGGCCATGTGAACATCAGCGACGTGACAACATTAATTTCCTATCTGCTGAATAGTGATACGGGAGCGTCAGTCATTTCCAATGCCGACATCAACAGTGACGGTGCTATCAACATCACCGACGTGACTGAATTGATCAATTATCTGTTGAACGGTGGGGAACAGAACCCGGCTGAGACCGAGACATTTGAGGTCAACGGTGTGAAGTTCACGATGGTGAAGGTCGAGGGTGGCACATTCACGATGGGGGCGACTGCCGAGCAGGGCGACGAAGTTGACGAAAACGAGTTGCCGACGCATCAGGTGACGTTGTCGACCTACAGCATCGGTCAGACCGAGGTGACTCAGGAACTGTGGCAGGCAGTCATGGGTGAGAATCCGAGCTGGCTCGGTTATCCCAGCAAAGACAGGATGCAGTGTCCCGTGGACTGGATCACATGGGTGCATTGTCAAGAGTTTATTGCCAGATTGAATGAGTTGACAGGAAGGAACTTCCGCCTGCCTACCGAGGCAGAATGGGAATTTGCTGCTCGTGGCGGCAACCACAGCCGGGGCTACAAGTATGCTGGCAGTAACACGCTGGAAGATGTGGCATGGTACGTGGAAAACTCCAGGACGGACAACTATTATGACAGAGCGGGTGTCCCTGA
>JAEEGL010180587.1_pt1 | contig 10113 bp, 9 predicted proteins | sample 9134231 | NCBI WGS metagenome assembly JAEEGL01 (sample SAMN16246548, study PRJNA631951) | gut metagenome | biome: gut microbiome; feature: rumen; material: fiber-attached | host: Bos | place: Iran: Karaj | collected 2018-10 | reverse complement strand
CGCATTCTCCATGCTCGAGATGCTCGTGGTCATCGGCATCATCGGAATCCTCATGGGCGTGGTCCTCACGCAGTTCGGCGGCTCCACCGAGTCCGCCAAGGCGGCGAAATGCGCCACAAACATGCACAACCTCGTGATGGCGGCGCACGCATGTGCGCTCGAGCAGCAGGACGGGTTCTTCCCTGCAGCCACATCCTTCTCCTACTCGCAGGCCGACCACAAGGAGCTCAAGCTCAAGTACTACCACCGCATCGGCTGGATCGCCGGAGCGGAGACTCGGCGTAACGGCAGCGACAACCCCGTCGCATTCCAGCCCATCGCGTTCAATGCCGACAAGGATTCGATACTTCGTGCGCTTAAGGCCGGCGCGCTGTGGAAGGCCATGGGGTCGAACCGAACCGCCTATCAGTGCCCGATCCACGCGGAGGCCGCGCGCAAGGCGAACGGCACGCCAGCTGGCTGGAGCTACGCCATGAACAAGGAGTTCGGCTACGATAACCCCAATACCGATGACAAGAAATGGTGGGGCCAGTCAAAGAACTCCATTTCGATAGGTGGAAAGGCCCGCAGCCCCGACAAGGTACTCATGTTCGCGGAACTTCAGGGCGCAAACATAAAAATGAGAGGGTACGATACGATCGATGCCGCGCCATTACTCAAGGGCGGAGCGCCTTATGCAGACGGTCGCCTCGATTACGAGTCGGAAAGCATCGGTTTCAACCATCAGGCAAGCACAAAAGGATATTCGGCCAACATCGCATTCGCTGATGGCCATGTCGACAAGCTTCTGTATCCCAGATCCGGCTCCGGCATCTCCGTAATGAAGCTCACGGAAGCGCTTTGCCGCGGGCACGAAGTGTCCTTCAGCAAAGGCGGCTACACGGACCTGCAGCCAGAATAAACACCGCAACGCACAACATACAGCCATGGACTTGAACGGACTTCAAAAGGACGAGGTCGCCAAGTGGTTTTCTGCCGGCGCATCGCTTGACGAAATCCAGAAGCGAATCAAATCAGAGTTTGGCATCCACTTGACCTACCTCGACGTGCGCCTGCTGGTGGCTGAGCTGCCGCAGCCGGAGGAGGCCGGGGAGGCAGGAGATGGGGAGTCCAAGACCACCGGGACACCCAAGACACCCAGGCCTGAACCGCCGGAATACGACCAAGCGCTTTCTCAAGGGCCTGAAAGCCACACGGGGGAAGGCGAAGAGGCGGATCTTCGCGAGGGCGAGGTTCTTTCCGAGGGAGAAATGCCTCCAGAGGGAGAAGAGTGTCCTGAGGGACAGGCTCTGCCTGCCCCAACCGTCACCATCGACGCGCTAATGCTCCCGGGCACGATCGCCTCCGGCGACGTCACATTCACCGACGGCAAGACCGGCAAGTGGTATCTGGATCAGATGGGTCGCCTCGGCATCGGCAACCTCCCCGAAGGCTACCGCCCATCGCCAACGGACGCCGCCCTTTTCCAGCAGCAGCTGATGGGCCTGCTACAGGCCAGAGGATTGTGCTGATTTAAGATTGAAGATTGAAGATTGAGGATTGAAGATTCAAAACTCCAATCTAAAATCTTAAATCCCAAATCCCAAATCCTCAGTCGAACTGATGATAGAACAGCACCCTCATGCGGTGTGGGCGGCGCCGGCCGCTCGTTTCCACATACGTGCGCCGCTGGTCATCTTGCGCTCCGTTCCTGGAGCTGCCCTGGACGGTGTTGGATTGCGGCTCGCGCCACACGAGCGCAACGGCGCGTCCACCCTGCTGGGACGGAGTTCCCTCGCCAGGACCGCCTAGCGCAGTGGATTCGGCACGCACGAATATCAGGAAGAGCTGCTGCTTGTTCGCGAGACAGTCGCGCCAGTAGGCATATAGGAACTTGCGGTCTACGCCATAGAGCGGACTGTCGAGCCGCACGCCCAGGAAATCATTGTCGTCGGCGCTGTTCAGCCCATACCAGTCAAGGCTGTCGTAGACATTCTCCCACGACATCTGCGGCTGAGAACGGATAGACTCGCAGATGACCCTAGCGATCTTCGCGACATCTTCGCCCTTGAGCTTTGCCTTGCTGTTTCCGTCCGTGAACGCGTAGTCCAGGCTCTTCTTCACGTCATCGGACTTGACATACGACTTGGCACTGAAATATGTCTTCTCCGCATCGCTACCCACCGAACCGGAGTTCGAGTTCGTTCCGGCCGCCCACCAGTCGTAAGGCGTGTTGGCAAAGGCGGCCAGCATTACGTTCTCGTCATCGGTGTACGGATTCACCGCTACCGACCCTTCGCCGGAACTGACGCCTCTGCGGAACAGCTGGTCGCTGTCGCCGCCTTCCATGGCGTACGGGCGGAAACAGGTCCATACGCAGGCCTTGTTCGCTATGTTGTCAGCGCCTGCTCTCGGCTCCCCATCATAGCCTTTTGCCAGCAACTGCACCTCGTCAAGTCCCGAAAGCCGAGGCAGGAACGCAAATTCGCCGATCGACTGAAGGTACCCCAGGTTGGACACGAAGAGGAACGGGTCCGAATCCCTTCCGTCCTTGCCTAGCACGGAATCCACAAGGTCGAGCCACTTTGTCTGGTTCACATCGTTGTTCGCGTCCTGGACCCAATCCTCGGGAGCCCAGTTGTAGCGCGGATCTACAGCGTTGTATGACTTGGGCAACCAGTCGCCGCAGGAGTATGGAGCAGGAGTGTCCACGAACTTGAACGGATTGCCGTTTGCGACCCACTTGAGAAGCGGCACACCTATGCCCATGCCGCCATCTGCCCCGATCACGTCGTTCGCCACCGCGTCGCTCCTTGTGTTCTTGCCCAGCTGCTCCTGGTCGTCGTCCAGGTTGGCCGGCACGTAGTCAACCGCGTCGTCACCTTTCATGACCCGTACCCATACGCACACGTATGGAACAAATTCGCCCAAACCATCCAGTTCAGCCTTTTCGATCCACCCGCCATCGCCACGAGCCGGCAACCCCATCAAGCTACCGTTGGCATCAAAGACGTCAATGGGAAGATTGAACTGCGGCGCCCCCGACGTCGTCCACACTGGAGCGGCCGCTGTGCCATGGTTCACCTGTTTCACGCGAGAGCGGAACACTATCTCCTGCGAGTTGATGCCGGAAAAGGTGAACGGAGCCGTGATCAGCATGGACCGTTCGTCGGTGACCGTGGGAAGCGTAATTGGCGACTCTACAGACGTGGCAGTTATGACAAACGCATTTGCCAGACCGCCTTCGGTCTTGAATGCCGGCGGGGTCTGGGCATCCCAGTCCCTCGCGATAGGGCGAATCTCCTTCGTAGGCATCCGCAGCTTGTTGAATCCCGCCTGCGCAAGGATCACGCGAACCATAGCCTGGACAGTGTAGCCGCTCTTTTTGAAATCATGCCCCTTCAGGAACGGGAACGCGAGCAACGACTCCACCGCGCCGCCAATAATTTCGCCGTCGAGCTTGAACTCGGTGACAAGATACTGCTCGTTTGGCGTCGCACCTGGCGATGGGGTAGCCGGGCCGGTAGGCGTCAGGTTCAGGTTCACGGTGAGGTTGCGCAACCCCAGCGACGCGACCATCGGCACGCGTTCGACACACGGGAACGCCAGCGACATCGGATAGTCGTTGCCGTCCAAGTAGTCGAAGAGCGCGATCTGGTCGACAGGATGGAGCTTAAGGCGCTGGTTGTTCTTGCTGTCCCATTTCCCCGACCGGCTTATGTCCTGATAGACGTCTAACATCGTCACCTTGTCGTGCGTCCTGCGCATGATCGTGGCGGAAAACGGCTGGCTGTCGGGGGTGGCGTTAGCTCCCTGCAGATAGTTCGTAGCGGCAGACACTGTACCAATAGCCATATCGGCGTTCCACGAGTCCGCAACAAACGGCTGACGAGCCGCCTGCCTGACGCCAAGGTCACTGGCTGCGGCGCCGTTGGCGTAGAAGTAGCGCTTGCCTTCGTCGATCCACCAGTAGAACATGGAGCGGATAAGTCCGTTGAGACCGCTTGAGAACTTCGATCCGAGCGCGAGGTTGTAGTCGAGCATCGACACGTAAGGGACGGTCGCATCGACCGATCCGCCGTTGCCGTCACCGTTTGAATACGACTGCCGAGACTGCGCATCCTGCCCGAAGTTGTCCTGGAAGGTGGTCAACGCCCCCTGGCTGATGCTGTCCATCTTCTTGTCGTCGCTTCGCATGAGATAGGCCAGCGAGATCCGGGAATCCGGAGCCGAGGTTCGGACACCCGCGGTGACGCGGTTGATGTCGAAGTAGTCGGACACGTTGACCGCGCAGAACGCGAACCGGCCGGCGTCATAGAGGAAGTTCTGCCACTTCGCCGTCCACGTGCTGCGACTGAGGAAGCGCACGTCGTTCACGAGCGGCGGCGGAATGTAGCCGAGCGCTTCGAGGTTGAGCACGCTCACGGTCTCGGTGATCGGAGCGAACCGCGTGGCGGAGATGCCGTCCACAACGTCCTGGTAGGGATCGGTCGATCCTTCCGGATCCGGCGGCATGAACACGCGGCCGTACCATACGTCCATCGCATTCCCCTTGTTGTCGTGGTAGCAGTCCGCCGTGGAGTTGTTGTTCGTGTTCGGGAGACCGGGGAACGGGTCTGCGCGGATCGCGTCGTCGACGCGCGACATGGCGTGCGCCAGTGCGGCCTTCACGAGGTGGCGGGTGGCGACGTTGCGGCGAAGGGCGCTCGACGGCACGCGTTCGGCGCGCATGTAGATGGCGAACGCCACGGCGCTCACCACCATGAACGACAGGAAGCCGAGGACCACAAGCAGTGCGCTGCCAGCCTTCTCTCGCTCATGCGAGCGTCCAACAATGTCAGAAGTCAATTTCACGGCTTGTCCTCATTTGTCCGCCGGACGGCGATTGAAGTTGGGGAATGCGACGTACGTCACGAGATTGTCGGAAGAGTCCTGGTCGCTCTTGAACGACTCGCCTTCCTTGATTGTCACGATGTACGGACGCCCCCACGGGTCCAGTATCTGTCCGCCCTTGATCGATGCGTTGAACAGCACCGGCACCTTCTCTCCGTTAGGTCCGTTTTCCGTACCGAGAATGAACGAGAGGTTCTTCTCGTTGGCAGGTTCGCCGGGATTGATTATCGGCAGCTTGTAGTCGTCCCCGAACTGGCTGTAGGCCAGGATGGCGTTCGTCATCTCCTGCGCCTCGGCGGTGGCCTGTGTAATCTTCGCGCGGCGCTGGGCCGACGCCACGGATGACGACACCGCGCCCGCCAGAAGCATCAGCATTGCGATGACGACCAGAAGCTCGACGAGCGTAAACCCCCTGCATGAACCTTTCACCATACGCATTTCAGCTTTCACCTTTCACCTTTCACCATTCGCCGCACCGCCTACTCTATCATCACCGGCATCGTGTCGATGTCGTCTCCGGCGTCGTTCTTGTCCGGCCCCTGCGAACGCACGCCCACGAGATACGAGCGCCCGCTGTCGGTCTGCAGGCTATGGATGTTGGAAACCTTCACCCATGGCTCAATGGGCGCCGTAGTGCCCCCGTTGAAGCTTGCTTGCGCCCAGTTCGGCAAGCTGAACGGAAACTTCCCGCTGGGAAGGACCTCGACCGCGCGCTTGCGCACGTCGCCCTTCTTATCCCACGGACCAAGGATGTGCCCCGTATCCGACTTCTGTGCTGGGTTGATGCGCGGCAAGGCGTCGTCGGCAAGCTTCTGCACGTACGCCAGCTGCCGACGGGCAAGGCTCATCCTCGAGTTGCTGGCCTTGCCCGTGCGCCACGCGACGGCCGACGAATTGAACACCATCGTGAGGATGGTCATCAGCATCCCCAGCAGCAAGGATGCCACAAGAATCTCTATCAGCGTAAAACCGAGCCTGGATTTATCTCTCATCTTTCACCATTCACCTTTCGCCGCCCTCATTCCCTCAGGTCCTTCTGGTCTCCCTGGAAATGGACTTCCGTGTAGAATATCGGCTGGCCCATCAGCTCGCCGGAGCGTCGCGTGACGCGCAGACTGATCGCCACGCGGGAATGGTCCGGCTCCATGCGCACTATGTTGCCGTTAAGGATCGGCAACCGTCCCCACTGCGCCACGATCGCGCATGCCAACTCGCTGTCTACAGGCCAAGACGGCGAATGCTTGCTGTTGACGGCTGCCAGCTTATTGAACACCTGTTTTCCCAGAGAGTTGATCTGGCCGCGCTTCTTGGGCAAGTAGGAGTTCCCGGTCTTGTCGCAGTACGACAGCCAACCGCCCCCTTTGTTGTCGCCGCCAGACGCATCGACGGCATTTTGGATGCGACCCTCCCATTCGTCCCAGGTGATGTTCCGCGACGAACGCGACGCCGTCAGCGTGTTGAGGATGCAGTCCGCCGCCGCCGCCGCCTTGACGTCGTCCTTCGACTGCCTGCTCTCGCGGTACGCCAGAGGATAGAGCGCAACCATCGCCAGCAATCCCACCGCCATGATGAATATGGCGAGGTTGACCTCCATGAGCGTGAAGCCGCGTCTGAAACCGAATCCTTTCACCATACGCCTTTCACCATTCACCTTTCACCCTTCACCTTTCACCTTCCACCTACCTCGCGTCGTCCTTTAGGTCGTTTGCGGAGACGGAACCTATCTTCTTGAAGCCGTCGGGTCTCGCAGCGGAAATTGTAACCGTCTGGTTCAAGGTCATCTCGTACGAGTTTACGTTCGCGTCACCGGGGCTGAACGTCAGCGCCGGCAACGAGACGATCTTCGCGGAATTCGGCTCTTTCGTGCCGAATATGTAGCCCCTCGGCAGCTCGAGAGCACCAATCTCCACGCCATAGGCGTCCCCGATCTTCCAGTTTACGCCGTTTTGGCTCTTGAAGCGCAACCCCCACCTGCAATCGTTGCCGTTCTCGTATGCGATTCCGGAAAACTTCTTGTTGTCGGCACCTTCTTTCTTGTAGCGGCTGCACCACTCCTGCACCTGCAGTCCAACAGCAATCATGTATTCGTTGCGGAATGCGCCGGAAGAAACCCTCTCCACGTACGAGTTCATCAGCGAACTGCACTTGTCTATCCCCTGGGCGACCTTGCTCAATTCGGCCATGCGATAGAACCGGATGCCGCTGTTGCCGGATGACGACCCGGAGACGGGATACGACTGGTTCCAGTCCGCGAACTCGTCAACGATAATGTCGTCGTAGACGTAGGATATGCGACCGGCCATCTTGATGGCAATCGCCGTGCCGGCGCTCGATGCCTGCGCCTCTTCCGAAGACACCTCCCCTCCCTCGGTCTGCGTCTGGCGGTTGTAGAAGAGAACCGCTGTCGGCGTCTGGTCGATCAGGCAGACCTGCTGGGCCAGGCGGATAAGCGAGATCGTGTCCTGCATGGCACCTCGGTCCGCCATGCCTCGGACTGCCGAGAAGTAACCCGCAACGGAAACCGTGCCCAGCATTGCCATCAGGCCGACGACAACCATCAGCTCCACGAGCGTGAAGGCATCCCGCCTCGTCAACTTTTCTTTAGCCTGCGATTTCATTTACTTGTCGTCCACCCAAATGCCGCTGTTGGCGGGGTCTTGTCTTCTCGCATAATCCACCACCACGTTGTCGGAATCGGCGTTGTAGTAGATCCTGAACCGGCGGAACCGTCCCTTGCCGTTGGACGTGGCATATCCCAACGTCATCTCGTCGAGATCCACCTTTTCCCCCGCATCACCGCTAGACTTGCTGCTGGCCGACCATGACCGAACGTCTTTACCGAACCCCGTCGGATTGTCGTCGTTGTCCTTGTGCTTGGCCAACTCCTGCCGGATCATCGTAAAGCTCGACAAATCCATGATCTTGTTGCCCTTGGCGTTCAGGCAACTCTTCATTATGGCAACCATCACCTTGTCGTATGCGTCATCGTCAAGCTTGTCGATATTTCCATTTCTGTAGTTGGGCTTGTCGGAATTGTCGGTCTTGCGCGAAGAGCCAATTCCGTCGTTGGACCAGTTCTGGAGAACGCCGCTCTTGCTCGGAGGCCAGTAGCCCCTCTGCTGATAGTACGTGGCGATGCCCGTCTGAAGGGCGGCCCTCAGCGCCTCGTTCCTGCGGACGCGCGACTTGCGGATGACCGAAGTCGCGGCGGTCACGACGATGCCGGTAAGCACCGCCAATACTGCGATGACCATCAGCATCTCGACAATAGTGAAACCTCTCTTGGCGAATCTTTTCTTCACGGCATTTTACCTTTCATCTTTCACCATTCACCCTTCTCCTACTTCTTCTCCTTCGCCATGTCCCAGCTGTAGACGTCGTCGGACCTACCCCTCTGCGAGTATGGCGCGATCTTGCCGTCGGCACCGGCACACCAGGCGATTGCCGATGCGCGGACGGTGACAGACTGTCCACCTACGACAGCTTCCGTAAAGCCGTCGCCGTCTCTGTCCACCGCATAGTAGATGATGTGGCTTTGCACCGTTCCGCCGGAAGGCACGGCCGTCGAGGGCCCTGTCTGTGGACCGCGCTTCAGCACCGTCTCGGCCCATGGATCGACAATGCCGCAGCGGCTGACGCCGGTCGGATTGCCGGATTTGTCGCAGCTGACGCCCAGCAGGCTTTTTTCCGCGAACTTTTTCGCGACATCCACGACCATGCCCTTCCCCTCCCCGTCCGCACCGCCGTTGGACAGGATTACGCGCGGCCAGACCTTGCCGCACTGCTCGCGCAGGATCACGAGGGCCTGCGCCGCCTCGGACACGGCCTCAAAAGCCTTTGCGCGCTGCGCGGACTTGGTGAACCGCCCGAAGCCCACAAGCAAGGCGCCGGACAGGATGGCGATTATGGCAATCACCACCAGCATCTCGATGAGCGAGAACCCTTTGTTGTTTTTGTTCATTTGGCTTGTCATTGGCTTTCCTTTGGCCTTCACAATGGCCTCTCAACTTTTTAATCTTCCAACTCTTTAACCTTTCAACCTTCAATTAGCCAGATGGCTGAGATCGTCTTTCGTCCAACTGGTGATGGTCTGCTGTTCCCTCTGGTTGAACTCGCTGACGTCAAGCCAAGGAGGGAACGTGAGACGGTTCGGACCTGCCGACCATAGGTGGTAGCTCTGATACGGCGTATCTGTGCAATAGTAGAACTCGTTTCCCCATCCGTCACCAATCGTCATGCAATTGAGAAGATACTCGGACGAAGACGATTCGAATCCGCCAGGGCTGAACACACGCAACCACTTGCAATAGCCAGGAAGGCCATTGTATTTACTGCTGTCAAGATACCGCCAGTCGTCATCGGATGTGTCCACGCCGTAGAACACGAGTCCGCCGCTGATTATTTTTTCGAAGTTCGGCATCCAGCGCGCGCACACGGCCTGGGACGTCAAGTTGGAGATGATAGACGCCTCGGTGCTGCTTCCGTGTCCGTATAGGTACTTCTGGATGTCCTCCCACGATTCGTAGGTCTGTCCTGTGTCAAGCCTGGACGGAAGCTGGTTGTTGGCCGCCCATTGCCCGATGCGGCGCGCCGACGAACGGCTTGTGCGATCGTACATTTCAGGATCGCCCTGCAGCATGAACAGGTAGCGAGGCAACAGGAACGACAGCAGCCCGAACTGGAACAACTGCACGTCGTGCCAGTCCGACTTGTCCAGCTCAAGTCCGCCCACGTTCCGAAGCTGGGTGAAGCGGCCTTTCTTTTCCATGGCAATTGCCGCAACAAGCTTCTCGGACATTCCCTTGCGATTGCCGTCGACGTTTGACATGAAGAAGGGGAACAGCACCGCCAGCGGCTGCGCGCGGCACGCTGCTTCTACCTGCTTCTTCGTCTCGTCGTCCGGGTTCGACAGATTCACTGGCCTTGTCCTGGTCGGCGGCCCCTGAACGCCATGGCTATCCACCGCGACGTTTATGCTACGGCTGCGGCCCTGCAGCGGCACGGGCGGATAGGAGCCGTAGGCGGCGTAGTAGCCGGAGATGGCGTTCTCGATGCGCTGCATCCGCGCTAGCGTCTTGGACTTGGCGCGCGAGTCGCCGCCGACGCCCGCAAGGCGGAAGACGATGCCCATGAGCGTGACGATCACGACCGTCACGACCAGCAGCTCGATCAATGTGAACCCGTTCTTCTTCATGGCATTCCTTAGCCTGCCGCGCCGGAGACCTGGGAGATGATCTTGAT
>JAEEGL017179107.1_pt1 | contig 10114 bp, 11 predicted proteins | sample 9134231 | NCBI WGS metagenome assembly JAEEGL01 (sample SAMN16246548, study PRJNA631951) | gut metagenome | biome: gut microbiome; feature: rumen; material: fiber-attached | host: Bos | place: Iran: Karaj | collected 2018-10 | reverse complement strand
TGCCGCAGCGCCGGCATTACGCCCATTATGATCACGGGCGACCACATCAACACCGCCAAGGCCATCGCCCGCGAGCTGGGAATTCTGACCGACGACAGCCAGGCGATGATGGGTTCCGACATCGACAACTACACGGACGAGGAGTTTGCGGCCGTGGTCGAAAACACCTTTGTTTACGCCCGCGTGCAGCCCGAGCATAAGACCCGCATCGTCAACGCGTGGCGCGACAAGGGGTACGTCACCGCCATGACCGGCGACGGCGTCAACGACGCGCCCTCCATCAAGAGCGCCGACATCGGCGTGGGCATGGGCATCACCGGCACGGACGTCACCAAGAACGTGGCGGATATGGTCCTTGCGGACGACAACTTCGCCACCATCGTGCACGCCGTCGGCGAAGGCCGTCGCATCTACGACAATATCCGCAAGGCCATTCAGTTCCTGCTGGGATCCAACCTCGCGGAGGTGCTGTCCATCTTCTTCGCCTCGATTATGAACTTCACGATTCTGCGCGCGCCGCACCTGCTGTTCATCAACCTGGTGACCGACTGCTTCCCGGCGCTTGCGCTCGGCCTTGAAAAGCCCGAAGCCGATATTATGAAACGCAAACCCCGCAGCAAAACGGACGGCATCTTCGCCGGCGGGTTGGGTATTGACTGCTTGTACCAGGGCATTCTCGTCACCGTTCTGACGGTCGTCGCGTTCTACATCGGCGAATTTCTCGAGACCGGCGCGTGGGTCTTCCGCGGCATTGCCGACAGCAGCGAAGGTATGACCATGGCCTTCTTCACGATGTCGATGTGCGAGATCTTCCACTCCTTCAATATGCGCTCGCAGCGCGCCAGCGCCGTGAAAATGACCCTGCACGGCAGCCACAACGGCGCCCTGTACCTGGCGATGGCCGCCTCGCTCGCGCTGACGACCGCCGTCATCGAAGTACCGTTCCTGGCCAAAATGTTTGATTTCACAAGTCTGGAACCGAAGGCGTACGCGATTTCGCTCGGCCTTGCGTTCCTGATTATCCCGATTGTGGAAATCGTCAAGGTGTTTCAGCGCGCCGCCGACAAGAAAAAAGCCCGATAACGGATAAACACAACCTCAAAAAGAAAGCGCCGTTCAATGAACGGTGCTTTTTTTCTAACTCTGCTTGACAGATGTTTATTTTAAGAGTATTCTAAACGTATCAAGGAGAAAGGAGTGCAATGGCATGATAACCTCTTTTACGGGATTTTCCTCCATTGTTGCAATCATTATGGCGTTTATCACAATGCTCACGTCCGTGTACGGTTCGGTCACCAACAGTCTTGAAAAAAAGCAGTCCGACTTCCCCGTTCAGGATTTTGAAGAGAAAGCGGATGACTGCCTGCGCATTATGTCGTTTAACGTGCGCTGCACCAACGTCGGCACCGCGACCGCGGCGTCGCGCCACGGCATTGTGGCCGAGACCATCAAGAAGGGCCACCCCGATTCCGTCGGCGTGCAGGAAGCCACCCCCTCGTGGATGGAAGCGCTGAAGCTGCGTCTCGGTGACGAGTATGCCTATGTGGGTGTCGGCCGTGACGACGGCGATAACAACGGCGAATACAGCGCCATCTTCTACCTCAAAGACAAATATGAACCGCAGGACAGCGGTACGTTCTGGCTGAGCGAAACGCCCGAAAAACCCTCGATGGGTTGGGATGCCGCCTGCCGCCGCGTGTGCACCTGGGTTGTGCTGAAAAACAAAACGACCGGCGAAACGTACGTCCACCTGAACAGCCACTTTGACCACATCGGCCAGACCGCCCGCAGCGAGAGCGTCAAGATGATCCTCGCCAAGGCGAGCGAGTACCCGGATTTGCCGGTGGTATTCACGGCGGATATGAACGTCAAAGAAGGCTCGAAGAACTATCAGGAAATCACCGCGGACGGCACGCTGCGCGACACCAAGCACCTGGCGCCCGACACGATGGACTGCTGCACCTATCACGACACCAAGCCCGAAGCGCACGACGGGGACGTGATTGACTACGTGCTGATCAACAAGCACTTTGACGCGAAGGTTTACCGCGTGGTCACGGCCGGCATCGACGGCAAATTCGTTTCGGACCACTACCCGATTTACGCGGATATCGCGTTCGCCGACTAATCGCAAAACACAACATAAAAAACCCCGATACGGTTGTATCGGGGTTTTGGTTATTCGGTTTGGATATCCGCAGACGTGGTGTAGACAATTTCAATCTCTTTGTCGGGCACATACTCGGCGACGGGGTTACCGTCCTTGTCAAAGAGTTTTTCGGGCCTTGTGACGCTGACGGGTCTCCCCTGTTCGTCGTAATAAATGGCCTTGAACGGCGAGAGCGCGACGGGGTTGCCCTTGGCATCGTAATAGACCTCACGGCGTTCCACCTCGACGGGCTTGCCGTTCTCGTCATAGTACTGCACGGGCGGCTTTTCTGCCGCGGGCTCCGCAGGGGGCGCCGCTTCGGGAGCGGCGGGTGCGGGCGTTTCGGCCGGCGCGGGTTGGGGTGCGGGCTGCACCTTGCGCACAACCTTTTTGGAGTACATATTCTGATAGAACTCGGCGGCCTCGGCTATCGGGCCGTCAAACACCATTTGGCCGTTTTTGAGCACGATGCCGCGCTTGCAGAACGCTTCGGCGTCGGTGGCGTTATGCGTCACGAACAGGAGCGTGACGTTCTCTTTTTCAATAATCTCGTTGACCTTGGTTTTGCACTTGTTGCGGAAGGCCGCATCGCCGACGGAGAGCGCTTCGTCCACAATAAGAATCTCGGGCGAGATGTTGATGTTGATGGAGAAGCCGAGGCGCGCCTTCATACCGCTGGAATAGGAGCGCACGGGCTGGTCGATATAATCGCCGATTTCGGCAAAGTCGATGATGGTCTGTTCGAGCGCCTGAATCTCGTCGTCTTTGAGGCCCAGGATATGGCCCTTGAGATAGATGTTTTCGCGGCCGGTGAACTCCATATCAAAGCCGGAGGTCAACTCCAGCAGCGCGCTGACGCGGCCGTCGACGGTGATGGTGCCGTCGGTCGGATAGGCCACGCCCGTGATCAGCTTGAGCACGGTGGATTTGCCAGCGCCGTTCTTGCCGAAGAGCGCCACGGACTCGCCGCGCCGCACCTCGAAACTGACGTGGTCAATCGCGCGTTTGCGTTTGTATTTGACGCGCTTGATGAACACGCCCACAAGACGGCGCTTGACGCTGGGATAGAGTTTATAGACCTTGGAAACGTCGTCAAGGCGAATTACAACGTCACTCATACTTTTCCTTTCTTTCGGGTGAAATCGGCGGCTTACAGCACGTCGGGAACTTCTTTATAGAGCTTGCGGTACGCCCACAGCGACAAGAGCGCCAAGAGCAAATACCAGCACAGGTAATAGAGCAGCCGCTTGGGCTGATCCCAAATCCACGTCTTGTACAAAAAGGCGTTGCGGTAGCCGTAGCAGATGAAGGTCACGGGATTGAGCATCATCAGTTTATAAAGGAACTGCTTGCCGGGGGTGGAATTGGGGCCGATGAGGTTGTCGACGTTCCAGATGATGCCGCTGAGCCAGAACACACCGACGGTGAGCGAGCGCACGAGGTTGCTGAAGTCTTTGCCGATGGCGGATACCATACCGGCAAAGAGCGCCCAGGCGTTGAAGAACAGGAACATCAGCAGCATATAAATCGGGATTTGCAGCATATAGACCGTCGGCGGATAGCCCGCGCACCAGAACACGACAATCTCGGCCAGAATCAGGCAGACGTGCACGAAGAGCTTGGAGAGATTGGTGAAGGTCGGGATGGTCATGACCGGGAACTTCATTTTGGTAACGAGGTAGCTGTACCGGCGGATGCACTCGGTGCCGCCCGTCAGCGCTTCGTTCATAAAGAACCACGGGATGATGCCCGACATCAGCCACAGAATGTAGGGGTAATCGTTCACGGGTTTGCCGCTGCGAAGGCCGATATCAATGGCAAACCAGTAAATGAAGATGGTGAACACCGGCTTGATGACCGCCCACGACCAGCCGAGCGCCGCGCCGTGATAGGTCTTTTTGAGGTCGGCAACCGAAAGCCGCGCGATTTGGGTGCGGTTCAGCCAATGCTCGCGCAGGTTCTCGGTGAAAATGTGCAGATAAGATTCGCGCTTTCCGCTGCGTACCATTCGGGGTTCTCCTTTCAGATGACGTGCCCGTCCTTAAAATGGACGATTGCCACGCGTTTCTGGAACTGGCAGACAACTTCGTAATTGATGGTGCCGGTCAGTTTCGCCAGCTCTTCGGCGGTAATCACTTCGTCGCCGTCGGCACCGAGGACGGTCACCTCGTCGCCGACTTTGACGTCGGCAAGGTCAGTCACGTCGACCATTAACTGGTCCATACACACGCGGCCGATGATGGGCGCGAAGCGGCCGTGAATCAGCACGTGGCCCTTGTTGGAGAGGGCGCGCGCGTAGCCGTCGGCATAGCCGATGCAGACCGTGGCGATGCGTGTGGGTTTTGCGGTGTGGTAGGTGTGACCGTAACTGACGCCGCTGCCGGCGGGCACCTCTTTGACGTGAATGACGTGGCTGACGATGCGCATCGCGGGGCGCAAATCGAGCGAGCCGTCGTCACAGCACGGGTCGGGATAAAGGCCGTACAGAATGATGCCCATACGGACCATCGTGAACTGCTCGTCGCGCACGAGCGTGCCGGCGCTGTTGCACAGGTGCTGCAGCGGGATGTGGATGCCGCGCGCTTCGAGTTTTTGGATGAACTCTTTGAAAACGGCCGTTTGGCGGTCGGTGACGGTCTGATCGACCTGATCGGCGCAGGCGTAGTGGCTGAACAGGCCCTCGATATAGACGTTGGGCAAATCGTTGATGCGTTTGACGGTCTCGACCGCTTCGTCGTTGCAGAAAAAGCCGATGCGCGACATACCGGTATCGATGGCGATATGGACGCGGGCAATCTTTTTGAGGCGCACCGCGGCGTCGGAAATGGCGACCGCGTCGTCGTAATTGAAGATGGTTTGCGTCAGCTCGTGGGTGATGAGCGTGTCGTACTGTTTCGGCGAAGTGTAGGACAGAATGAGGATGGGCTTGGTGACGCCCGCTTCGCGCAGTTCGACCGCCTCGCCGAGTTCGGCGATGCCGAAATAATCGACGCGGTCCTGAATCTCGCGCGCGACACCCACCGCGCCGTGGCCGTAAGCGTCGGCCTTGACGATGGCGAGCGAAAGCACGCCGGGGCGCAGCTTTTTTTGAATCTCGGTGAGATTGTGGGCAATCGCGCCGAGATCGATAGCCGCGTACGTGCGCGTATACTCAATCTGCTGTTCCTGACTAATCATAGCGGACTCCGTTCAAAACCAATCATAATTGGGGTATTATGGGATATTATAGCATAATTCTTGATAAGGTTCAACTGATATTTACATTTCCTTTACAGTTCGGACTTGTAACAGTTGAAAAACTGTGCTATAGTTAAGTATAGTTTTTCGGAAAGGAGGGCGTGCCGTGGGCGTGTTTTTCAGAACCGTACGGGTCTATCTGACCAACCTCGGGCTGTTTGTCGCGGGGATTTTCGGCGCGGTATTCGCGGTGCTGTTCTACCTGCCGAAAAAGGCCGTCCCCTATCTGAAAAAGACCTTTTCGTCCGCGCGTCTGTTCCTGAAACGCGCGGCGGTATTTGTGCTGATTGCCGCCCTCGTCACCGGCTCGCTGTGGCTGGCGCTGTCGACGGGCGAGCAGAAAAAGGCCGTGGAACTGAAGCTAAACGGCGAGACCGTCGGCTGGGCCGAAACCAAGGCCGAGGCCGAGCAGGCGCGCACCGCGGCGTTGAGCGCCATGGGCGTGACGAACGCCGACGGGGTCGAGATCGCCGAGGGCCGCACCCTTGCGTGCAACCTCAAAAGCGCCGCGACGCTGTCGCAGCTGCTGCAGCGCGCCCTGTCAACCGGTCGCGTAACGGTCTGCGAGGTCGTGGTGGACGGCATTGTGCTGTGCGCCCTCGAGGACGAGGACGTTGTGCGAAGCGTGCTGAACGACAAGCTCGACCGCGCTGCCGCCGCCTATCCCGACAGCACCGTTTCGTTCTCGGAAACCGTGGCGCTGCGCACCGCGAGCTATGAAGCGGACGATGAGCGGATCTGGTCACCCGAGAGATTCAAACTCGCCGTCGGCACGCTGGACGCGATTACCGTGCAGCACGTCGCGTGTGAAAAGACCGTCTCCCCTCTCGCCTATGACACGGTGGAGCTGCAGACGAATACGCTCTTCATCGGCGACTCGCGCGTGCGGCGCGAGGGTCGCGACGGGCAGGAATACGTTGTGGACCTGGTCACCTACGTCGGCCAGAACAAAGTGCTTTCCAAACAGTTGATGAGTGTCACGGTGCTGCAGCCCGTGTCGCGTGTGGTCGAGCGCGGTATGCGCGCCGGCTCGCTCACGACGTCGCAGGGGTACACCGTCACCCAGACCACGGGCGTGTTCGCGTGGCCGGTTGTGGGTCTGAACACGGTCACCTCGCTGTTCGGGCCGCGCAGTCTGGGCTATCACCACGGACTGGATATTTCCGGCGCGAACGCCGCCGGCTCGCTGGTTGTGGCCGCTGCGGGCGGCACGGTCGTCGAGGCCGGTTGGAACACCGGCGGTCTTGGCAACTATGTGCAAATCGACCACGGGAACGGCATTGAAACGCTGTACGCGCACATGCAGAACAACTCGCTGATGGTCAGCGTCGGCGACGTTGTGACCAAGGGGCAGGCTCTGGGCCGCGTCGGCAACACGGGCTATTCCTTTGGCGCGCACCTGCATTTCGGCGTCCTGATTAACGGTACGGTGGTCGACCCCGCGCCGTACCTGGGGTTATAAGATGAACGTCACGATTCTTGCCTTCGGCAAACTCAAGGAAGACTATTGGCGCGAGGCGGCGGCCGAGTACCTGAAGCGCCTGACGCCGTTCGCCAAAGTCACGGTCACCGAACTGGCGCCCGTCAAGCTGCCGGATGACCCGTCGCAAGCGGAGATCGCCGCGGCACTGGAAAAAGAGGCGGACCTCGTTCTGAAAAAACTGCCGAGCGACAGTTATACAATCGCGCTGTGCATTGAGGGGCGGCAACAGTCGAGCGAGGCGTTTGCCGAAACGCTGCGCCGCGTGACCGCCGGCGGCAAAAGCCGCATCGTGATTCTGATCGGCTCGTCGTACGGCCTGTCGGAACGCGTGAAGGCCGCGTGCGACGAGCGCTTGTCGTTTTCCAAAATGACCTTCCCCCACCAACTGGCGCGGGTAATGCTGCTGGAACAACTCTATCGCGCCTGCCAGATTAACGCGGGCGGAAAATATCACAAGTGAGGCGAACGCTATGGCGATGTGCGATTACTGCCAAAACTACGTCTATGACGAAGAAACAGAGGAATACGCCTGCGACGTGGAATTGGACGAGGATGAATACGGGCGCTTTTTGTCCACCTCCGACACTGCGTGCCCCTACTTTCGCTCCGGCGACGAATATGAGGTCGTGCGGCACCAAAACTGAACAAACAAGCGCAAAGGATTTGCTTCGGCAAATCCTTTTTTTATGCCAAAAAGAAGTCCCGCCGATTGCTCGACGGGACGGCAAGACTATTCTATATAGAACTTACGCCTGCTCTTTTCTTTTGTTGAAGCACTCGGTGCAATAGACCGGTCTGTCTTCACGGGGCTTGAAAGGAACCTCGCACTCGGTACCGCAGTCGGCGCAAGTGGCTTTGAACATCTCGCGCTCGCTTCTGCTGGCCTGTTTGCGGGCATCGCGGCACTCTTTGCAGCGCTGCGGCTCGTTCACAAAGCCCTTTTCGGCGTAGAATTCCTGTTCGCCGGCGGTAAAGATGAACTCTTTGCCGCACTCTTTGCAGGTGAGTGTTTTGTCTTCGTACATGATTTGCTACCTCGCTTGATAAAAGATGTTGCCCTCTAACGGAATCGCACCGCCACCTTTGGGAAATAAGCTTTGGAAGGGTTCCGCTGCCTAAATCAACGCTCTGCTGTTAAGCTAAGAGGACAGATGATATTGTCTTCCGGCCCGGTTACAGGTCGGCAAGAACCTTTTTCAATTTGCGGCGCGCGCGCTGCAACGCGTTATCGACCGCTTTTTCGTCCATCGAGAGCCGCTCGCCGATCTCTTTGTAGGAAAGCCCGATGACGTGCAAATAGACGACGGACTTTTCGACGACGGTGAGGTCGGTCTCGCACGCGGCAAGAACGCCCGAAAGCTTGGCGCGGACAAGGACCGTCGCCAGCGTGTCGGGAGCGACACCGTCGGGCGTGAGGTCTTTGGCGTCGGGTTCGCAGGGAATCTCGCTGCCGCCGTGGTTGGCCGCGGTTTTGCGACTGTTGTCCATACACACGCGGGCGTAAGCGCCGAACGGAACGCCGCGGGAGGGGTCGTACTCGTCAACGGCGTGCAAAAAGCCGAACATACTCTCTTGCGCCAAATCGTCGGCGCCGAGATAGCCGGAGCCGCCGCTGCGCTTTTTGGGGAAATAGCGGGAGGTCAGTTCATCGAGCGCCGCGGTGTTGCCCGCCTGCGCTTCGGCAACGAGAGTTTCATCCGTTCGTTCGCTGCCCAAAAAACCACCCCAACTAAAACATACCGCTTGCCGGCGGCGCGCGATTTCAGCGTCAAATTCGACAAAAACATCGAACAAAACCGTCGACACTTCTACATTCTGTCAAAGTATAGCACGCTTATTTACATTTGTCAATAAAAAAATCCGCAAGCGCCGGAAGCGTTTGCGGAGATACTACGGGTTATTCTTCGGTAGTGGGGATTTCGGCATCGACGGTCGCGGTCGGTTTTTCGGAGCGGTACCAGCGGCCGCCCACGCGCACGCAGTAAAAGTCGCGGTACTCGCTGGTGTAGGCGCCCTTCTCCCCTTTCGCTTCGACGGTGAACGCGACGACCGTGACGGCGGAGGGGTTTTTGGTAAAGCCGCAGTACTCGCGAAGATAGGCGCGGTAGGCGTCGAGCTCTTCGTCGGTCACTTTGCGGGACGCGAGCATGTGATAGCTCAGGCGGTAATCGCCGCACTTGTCGCGGTAAAAGGCGTCGCTCTCACGCAGGGGCTTGGTGAGCGCCTCTTTGGTGCGCGCCTCGTCAAAATAGACCTTTTCGGTCTGATAGCGCACGAACGCGTCGCAGTAGGTGTCGAAGTAGAGGTCCTCGTTCCCGCTTTCGGTCGCGCGCACGATGTTGCGCACAACCGTTTCGGGCTTGGACGACGTGAACGCGGCGGTCACGATGGCCGCGACGGCAATCAGCGCGGCGGCGGCCGCAAAAATCAGCGCGCGCTTGCGCAGCACGGCGGGCTGCAGACGCTTGCGGCTTTTTGCGAACCGCGACGGTTTGGGCGGTTTCTTTTCGGCCAGCGGCGCGCCGCAGTAGACGCAGCGTTCAAAATTGTCGGGGCTTTGTTTATGGCATTTGTCGCAATACATAAACGTTCCTCTGCTTCTCTCTTGTTAAAAACCGCCCACCTTTTGAGTGGGCGGTCTTTCATAGGTATATCGGATTATTCCTCAGCGGGAGCTTCCTCAGCGGGAGCTTCCTCAGTGGGAGCTTCCGGCTTGGTCTCTTCGGCGGGAGCGGGAGCTTCCGTGGGCTTTTCTTCCTGGGCGGAAGGCTTGCCGCAGCCTGCCAGCAGGCTCACGCACAGCAGCAGAACAAGCAGCAGGGATATGAGTCTTTGAAATCTCATGTCTGATCCTCCATAAAAAGTATTCTGGTGTAGTATACCATAAAGGGGACAGGGTGAAAAGGGCTTGCAAAGCAAAAATCTTTTTTTTATAATCTGGTTGAAGAGCCTGCAGCCCCGCCCTGCTCTTGGACGAAGGCGGGGAGCAAAAGTTCCGCACCATGCAAAAAAATGGCAGCCCTGCCGGATAAAGGAGAGTATGCTGTGAACGAGATCTATGTCACCGGACATCGGAATCCGGACACCGATTCCATCGTCGCCTCCCTGGCCTACGCGAACCTGCGCCACGCCCTGGGGGACCGGAACTACAAGGCCGTGCGCATCGGCTCGGTCAACGACGAGACCCAGAAGCTGCTGGAGCGCTTTGACGTGGAGGCGCCGCCTCTCATCAAGAGCATGCGCAC
>JAEEGL016972947.1_pt1 | contig 10114 bp, 6 predicted proteins | sample 9134231 | NCBI WGS metagenome assembly JAEEGL01 (sample SAMN16246548, study PRJNA631951) | gut metagenome | biome: gut microbiome; feature: rumen; material: fiber-attached | host: Bos | place: Iran: Karaj | collected 2018-10 | reverse complement strand
TTAATTTTTAATTTAATAGATAAGGATGAGATATTATCATCTTTATAAAAATAACGTAACGCTAATTGATGATAAGGCGTGATATCAAATTGATAAGGTAAATCAAATTGTATCGTGCTAAGTGGTAATGAAGAAGTAAATACAGTAGATGTTAATTGTTTATTATGCGCAAGTGATATTTCCTCATTAGATGTAAATCCCGCGAATTTCTCATCATCAAAATTGAATCCCGGGATTTGGAAACTCCTTGATTTTGATAAAGTAATACTTTGTAGCAATATCGCGTTATCCACACCGTTATAATTGAAAAGAATTGAGAAGGATTTAATAATACCAATCATATTATCTTTACCATAAAGATTAATGGTAGTTTCATCTAAACCTTTCATTCTTATAGGCATAGAGACATTAGTAATTGTATTTTTGGTCGCTCCACTAGGAGTAATAACTGTCACATAGAATGTAAAAGAGGAAATATAAGAAAGGTTTCTAAATTTAATAGATACAAATGAGAATTTATCAGCCTCGATATTTTGATCGTGAACATCAAAGAAATATCTTCTTACATCTTCACCATATTTAGAATAGAGCAACAAACCATTAGTCTTTTTGTAGTAAGTAGTTGAGGTATCTTCAATAAGATTATTATTTTTAGGGAAAATTACACCTCTATTTTGTTCTTGGGCCGCACTAGCGTTATTTAAAGCTTCATCCGTATCATCAAAAAGAATTTCTTTAATTTGTTTAGAATCATTAAAACCTTTATAGGTGTCATCGGGAATAGATGTAATAGAAGCAATTCTAATAATATTAGATAAATCAGAAGGATTACGAGAGATATAGCTAAATTGAATTCTTAAATGAACTAAAGTAACAGAATTAGCCCAAGGACTAACACCACTTGCTAAAGTCTTAGATAAATCAAATTCTCTTTCAATCCAAGGATCATCTTCTGTCATATAGCATTCATAGGAATTAATTCTAAAGTGAGCAGAATTAGATTCATTATCGACAACTGTATTAGAAGAATAACTTCCATCCGCATATTGACTAACCCAATAAAACGCTACAGAAGTGCAACCACCAAAATTTTTAAATTTTATTTTAATCTTTTGTGAATGAGAAATATCAATTTGAGGATTGGAGATTAGCATATATGGGTCAGCAGATGTCGAATATCCAAAATTGACATCAACACATTCCACACCGCTTTTATCCATTAAGACATTAGAGATATTCCCCGCGCTTGAACCGGATCCGCCAGCGGCCACCATTCTAAATCTTCTCTTAATAGAATAAGGATTCATCGAGAATGTATCGCCTCTATATAAATAAACATCGGTATCTTCATGTAGGGGTTCATCTAAATCAAAAGGTTCAGTACAAGAAGAATCTTTAAAATAACCATAGAATTCATAGCCATCACATAATTCATCATGTCTTTGTAATGGATTACCATCTAAAGCATCATTTACAACCCAAATAGGAGTTGATGAACCCTTAAGATAATAATTGATAGAGATAATGTTGGCCCATTTAGCGTATAAAGTTAAATTAGAATTCACAGGATTATTTTCAAAATCCCATTTCGTTTTATATGATTTCTCTATATACCAACCACTAATTTTAGTCGGAGTATCTAAAGCGTAAGGAAAAACAACAGATGGTTCAACCGCATATTCACCAGGTTTAACTTCTTGGTCTTCAATATAATTAGTTTCCATCTCCGTACAGGTATCAAAATGTACAGTAAAAACATCTGTTCTTGTCTGATTAGTTTGACAAGCGGTTGTCAAAGCAAAAAATGAGATTAACAACCCAAAAATTTTTCTCTTCATAATTACAAAATATATGAATAACAATAAATTTTTAAGTATAGGCAATAAAAAAATCAAAAAATGAGAGTAATATTACAAAATGTTCAATATTACTTTTTGCCATTCAACAAAGTTTTTTTGGCACGGAAATATGTTGCAGGGGAAGAAAACCCGCATTTATAAAGAATTTCCGATTGCGTCAAACCTTGTGGATTATCAGCTTCTAATTCTTGGGCCTTTTTTAATCTTAAAGTGTTAAGATAAGTACGAAAGTTACCACCTGTTGCTTTCTTCAAAACTCGAGAACAATATTCAATCGTATAACCCAAATCATGCGCAATGCTATTTAATGTAATGCTTTCTTGATAATGAAGGTGTATAAACATCAAAAGATCTTTTAAAACAGTATCACCTTTAAAATCTTGTTTTTTGATTAATGGGTAAGCTTCTATCAGAAGGGAAAATAAGATATCAGTACATCCCCGATTATATAAAGTGGTACGGTTTTCCTTTTCCATCCATTTTTTTACAAAATCTATAATAGCGATATTTTTCTCTTTATTTTTTAAAAATGGAGATAGAGTATAATCACTATAAAGTTGTCTAAATCTCTCTGTGTGTTCTCTAGATAAAACTAAAACAATTGCAGAAATTTGCCCAATCATTTCATAGAAATGAGTAGAATAACTATCAACAAAGAAGATGTCGCCAGGCACAATTTCTTCACACTTATCTTCAATGTGCGCAATAGCTTTTCCTGAGGTCATAAAAATGAATTCCATCGAGTCATGGAACTGGGCTCTTTCTTCTAAATATCTATCTTCTTCAAAAAAGATATGAAGGTACTCATCCGCTTCGATATTATATTGAGATTTCATCATAAATTATATTATCTCATTTTTTGATTTCTATACATTCAAATTAAAAACAATTATTTAATTTCTAACATTCACTATTCTAGCGATATTAATTTTAATTTGTTCTTTTAATTCTTCGTTATGAGCGAGTTCTTTTTCTATTTCTTTCACATCACTATTTCTGCCAGGCATTAATAAAGAAGTTCCAGAGTTCGCGATTAAGTGGGGAATAGGTGCGGAATGTTTATCTTTCTTGCTATACATTCCACTAACAATCCAGTCAGTCATCGCAAAACCTTGATAACCATTTTCTTCGAATAAGAAACCATTAATAAGATTTCTATTATCCGAGGAATGAACACCATTAATGAGATTATAAGAAGACATCACTGCCATCGGGTTAGATTCATTAATGCAGATTTCAAATCCTCTTAGATAAATCTCTCTTAAAGCTTTCTCACTAACGATAGAATTATTAGCAGTTCTATTAGTTTCTTGATTATTACAAGCAAAGTGTTTAATGGTAACACCTTTGCCTCGATGAGATTGCACACCTTTTGTCAGAGCACTAGCGAATAAACCACTAAAAAGTGGATCTTCTGAGAAATATTCAAAATTTCTTCCGCAGCGGATATGGCGATGGATATTTAAAGCGGGCGCTAACCACAGATCAATATTAAATCTCTCCATCTCTTTTCCAACAATGTTTCCACATAATCTAGCAAAATCTAGATTAAAACTCTGAGCGATTGCTGTGCCAATCGGAATCGCCGTGCAATATTGATGATGGATTTCCGTTCCTTTTGGTACCTTTTTATTTTTAATAAAGAGTTTGGCAATTTTAAATAGAGGTGCTGGTAAAACCGCAAGACCATCAGCCACTATTTTGTTTGCTGTTATTTCATGAGGACGACCTTTTTTATCATAAATAAATTCTGGGCACAATCTTAATCCAGCAGGACCATCAGACATGACGATAGGATCATTAAATAATTTTTGAAAAAGTTTTGGTGCTTGTCCAGCCGCCCCAAATGCGATATCACTAGCTTCTCCTATAAAAGACATAAGACCGGTTTTTTCTTTATGATAGCCGACATTTAATTCCGCTAATTGATGATTATTTAATTTATCTAATTCTTCAGGAATATTCACGATACGAGGTTGGGGAACATATAATGTGAAATCATCTTTAGTTAAATTAATGGTAGGTACATCATATTTAGCGTTTAATTCCTCTATAGGAATATCTTTATGTAATTCGTTAGCTCTGACATTAGAGAAGATGTTTTTACCATACTTAACCACCACTTCTTCATTTAAGACTATTTGAGCGACGTTTTCTGTATTTCTAGAGCAATTACCCACCTTCACTAGATATTTTCCTTTAGGAAGGAAATAGATGCCTCTAGTGGCATCATATCTCGCTAAAGTGGATAATTTAAAACTAAGTTCTAATGTTTCAACTTCGTTTTTTTCTAAAACTCTTGTTTTATTAAAAGCGATTAGTTCTTGTTTGATGAACTGATCATCTTCACTGAGAATAGTGAGATAAGCTTGCACCACTTCTTTTCCGGGGAAGCTAGATATGTTTTGTACATCCAATTTAATATTAATAGTCTCTTTATTATTGCTAACTTGATAATTACCTAATTTAAATTCGGAATACGATAAACCAAAACCAAATGGGAATAATGGCGATTTATTAAAGGTATCGAAATAACGATAACCGACATAACAACCATCAGAGTATTCTGTATCGTTAGGACCAATATCTAAAGGATAGGGATAATCTTCTAATTTCGCCCATGTCGCAGTTAATTTACCGCTCGGATTAATCTTTCCTAAAAGGATATCCGCAAGAGCGTTACCGGTTTCGACGCCTAATTCCGATAAGATAAGAATGTTTCTCACTTCTAATACCGGTGTTAAATCCATATATCCACCAGCATTGATAACTAACATGAATCTTTGGTATTTCTCATTGAGCAATAAGATATCTCTTATTTCGGAATCAGTTAATAGCATATCGCCCTTGACCAGACGTCTATCTAAACCTTCACCACTATTACGAGATATAACATATATACAAGCATCGCTATCAAAGGTAAGAGGTAAATCATATTCCGGTTCCGGTTTGACTGCCCCCATAGCATATAAAGGTGCTAATCGGTGCGCGGCCTTGGCTTCTTTTCTTAGTAATTTATGCCATTCTTTTTGTCCGGTAGGTCTTATTTCTTGATAGCGATTTAACCATTCCGTAGTAGTAATGGTAAAACCACGATTTAATAACCCTTCTTCGACATTAATAAAAAAACGAGAATAAACATCTCCAGAACCAGAGCCTCCTTTGATGGTGTTTCTTACTCCGCATCCATAAGCGGCGATGGTTCCGGGTTTATCCAAAGGAAAAGAATTATCTCTTTTTAGAAATAATGTACATTCTGATAAGTACTTATATAAAGTCTCTATGTGTTCTTTTTCGTAATCAAACATAACTCAAGTTATTTAATCTAGATGTGATGCCATTTTTATTTTAAACAAATTCTTCATTAATGTTTATATCGATTATGTGATGAATGTTCCAAAATATATATCGTATGATTTTTATGGTTAGGACATTACGTCCTTTTTCTTTTATAATAACAACATGAAAAAAATCTTTTTATCTATCATATCCTTATCCATTTTTGCTATCTCGAATTTAACGGGATGCCAAAATAAACCAAAACAGAAAACCTTTTATGATGATAACTACACCTTATATCAAGACATTAGTTATGGTTCTCATTATCGTCATAGATATGATATATGCATTCCTAAAAGTCCTAGCAAACCAAATGGTTTATTACTTTACATCCACGGAGGCGGATGGGCTGCCGGAGATAAAGACGCTTATTGGCACTCTTTAGCTAATGACGCTACTAGTTTTGGTGTTACTGTGGCAGCGATGGATTATCGTTATGCAAATAATAAGAATACCCACTATCAAGAAATATTAGATGATATTTATAATTGTGTTTCTTCCATCAAAGAAATGGGAAAAAATCACAATTTAGATTTAAAGCATATGATAACTAGTGGCGGATCAGCAGGAGGTCATCTTTCTTTATTCTATTCTTATAGAATGAAGGATAAATCTCCTATAACTCCCACCGCTGCTATATCCTATTGTGGTATCACGGATTTTTTAGACCCTAATTTTTATAATCAAGAAGATAAGAAATGGAGAAGTCAAATATGTCGCATGTTAGAAAATGTGACAGGAGAAAAATTAAGTGATGGCATATCTAAAAAGGAAGAAGAAACTTTATTAGATGTCTCTCCTCTTAACTATGTTGACTCTAATACCGTTCCCACTTTATTCGCTCATGGCGATATCGATAACGTGGTTCCCTATTCAAACGCCACTTCATTAAAAGAAAAGTTAGATCTTTACAAAGTAAAAAATGACTTTGTTACTTTTAATAATTCCGGACACGGTTTAGAAAATGATCCTATCGCTAGTCAACAAATGAATGAAAAAATTGTGGAATATTTAGCGTATTTATAAAGAAAAAGCCGCTTTTACACGGCTCTTTTAGGATAAGTCATTTTGTCCTATTTTGAATAAGTGACTTTGGGCAACGACAATTCTTAACGCAACACAAACGGCTGATAACGAGATAGCAATAATAACGATTGAATTTGCATCTTTATTTATCAAAGAGAATTCGCGATTTGCGCCACTTGTAATTTCTGTTGCCCCAACAGTTTCTCCGTGATATTCAGCCCATTTTTGTAAACGTTCATAAGCATTTTGGAAATCGGTACCATTACGGAAAATTTCTTTAGCATCGCTAGATAAATTATTGTACGCAGCTTTGGCTACAGGATAATAGCCAACACATCTTGGCCCCTTATATTTTTAAATATATCTTGTTTTCTTCACTCAAAATATATTTATCTTGAATCATTCCTCTATCTAAATTTAAGGAATATTTAAAATCTCTTTTATAAAAATTGACATGATGTTCATCTAATATTTGAATTTTTTGTTCGTCATCTAATTGGTGATAAGAATAAAATAATGCAAATGGCTTTGAAGATTCTATTAATACATTATCTTGATTTAATTGAATAGAAATATGGTTATTATCTTTAGTTAAAATATTGATAATTCCGCTTTTGTTTTCTTCTTTATAATTAAGTTTATCAATAACTATTTTATTTAATTTATCATCACAAAAATATATTCCTGCTATATCGTTTTTATCACTCCACAATAAGCCATTCATAATTGTAACATTATCGTAATTAATAGAATTTTCAGTTATAACCATATTAGATTTATATCTAGAAAGAAAGTTTTCATCAAATATATGGAGATCTCTAAACCTAAGATTTTTTTCTTTTGCGAATAAATTGATTCGATAATTCTTGTTATAATACCAAATCGATTTAATATCTTTACCTTCGTAATCTTGTAGGGCAATTTGACTACATGTTGGAGAATCATCAAAATTATTTCTAAACCATTCTCCTAATTCACTAGCGTGAACTACAGTAACATTTTTATTTTTTAAAAGTTCTTTTATTTGGTCATATTGTTCAATTAATCCTTCATAAAACCTTTCATAACCAAAACTATTTTCTTGGCCAACTTGAGCGTAATTAAAACTAATACCAAATCCTAAATTAAATAAATTATCAAAATACCAGCTTATCCAATTTTTATTATGCCCACCTATTTGGGAATATTTATTATCTCCTATTGGCCATTTCACAGGTTCTAAAGTACAAACATCAAGATTTGAATTAAACAGCTGGAAATCATATTGATAAATAGGGTCGCATCCTAATAAACGAAATGTTGGGACAGGTATACCATTTTTAACATCACTTGGACATAATAAGTTATTTTTGCTAGGATAATAGCCTTGATTATAATATCCACCGAATAAAGTAATGCCATCTGTTCCTAATTGTTCACGGCAAGTATAATAGGCAACAATATGATACTTATTGACAATATAAGACAATGAATCTTCATCTATTACCCAAGTACCCAAAACTTTAGGATAATAACCAAAAACTGATTTAAATTTATCAAAAACGGCATCGATTATTTTTGTTCTATATTCTTTTTCGTAGCCTAATAAATTATCGACATCCAAATAATGATCCCAATCAAATCCTTTTCTACCCCTCCAATTTAAACCGACTTCTTTAATTAAAGAAGCACATAATTCAAACCATATACCTACTTCAATTAAAGGGTTTTCCTGTAGAAAAAGATTTTGATATTCTTCTTTAATAAAAGCGTCATATTGTAATAAATAAGTCGTCTTAAAATGATATTTATTAGTTAATTCTATTTGCTTTATAGTGGTTCCTAATAAATCGACATAGCAACGGGGTTCTTGACCTCTAACAACATTTATTGGGGTAATAAAATTTTTCATATTATTTAATTAATCCGTATTCTTTCATCATTCGATAATAATCATCAAAATCAATATTAATGATGTTAGTGTGGAAGTGGTTAATATATTCATTATTTTCATCATCATACTTTTAGGCTTCAAAAACAATGAGAGAATGGTCTCGACGTGTACCGAAATTAGATATGTATAGCCTTTTATTCGTAAAAACAACAAATGACATGCCTTTTTCACCACCCGAAACAAAGTATGACAAGCCTTTTCAGGTGATTGGAAACATATCTATGGTTTTAAACAACCTAATGGAACTGTGTACACACCATTCTCGTCTTGTATTGCGACATTTTGTGTTGTAATTACCATTAGGAAAGCTGGTTTTGGATGCTCTTTTTCATCAATATCCGCTGCTAATTCAACAAGTTTTTTTGAAGCTTCTTTGATTTGCTCTTTGTCACTTAGCTTTACTTCAACCAACGCCCAAGAACCATCTGCAAATGAAATGACGGCATCGGCTTCTCTATCAGCCTTATCTCGATAATGGTACACATCTGCTCCTATTGAATCGCAGTATATGCGCAAATCCCTAATTGCTAACGATTCAAATAATAGTCCAAAGGTTTTCATATCAGAAAACATGCTTTCGTGAGTAATACCCAAAGCGGCAGTTGCGATTGACGGGTCAACAAAATGCCTTGTGTTTTTTTCTCTAATGGCTGTTTTACTTCTCAAGTTAGGATTCCACGCTTCTAATTCTTCGATGACATATAAACGTTGTAGAGCAAGAAGATATTTTACAAATGTATCTTTATCGATTTCATCACCGTTTTCTTTCAAATCGGCTTTTATTGACTCGTTCGATGCTTCAGTTGAAATATTTCTAGAATACGATCGCATTAATTTTTTGGCTCTCTTTTCATCTTTTCTCAGAGGAATATCTTTCAATGAAAACAAGTCTTCACTTACTAGACCGCTATAAAATGTTTTGGCTTGTTGCAATGCAATATCTATATCCTTATCAATTGCTAACGGCCACCCGCCTCTGCAAATTAAATATGAATAATCAAAAATATTTTTGTCACAAATAGCTGGCTTAAAAACATTGTTCTTTAAATCAGTTATTGAGACTTTTCCGTTGCTGTCACCGCTTTCAAATAGTGACATTGGTCTCATAACTCTTTTTATGATTCTGCCTGTTCCTGTATGTCTTTCATTTTCTTCCCCGGCTAATGAATTCGAAGCAGTGTTGTCAGTCACACTTCCGGTCAATATGTATTGGCCAAAGCCTCCATTCTCGTCAATGGCTTCCTTTATTGAATTCCAAATAAATGATATGACTTGCCATTCGTCAATCAGTATTGGTTTATCTCCTTTATTCAGTAAAGCTTCTGGTGCATTTTTAGCAAGTTCAACATATTGATCCCTATCTTTCTTTTTCATTAAATCAATAATTGTTTTAGCATGTCTTTTTGCGGTTCTTGATTTACCACAATATTTAGGGCCAACAATTTGGACGGCACCAACAGTTTTTAAATAGAATTCAAGCTCTTTATCAAATAGTCTATCAATGTATTCTTTTTCCATATTGATTTACCTCATTAATAGTATACTTTTTTTTGGATTAAACCGCAAGTTTGGATTAAACAAAACCGCAAGTTTGGCATAAAAATAATGGTAAGTTTGGCAAAACCAGTGGCGAAAAATAATAGCATACTGCTATCACCTATTCTTCTTGATATTAATGCTTTATTATATTTATATAATAAGCGATAGAACTTATCGCTCTTTTAGTCGTAGACATGCTACAGTTTCGACATGGGTGCAGTTATAATAAATGCTGACAAACCATCATTTTTCAGGGTGTGCGATTATTGTCGTGCTGATGCTTTATTTTAAAACATTATGTAGTTTTAAGAATTTTGTATCATTCATTTGTTCGTTTGTGACATATTTACCTTCTTTAAAGAATGCATATGTTGTAATAGGTGTAGGAGCATTTTGTGCTTCTTCCTTACTATTTATA
>JAEEGL016642226.1_pt1 | contig 10114 bp, 6 predicted proteins | sample 9134231 | NCBI WGS metagenome assembly JAEEGL01 (sample SAMN16246548, study PRJNA631951) | gut metagenome | biome: gut microbiome; feature: rumen; material: fiber-attached | host: Bos | place: Iran: Karaj | collected 2018-10 | reverse complement strand
TACCAGTCCTTTACGCCCGTGGTGGAATTCATCAGGCAGGCTGCGGCAGATCCGGATGTGCTGGCAATAAAGCAGACCTTATACCGTGTAAGCGGTAACTCACCCATAGTGCGTGCGCTTGCGGAAGCTGCGGAGAACGGCAAGCAGGTGTCCGTGCTGGTGGAATTAAAGGCCCGCTTTGATGAGGAAAACAATATAGGCTGGGCCAGGATGCTGGAGAAATCCGGCTGCCATGTTATCTACGGTCTGGTGGGTTTAAAGACCCACTGCAAGATAGCTCTGGTGGTGCGCCGCGAAGAAGACGGCATAAGGCGCTACGTTCATCTGGGCACCGGTAACTATAACGATGCAACAGCCAGATTATATACGGATATGGGCCTGCTCACCTGTGCGGAACCCATAGGAGAGGATGCTACGGCTGTCTTTAACATGCTTTCGGGTTATTCCGAGCCGGTGCACTGGAACAGGCTCTCCCTGGCTCCTCTGTGGCTTAAGAAGCGTTTGCTGAGACTTATACGGCGTGAGACGGAAGCGGCCCGTGCAGGACGCCAGAGCGGCATTAAGGCGAAGATGAATTCCCTGTGCGACCCCGATGTGATAGCAGCTCTCTATGAGGCTTCGGCGGCAGGTGTGCATATCGACCTGCTGGTAAGAGGCATCTGCTCTTTAAAGACCGGAATAGCCGGCGTAAGCGACAATATAAAGGTCTATTCCATCGTAGGCAATTATCTGGAGCACAGCCGTATCTTCATCTTTGATAACGACTGCAATCCGGAGGTTTATCTGGCCAGCGCCGACTGGATGCCCAGAAACCTTGAGCGCAGGGTTGAGATAATGTTCCAGATCGAGGATCAGGAAATAAAAGAGAATATAATCCATATACTGGATGAACAGTTTAAGGATACGGCAAAGAAGCACGTGCTGATGCCCGACGGCAGCTATAAAAAGAAAAAGGTGAAGAAGGAGGACCGTTTCTCCTGCCAGACCGCCTTTGAACAGGAAGCAGCCACTCTTGTACAAAAGCCCGAATCCCTGAAGGACAGCCGCCGGTTCATACCTATGGAGAAAATTTAAGTATCATCCTGAGCGCAGCTAAGGATCTTGAAAGATTTTCGGAGACAATAAATGAAATCATATAAATACATCTTAGCCTCGGGCTCACCACGCCGCAAAGAAATACTGACCCGCCTGGGCTTTACTTACGAAGTACGCATATCCGACTGCGCGGAAGACCATGGCACCATGCCGCCTGCAGCAATAGTTGAGGAATTATCCCGCAGGAAGGCACAGGCTGTAGCGCAGCAGTGTACGGAAGCCGATGCAGGCAGCATAGTGATCGCAGCAGATACCCTGGTCGCATTAGAGGACCGGGTGCTGGGAAAGCCCGCAGACAGGGCTCAGTCAAAGGAGATGATAAAGATGATCTCCGGCAGGGCGCATCAGGTATATACAGGTGTTACCCTTATCCATATACCTTCCGGTAAATCCGTGACCTTCAGCGATAAGACGGACGTGCACGTAAGGGCATTAAGTGAAGCAGAGGTTGATGAATACGTAAACAGCGGTGAAGGCGATGATAAGGCCGGTGCATATGCGATACAGGGAGAATTCGGTAAGTTTATAACTGCCTTTGAAGGCAGCAAAGATAATGTTATAGGTTTTCCGTCGGAAATGTTTATGTCGAAACTCAAAGAATTCAAGGAGGTAACAGAGCATGAGCAGTGAGTATGATGAGGCGGTATTGGATGCCTTTTTGGAACAGCAGGAAAAGCTCTTTCCGGAGCCGGTGGCAGAAACCCGGGAGGAGGCTGAGGATTTCCTTTCGGATTCTATGGCTGTTGTGGTTGATTCTATAGAAGAAGCCATCGATTACCTTGAAGAGCTGGGGATGGATGTTGCCGAAATGGAGGCCGAGGACATAGCCGAAGCTGAGGAGGTTTTTTCGGTAGGAGACGGACGGTATCTTATAGTTGATGTCTAAAGTAAAAAAGGAGACCAAAGAAGGAAAAAAGAAACTATATCCGCTGATCCCGTACCTGGCAGCCCTTGGTGCTTATATTGTTTTTTGCTTTACGGGAGCGCTGTATGCGGATGTGGATAATTATAATCTAGCTATCATCTGTAACGGGCTATTAGGAAATAATAATTTCTGTCAGTATGTTCATCCTTTGCTTTGCTTCGCACTCCGTCTGCCGAAACTTCTCATGCCCTCAGCAGATGTATTTACAACTTTTGCACACCTTTTGTTGATCGCGGCTCTGGGCTGGCTGTTGGCTTTGCTTTTTGAACGTTTTGAATCTATAGCGGAACGGCTGGCGGTGCTGGCGGCGTGGGGGTATCTCTGTTTCGGCGTTGTACTTTGGAATATTAATTATACGGTCTGGGCGGCCTTCTTTTCCTTTGTGGGATGCATAGGGATCTTTTCGGCAAAGGATGGAAAAGAGGGAAGGATCCGGCGTATCGCGGGAGCCCTGCTATATGGCTGCGGCTTGATGTTCCGCTGGGAGGGAGCATTTCTTTTCCTCCCCTATATAGCGTTGATAGTCGTTATGAAAATGGCACGGGGGCATTTTTTTAAAGAAAGCATCCTGTGCGAACTGAAGCGCTTGCTCCCCTGGCTGATCGTTTTTATAGCACTGGGGCTGGGGCGGAATATCTTCTATTCCATCGAACCCTGGAAGACGGATCTGGCATACGATAATGCGAGAAGAACCCTGGAGGATTTTCCCGTTCTTGGATGGGACGAGATGCCGGAGATCCCGGGGGGAGCAGATGAATATACCTATCGCGGCGTCACAGGCTGGATCAATGCAGATACGGATGAGGTTGATGCTGAGAAGCTGAAGCTTCTGGCAGAGGCCGGGAAGACCTTGCGATTCAGTACGGATATTGAAGGAATATCAACGGCTTTACTGTATATTGGAGGATCTGCTCTGCAGGAATGGGGAATGCTGCTTCTTCCGATCTGCATTTTAGTGATCCTCTGCTTCCGTTCGTTTGAAACGAAGTCGGAGTGTGCGGGGAAGATACTTGCGCTTTTGGGGACGTGCCTTATCCTTTTGTACTTTGCAGTGCGCGGAAGAGCGATAATCCGGGTATGGCAGACACTGTTACTGGCGGCGTTTCTTCCGGCGGTGGTTTTGGCAGCAGGAACGGAAAAAAAAGAAGCGGGGAAAAAAAGGATCGTTGCATTGGCATCTGCACTGATGTTTGCGGCAGCTTGTTTTTCGATATTGAAGATCGTGCCCTCTGGGGCCTTTGTCCTTACGGCAGCCGATGGAAAGACAGAGGAACGCTTTGCCTCATTTTGCGGGGAGGATCAGATCTTTCTGGTGGGAGGCTGGCTCGATTCCGGAACGATCTATGAAATGAAAAATAAGGGAGAAAAGCTCATCGGAGTAAAGACATACGGCTGGGCTGGTATAACCTGCGAGCTGATGGAGAGAGGAAAGCTTCCTTCACCCTATTTTCTGAAACATTATATCCCTGTCGGCTGGTACTGGTACGGGCAGGAGTATTATCGAAGCTTTTTGAAGGAGCTGGGCATTGAGAATCCGGTAAAAGCGCTTTTTGAACAGGACCGGATGCGACTTTGGGACCGGAGTGAGGATTCTTATTTTAGGGAGTATTTTTTTGTATATCTTTATCGCCTGTATGGGGATATGGATGTTATAAAGGAAAAAACGGTAGACGGCAGTCCGCTCTATCGTTTTGAGAGGAAAAAGTGAAAGGAGGAAAAGGATGAGAACAAAAGGAATGCAAAGAAGGCTGGCATCTTTGCTTAGTTTTGTCATGCTCCTGGGGAGTTTGTTTAACCCGGAGGCATTACCGGTCTATGCGGTGGATGCAGAAGATGTGCTGTCCGGAGAGGAGTATTCCGGGGAAGGAACTACAGAATTGGAAATGCCGGAAACGGTATCCGAAGATGAGAGCGCAGGTGAAGTAGAGCAGTGCATGAGCCTTAAGGACCTCGCCGAGGAATATACAGTCACGGATGTGCTTCAGGGCCAGGAATATAAGATCATCTACGTTTCTGAAAACGGAGTTTCTCTTCGAAAAGATAATGAAGAACAGCTTGAAGACTTCGGAAATGATAGAGTTTTCGTGGGTGAGGATGGTCAGTTAGTCCAGACATTTGAAAAGGGTAGTGAGGATACTCTGGCCCCGATGATTTATTACAAGGATGGTTACAGCACCCGCAGAGCATCTAGGTGGAAGGTTTTTTATATTGAAAGTATCTATATTCCGGGATATTGGGATGAATATTATGATGAATATGTGTATGAACATTGGGAATACGTTACAAGAACGCGTACCCTTTCCGCCAATACAGCGGTAAAAACTCTGGAGCGGTATGCAAGCGGAGGTATCATCCGTCTCTATCCCAACTGGGAATCTGTGGAAGAGCTGAGTTTGGATTTCCATTCAAACCTGGATCCGGACGAGGTAAAGAGTATCACGGTAAAGCATGCGGATGATAATTTCAGTGTTCCGGGTAACCGTGATCAGCGCCTGGAATATAGCAATGATGGTTTTATGGTGGTATCCTGGAATACCGCGCCGGATGGCAGCGGAGAGGATACGATCTATCGTCATACTGATATCCATACAGAGGAACTATTCGATATAGCCACAGTCGACGAGGGCACCTGGAATCTGAGTTTATACGGACAGTGGGAAGTAGTACGCTACGGTATTAGCTTTGATCCAAACAGTGAGATGCTTTCCCAAAGAGCTGAGCAGGCGGATGATGAAGCAGTGATCGTTAACGAGGCGGAGCAGGAAAAGACGTATTTTGCCTGGAATCAGAATGTTTCGGTAAACGCTTATACAGCAGATCACTTCGATTATGAAATGACGGGCTGGGCGTTTACGGCTGATGCAGAAGAAGCTGTGATATCGGTAGATGACCTTTCTTCAATGTCGGCGGAAGATGTGTTCCTACTAAAGGAAGCAAGTCCTGTAGCCGATGATGAGGAGGATTTTACCCTCTATGCGTTCTGGGATTATCATAAGTATAATATCAGCTATCGCGGAATCAGAGTGCTTTCTGTAAATGCAGTTTCTGGAGAGGAAACCATATCAAGCGATACAGCTTCAGTGAAAACACCTATGGTATTGAGTGGTATTTCGGAGTATGAGTTGGAGCGTATCGCTGCAGAGCGTGGTGTGTTCCTGGACGAAGATCTGGCGGAATATGAGATCCTTGGTGTGGAAGAGACACCGGCTATCTCCATGAACCTTCCCACGGCTTATAACATCGGGGAAGAGTTGGTGCTACCGGGGCCGGATGATATCAATGCCGGAAATACTGATCCGGAGTTCTCGAAGGATTACGACTTCATCTGCTGGACAAAGAATAAGTGGAGACGGCAGGATGTCAGGAGCCTCGGAAAGAACGGAGATATCCACGACGGGGATGTATTGCTCTATGCGGTCTACATTCCTAAGAATATGACGGCTTCAGTAAATGAAGGTCAGCATGCAGTAACGAATGAATTCAAGGCCATACAGGTCAATACGCCGAATCTTCTGGATGCAAGCGATTATGCAGTGATCAACCTTGTGGGAAATAATGCACATGCAGATATGCTCAGTGTGACCTTTGATAATGGGAAAAAAGAAACGGATTACTTTGAACTTTGTGTGGTTGACAGTACCAAAGCTGCTCTGGGACAGGGCTATGCAACTATCGGTATCCGTCTGAAGGATAGCGTGAGTGCGGATAAGATAAATGAAGCAAGGAAGAAGAATAATCTTATACTTCTGGTGCGCGGCGTGAATGATCCGATCGGTTCAGAGCAGAAGGTAAAGCTTAAACTGAGGACTTATTATAATTACCCGAAGTTTAAACTGAACAGGAGCGAAGTGAAGATCAATCCTGATCTGGTCGGAGAAAGTGGCAGTGCAGAGATCTTTTTGACTGAAGTAAGCGGGAGCCTGGTAAATAATCTGCTGTATGGAAGCTGGGAACTGGATTACGTGGATGCCTCCAAGAAGAACGTGAGCAAGGATGTTATACTTTCCGTCACGGGCAGCAATACCATACGTATGGTTGTTTCCAAGGTGACAGAAGCGAAGGGGTATATCCGTCTTCGTAACTGTAACTGGATCGATGATGCTTATACTTATATCAGTTTAAAGATCCTGACAGACAAAAAGCTGGCGATGAATCTTTCTACGGATAAGGTCATACTGAATAATGCCTATGATACGGAGGAGGAGTTTATAAGTGTGAGCTATGCCGGAGGCATGACGATGGATGCTTCAAAGCTTAAGCTTACAACCGATAAGAAATGGCCTGAGAAAGGCCTTACGGCAAGCATTGAAGAAGGCATGATACGGATCCGGGGAGCTAAGAATGTAAAGAAAGGCTCTTATAAGCTGAAAGTCTCCTGTGAGGGTATGAAGGATAAGAAGATCGTTGTAAGTGTCATGAATACAAAGCCTGAAAAGGCGCTGAAGTTTGTGGTCTCCGGTAAGGCTGATGCCGTCTTTGGCGGACAAGTTTTTTTAAAGCCTGTGATCACGGGCTTTTCCGGACAGATCAGCTCTGTGCGGGTTGTAAAGGAATCAAATATTTTAAGCAAGGAGAATCCGGAGCTTAAGCGTTATGAGGCAGAGTGGAACGGTAATTATGTAGTATTGTCTGCTACGGATGATTACCTTCCGTATTCGAAGAAGCTCACGGAAACCATAGAGATCACACTCTCTACAGGACGTAAGCTTACGGCAGGAGTGACTATCAAGCCGACTAAGGGGCTATTTGTTCTCAGTGCCCTGAATGTGGTGCTCTCCGGAAACAGTGTCACAACACCCGTAATGGCCACCTATACCTGGAAGTTTTATTATGGACCGAATACCTTTGAGAAGAGGGTTGTGAGCTTTGATATGACGAAGCCTGAAGTGAATAAGGTCATAAAGCTCGGAGACAAGAAAGGGGAGCTGACGGGGCTTAGCAAGAAAGGAGTTTATTCCGGAAGCTATGAAAACGGTATAATCACGCTGACTCTGGATCCTTCCTACAAAGCCGATAAGAAAAAGACCTTCGATATTAAGGTGCCAGCTGTATGGAGCGTGACCGGGAATAGCTACAATGCAAGATTTAAACTTACGATCCCTCAGCAATGAGAAAGTACAAAATGGGGATTGACCCAGACAATATAAAAGGGAGCCTTTAAGGCTCCCTTTTAAGATCCTTCGCTACGCTCAGGATGACATACATTTTATAAGCTGTTCAGCAGATATGTGTAATTGCTGAGTGACATGCCGCCTTCGCTGAAGGAGAGGGGATCGATGAACCACTTGCCGTTAGCCTTAACTACATTGGCTTCCATGGTCTCGGATTCGCTGTTCTTCTTGCCGGAGATGGTAACCTTAACCTTTACCTCATAGCCTTCGGTGATCTTGAAGTTTTCCATCTTCTTTAACAGGTTCTCAGCTGCCTTTACAGCCTTTGCTGTGTTGAGCTCACTGTCGTACTCATCATCCAGCGCATCAGCTATATCTTCCCAGGTGTCCTCATCATCCAGATCAGCCTTGCTCAGCATCTTGGTCAGGCTGTCATAATTACCCTGCAGATCTTCGATATCCTTATCGCTGAGCTTCTTGTTCTTCTTCCATTCAACAGATACCTTCCAGTCTTTTCCGAACTCGTCTTCCAGTGAATCGAAAGCTTCATCAAAAGCATCCTTGATGGCGTCGTCCAGCTCGCTCTTTGCATCGCCGCCCTTTATAAGGGTAAGAGCTTCCTTATAGGTTTCGGGAACGAAGGAAGGAGCGATGCAGGTCATATATGCGTTAACATCCATGCTCTTGGAATTTACAAGACTTACCAGTTTGTTAACAGGCTGCTTGTATCCGCCGCCCAGTACCAGAACAAGTACAACGATCAGTGCTATAACACAGCAAGCAGCTACGCCGCCTACGATCATGAAAAGTCCGGTCTTCTTGTTCTTCTTGGGTTCTTCTGCAGGAGGAGCGGAGAAGAGAGGATTCATTCCGGGCTGGGGCTGCTGCTGGTCCATGTTGCCGGGGCCGAAGTTATTGTTGTTTCCCTGGCCGAAGCTGTTCATATTCCCCTGGTTCATTCCCTGATTCTGGGAATTGTCCGTATTGCTGTTAAAAACAGGCATAGGGAAAGGAGATCCGGACTGCTGATTGCCGTTGTTATCCGAGTTACCGGATTGTGCCGGAGCAACGTCTGCTAAAGAATTGCCGCAGTTGTTGCAGAATTTAATATCGTCCGGCATTTGCGCGTTGCATTTAGGACAGATCTTCATAGTTTTTGTTTCCTTTCTTTGATAGATGGTGATGTTTACATAACTTGGTCTCTAGTATAGACTTTTTTGCGTATAATGTCAAATAAGATTCTTCGTCGCTGCGCTCCTCAGAATGACAGGGGAGCGTCCTCTTACGAATGACTGCCTCTTTGTCCTCCTGAGAATGACTACCCCCGTGTCATCCTGAGAATGACTACCCCCGTGTCCTCCTGAGAATGACTACCCCCGTGTCATCCTGAGCGAAGCGAAGGATCTTTTATATGTTCCCTCTTATAATATCTGCCAGTCCGTCATGATCATTATCCTTACCCGTCACTACATCCGCCTTTTTAAATATCATCGGATTACCGTTGCACATGGCCACCCCGCATCCTGCGGCTTCGATCATGGACAGGTCGTTTTCTTCATCGCCGGCGGCGCAGGTATCCGCTATATCGATGCCCAGATAAGAAGCCAGCTCACCCACAGCCGCACCCTTGCCGGCAGTGGAATTGAATACCTCCAGATACCAGGGGTTGGAGCGGATAGTGGTAAGGCTGTCCCGTTTGATCAGTTCTTTCATCTCCTCCAGCTTACCGCTTTCTTCAAGATCAATGCACAGCATCTTGCAGGGAGGATCCACGACGCCATCGGGGAAATCCGGCAGTACCTTTATGGGCAGCTTCACCACACGGGTATAATACTTTATCTCCTCATTGATGGCGGGAGTAAGTATCCCCTCCGCATTATAGCTGTGGCAGTGCAGGCCAATGCTCTTTGCGATGCGGCCCACTTCATATACCTCATCAAGAGATATGCTCTTTCTGATAATATCCCTCTTTTCGCGGCAGGAATATATCAGCGATCCGTTAAACGCCACGGCAAACGGCTCAAAAACTTCCAGCTTCTGTTCGCGGATAACTTGTAAAATGCTGACCAGCGGCCTTCCGGAAGATATGGCAATAAGATTCCCGGCATCATGCCACTCGCAAAGAGCGGCATAGGTGTCGGGAGTGATCTGTTTCTCTGTATTTAATAAAGTACCGTCAAGGTCAAAGAAGAAGAGCTTAGTTTTCATCGTCCTCAACCTGTGCCTGGTATACGGTACGCTTTCTTGCCATCTCATCAGCCTCAAGGTATTCGTCGTAAGTGGTCACCTTATCGATGATGGTACCGTCGGGCATGAACTCGATGATGCGGTTTGCGGTGGTCTGTACCAGCTGGTGGTCGCGGCAGGCAAAGAGTATAACGCCGGGAAACTTGAGCATGCCGGTGTTGAGAGCGGTGATGCTCTCCATATCGAGATGGTTGGTAGGCTCGTCAAAGATGAGGCAGTTTGCGCCGCTTATCATCATCTTGGAAAGCATGCAGCGGACCTTTTCACCTCCGGACAGGACCTTTACTTTCTTTACGCCGTCTTCGCCGGGGAAGAGCATACGTCCCAGATAACCGCGGACATAGGTCACATCCTTAACGGGTGAATAACCCATGAGCCAGTCGGTGATGGTATAGTCGTTATCGAATTCCTTTGAATTATCCTTGGGGAAATAAGCCTGTGAGGTGGTAACGCCCCATTTGTAGCTGCCGGAGTCGGGCTCACGCTCGCCGGTCAGCACCTGGAAGAGCGCGGTCTTTGCCTGCTCGTTGCCGCCTACAAAAGCTATCTTGTCATCATGGCCCATGGTGAAGCTTACATGGTTAAGGATCATGTTGCCGTCCTCACCCTTAAGGCAGATGTCTTCAACAAAGAGCACTTCGTTACCGATCTCGCGGTCGGGACGGAAGTCGATATAAGGATATTTACGGCTGGAAGGCTTGATCTCGTCCAGCTGTATCTTTTCAAGGGCACGCTT
>JAEEGL015716631.1_pt1 | contig 10114 bp, 8 predicted proteins | sample 9134231 | NCBI WGS metagenome assembly JAEEGL01 (sample SAMN16246548, study PRJNA631951) | gut metagenome | biome: gut microbiome; feature: rumen; material: fiber-attached | host: Bos | place: Iran: Karaj | collected 2018-10 | reverse complement strand
CCTCTGTTACATTCTGCCATTGGTATTACTCGCCATTGCAGACCGCCTGTGGGCTTGGTCTAAGTGGTTAAAGAGAAAAGAACAATCAAACAAGATATATCAACTTTTTAAAAAGAAACAGAAAATGAGAAAGAAAATCGTAGCAGGCAACTGGAAAATGAACCTGAACCTGCAAGAGGGAGTGGCACTGGCCAAGGAACTGAATGAAGCTCTGCAGGCTGACAAGCCCAACTGTGACGTTGTTATTTGCACACCATTCATTCACCTGGCATCTGTTGCTCAGGTTCTCGACCAGAACATCATCGGTCTGGGTGCAGAGAACTGCGCAGACAAGGAGAAAGGAGCCTTCACCGGTGAGGTATCAGCCGAGATGGTGAAGTCTACTGGTGCTCAGTACGTGATCCTCGGCCACTCCGAGCGTCGTGAGTACTATAACGAGACTCCTGAGATCCTGAAGGAGAAGGTGCTGCTCGCACAGAAGAACGACCTGAAGGTGATCTTCTGCATCGGTGAGAGCAAGGCAGAGCGTGAGGCCGGCAAGCAGAACGAGGTGGTGAAGGCCGAACTCGAGGGCAGTGTGTTCAACCTGCCTGAGGAGGACTTCCGCAAGATTGTCATTGCCTACGAGCCCATCTGGGCCATCGGTACCGGTCTGACCGCTACCGCTGAGCAGGCAGAGGAGATCCACGCTTACATCCGCAGCATCATCGCCGAAAAGTACGGTCAGGCTGTTGCCGACGACACCACCATCCTCTATGGCGGTTCTTGTAAGGCTTCGAACGCCCCCGAGCTGTTCGCAAAGCCCGATATCGACGGCGGTCTCATTGGCGGTGCCTCTCTGAAGGCAGCCGACTTCAAGGGTATCATCGACGCCTGGAAGAAGTGAGAAGACTTGCACTTATCCTAACACTGTGTGCCGGCTGCTGTCTGGCAGCCAGCGCACAGACTACCTTCACCGAGCAGTTGCAGCAGAGCAAGGCGGGAGAAGGCAAGGTGACCATTACACAGGACAAGAGCATCGACCAGTTGGTGAACACGCCCACCACGTCAGCCCCATCCCGTAGCGTCAGCCCGTCGCAAGCCGTCACCACACCAACACCGAACGATGACATCACCCCTGACACCACCTCTCTCGACCCTCACAAAAAGGTCATGAAAGGTCAGAAGGCCAATGGTTTCCGCGTGCAGGTGTATGCCGGTGGCAATTCCCGCAACGACAGGCTGAGAGCAGAACGGACAGGTGAGGAGATGAAGACACTCTTCCCATACGAACCAGTGTACGTGCATTTCTACTCCCCAAGATGGGTATGCCGTATAGGCAACTACCGTACTTACGAGGAGGCCCATGAGGTACTGAACAAGGTGAAGCAGCTGGGCTATATGTCAGCAGTGATCGTGAAAGGGAAAATAACCGTTTTTTATCCATGAGTCAGGAAACAGAGATGCAACCCTATCGCGAAGGGCTTGACGCGCTTGCCAAGCACTACAAGGAGATTCTTACGCTTCTGGGTGAGGACCCGGAGCGCGAGGGCCTTCTGAAGACGCCCATGCGAGTGGCCAAGGCCATGCAGACGCTCACCCGAGGTTATGAGATGGATGCCCATAAGGTGCTCACTGACGCCCTTTTCAAGGAGGACTACTCTCAGATGGTCATCGTGAAGGACATCGACTTCTTCTCCCTCTGCGAGCATCACATGCTCCCCTTCTACGGCAAGGCCCACGTGGCTTATATCCCCAACGGATATATCACCGGACTCTCCAAGATTGCCCGTGTCGTTGATATCTTCGCCCATCGGCTGCAAGTGCAGGAGCGTATGACCCAGCAGATCAAGGACTGCATCCAGGATACCCTCAAGCCCCTCGGCGTGATGGTGGTCATCGAAGCCCGGCACATGTGCATGCAGATGCGTGGCATTGAGAAGCAGAACAGCATCACTACCACGAGCGACTTCAGCGGTGCCTTCAATCAGGCCAAGACCCGGCAGGAATTCATGAACTTAATACATAACAATCAAATTTAGTAACCCAATGAACCAGACACCAAATTCAAACTACAGAACCAATGAGTCATTAGGAAAAATGTTCCTACACAGTTGCCTCGGCAAGTTCCTCATCTTTGCAGCGATTGTCGTGGTGTTGCTGATCATCGCCTTCCTCACCAAGCCAACAGACCAGGAGATGAGGGATGAGATGAACGACAACATCATGCAGTGTATGGAGATGAACGACAGTATCCGTGGTGACCAGATCGATGACTTCGTACACAACATCGGCTTCATCTTCACCACGGCCGACTCCACCAAGGTCGGCAAGGAATGGAGAGAGGCATTCGACAAGTACAACCGTCTGGAGATCTTCAACCACACGTTCTTCCGCACCGCCTACATCTACAACAATGTCAAGACAGAGGGCACACGCGTCGGTTTCGGACTCTACGGACTCGTCATCCCCACCGCTAACTTCAACGACTTCCTCCTGCGCATCGGTCCCATGCGTAAGAGCTACAACCAGAAGTTGATCAACACAACGGTCATCGAAGGCGACCTTGGTACGAACCCGAATATCCAGGAGTTCCACTACAAGCGCAATCCTGACGATTAAGTCATTGGGGTCATTGAAATCTGATGTGGACTAAGCCATGGACATTTAAGGAAGGCTTTCTCATCGGAGCAGGTCTTATCTTTACAGGACTGATACTTGAACTGAGTGTCGGTCCTGTGGATTGGGATTCGTTTGCGTGGCCTGCCAATGGATTTGTATTGTCAGGATTCCTGGCAATAATCGCACTCATATTTTTATTAAGAAAGAAGGTGTATGCCTTCCAGTTCGTAAGTACTTACCAGGCAGCGATACCAGCATTGGTGTTTGCCGTAGGACTGACCATTATCATGGGACTGACCAGACAGCAGAAAGACGGGACGTGGCTGAACAATATGCTGTCATTCTGGTCCTTTGTGCTCATCTATGTGTATATCGCGGTGATTCTGGGCGTCATCATCTTACGTCGGTTGGTACACTTGAGTTCATGGAAGCGCGACGTGCCTTTCCTGCTGAACCATCTGGGACTGTTTATTGCCCTCACCACTGCCACACTTGGGAATGCCGACATGCAGCGAGTAAAAATGATAACCACTATCGGCGAACCAGAATGGCGGGCTCTGGAACAGAACGGCTCCATCAAGGAGATGCCGCTGGCCATCGAACTGAAACGCTTCATCATGGAGACCTACGACGATGGTAGTCCCAAGCGCTTTGCCTCAGAGATTCAGATACAGACCAAGACAGGCAAGAATATCGAGACGACGGTTGACGTGAACAAGCCCTACGAAGTGGACGGCTGGAAAATCTATCAATACGGCTACGACACGCAGATGGGTGCTGAGAGCCGGATTTCGATACTCGAGCTCGTCAACGACCCCTGGTTGCCACTGGTATATAGTGGCATCTACATGATGCTGGCGGGTGCTGTTTGTATGTTTGCTATTGGAAGGAGGAGACGCGTATGAGTTGGGAGCACTTCATATATTTCGCGATTACAGCAGTACTGTTCTGGGCAGTAGGAGCATGGGCAGCATGGAAGGATAAAACAGGCTGGGCCTATACGGCAACCGCCATCGGACTAGTCGTTTTCTTCTCATTCATTCTCTCCATGTGGATTTCCCTGGAGCGTCCGCCATTGCGAACGATGGGTGAGACACGCCTCTGGTATTCGTTCTTCCTGCCATTGGCGGGTATCATTGTCTATTCTCGCTGGAAATACAAATGGATACTGACGTTTTCCTCGATACTTGCCCTGGTATTCATCTGCGTGAACCTGTTCAAGCCTGATATCCACGACAAGACCCTAATGCCAGCCCTTCAGAGTCCCTGGTTCGCCCCTCACGTCATCGTTTATATGTTCGCATACGCCGTACTTGGTGCAGCAACGGTGATGGCTGTCTATCTGCTATTCATCAAAAAAAATACCATTGCTGATGAAGAATTCGACATCACCGATAATCTCGTCTATGTAGGCCTCGCCTTCCTTACCATCGGCATGCTCTTCGGTGCTCTCTGGGCTAAAGAGGCCTGGGGGCACTACTGGTCGTGGGATCCCAAGGAGACATGGGCAGCCATCACCTGGCTGGCCTATCTTGTCTACGTGCACTATCGTAACCTTCCCCGCCAACGTGAGCACCTGGCTCTCTGGATGCTCATCATCTCTTTCGTCTTACTGCAGATGTGCTGGTGGGGTATCAACTATCTGCCATCCGCCCAAGGCTCCAGCGTACACACCTATAGTACGAGTGGATAGGAAAGAACAGTACCGTCGGACCGGCCTTTCCTGATCGTCGGCTGAGATGTTGCTTTTCAGGACAGCATTCTCGATATAGGCGATACTGTCCTCGCCAGTGTATCCTTCAGGCTCGAAGCTCCCGCAAATAAGAACCATATTATATTTGTAGAATTAACGATTACATTAACAAATACTATTATATAATTATGTTTTTGAAAAAAGTTGTAATAGTTTCAATGGTTTTGTGCGCATGGGTAAGTGCTATGGCACAGACAGAGAAGGCGAGAGAGTTTGACAACCTATATCATTTCATCGAGAATCTCGATGTGTTTGAATGCGGGCAGGAAGAAGGCCGCGCGTACTATATTCCGGGGCATCACGTCCTGCTCAACGGCAGGTGGAAGTTCTGCTATGCCGACACGCCTCAGGAGATACCGAGCAACTTCTTCGAGGAGAAATACTCCGATGCCAAGTGGGGGTCCATCGATGTGCCTTCGAACTGGGAGATGAGAGGCTACGGCGACCCTTTGTTCCGCAACGTGTCTGCACCATTCAAGGCCGACCCGCCAAAGACACCACGAGACTACAACCCCACGGGTGCCTACCGTACCACGTTCACCATTCCCGCTGACTGGAACGGTGAGGAGGTATTTTTGCGCTTCGAGAAGGTAGCCTCAGCCTCGTTCCTGTGGGTCAACGGTCAGGAGGTGGGCTATAACGAGGGGGCCCAGGAGCCTGCCGAATACAACATCACACGCTATCTGAAGAAGGGACGCAACACACTGGCCATGAAGGTCATTAAATACAGTGACGGTTTCTACCTCGAAGGGCAGGACTACTGGCGCCTGGCAGGCATCTTCGATGATGTCTGGCTCTATGCTACGCCCAAGACCCGTCTGTTCGACTGGTATGTGACTACCGACCTGGACAAGAACTACCGCAATGCTGACCTGAACATCGAGGTGACCGTCAGAAGTTATGACGCACAGCCCGTCACGACACCCCTTAAGGTGCAGGCAGTGCTGACCGGTGCTGACGGACGAGAGGTGGCACGACTGGAAAGTCAGCCGGCGACGTTCGCTAACGGCAGCAACACAATGACCCTCAGCATGAGTAAGCATATTGTCAATCCATGGAAATGGACGGCTGAGACGCCTAATCTGTATAACCTCAAGATGTATCTTGTGGATGCCGCCACGGGCAGGCGCCTGTCGGAAAGCACACCCGAGGATGCCCGTCAGGACGTGGGTTTCAAAGAGACCGAGATGCGCGACAACGTGTTCTACTTGAACGGCAAGCCGCTGAAGGTGAATGCCCAGTGCTCGCACATGCAGGATCCCGACAACGGCCACGCCGTGACCGATGAACTGGTGAAGAAGGACATGACCATCCTCAAGCAGTTCGGATTCAACGGCGTGCGCACCAGCCACTATCCCCCCGTGCCGCGTTATCTGGAATATGCCGCCCGCTATGGACTTTACATCATCGATGAAGCTGGCGTGGAGGCACATGCCACTGAATGGGTTTCGGGCGACAAGCGCTTCATACCGATGTATCGTGAGCGTGTGCGCCGCATGGTGTTGCGTGACCGCAACCAGCCGGCAGTGCTCTTCTGGAGTGCCGGCAACGAGAGCGGCGAGGGTCCCAACATCGGTGAGGTGATTGCCGAAGGGCGCAAATACGACCACACCCGCTGGTGGATGTACGGCGGCAACGCCTATAGTCATCCTGCTGAGGATATCATCGGGCCGCGCTATCCCACTGCGCTGGCCCTCGACCTCAGGGTGGGACGACACGGTGACGGTGACGTGCGCCCGTCGTTCATGGATGAGTATATATCCGTAGCAGGCAACAGCGGTGGCATGTTCGACGAGATGTGGCGTGCCGTCTATACCCATAAGCGCTGCATCGGCGGTGCTGTCTGGGACTTTGTGTCGCCGGGACTTACCCAGCCCGCACGTAGGCTCACCGACAAATCGGGCCATGATGTGATGGCGCATATCATGGGTAATGCCAAACTGGTGGCCGACAGCCGTAATCGTAAAAATAAAGTGATTGACCTGAGCGGCCACGACGAGTGGGTGGAAATCTATCGAGACGACTGCTTGGAGATAACGGGCAACGCCCTGACTATCAGCTTCGAAGTCTGTCCCCGCAAGCTCATCAGCTCCTGCGGCTCGTTTGTGACCAAGGGAGAATGGCAGTTCGGTGTTCAGCAAAACGGAAAGGAGCAGCTGGTGTTCTACATCAACACCGACAAGGTGCCTGCCTCAGAAAGTGAAGCCAAGGCACATCCCTTCGGTAGAAGACCTGCGGCAACTAACCATAAGTACGAACTATCAGCCCCACTGCCCGCAGACTGGGAGAACAAGTGGCACCATGTGGAAGCCTGCTACGATGGCAAGCAGATGACCGTAAGCATTGACGGCAAACAAGTGGCACAGATGGAGGCTCAGGGTAACATCATTAACGCACCATTCCCCGTGAACATCGGCCGCAACGAGCAGACCCACGGACAGGACACCTATGTGTATATCTGCGATGCACTGATGGACAATGTCATCATTGCCGACGCATCGGGCCAGTTGCTGAATCTCGACTTCGAGACGGAGCAGCAGGAGGGCACTTATTTCAGTTACGGCATCGGTGCCCGCACCTACGGCACGATATGGCCAGACAGAACCGTACAGCCGGAAATCTATCAGATGAAGAAATCAACCCAGCCCATATCATGCAAGTTACTGAGTGCAGACAACGGTACGGTGGAAATCTGGAACAGGAACCACTTCCTCAATACCTCTTATTATAACATGAAATGGGAACTCTACGAGGATGGTGCCTGCCTGCAGCAGGGTACGATCAGTCCTAATGTGGAGCCGCTCAGCAAGAATGTAATCACCCTTCCCTACAGTCGACCCACCATCAAGCCTGGATGCGAATATCGTCTGATGATAACCAGTAGCTTGAAAACTGATGAAATCTGGGCACAGAAGGGGTATGTCGTAGCGTGGGATCAGTTGGAACTCCCCTGGTGCCAGTTGGCTATACCCTCTGACAAGACCATCGGAAAGGCTGTGCTGATCCAAACGAATGATACCATCATGGTCAGCGGCGAGGGATTCTCATATTCATTTACCCCCGACGGCCAGCTCTTCAGCATCCGTCAGGCTGGACAGGAACTGCTCAAGTCACCGCTCCAGTTGAACATCTGGCGCGCTCCGCTGGCACTCGAAGTGGACGGCTGGGACCAATGGAACATTACCTACAACAACCGCAAGGCCTGGAACGGCGGCCAGATAGCCAACGAGTTCTACAGCAACAACCTAGATGCCATCACCCGCATCCCCATCTCCTGCCAAGCCTTCGAGGCCGACGGACAAGTGTATGTCAACGTGCGCTGTTTCTCGCAGTTCGGAGCACCCGTCAACACGACGCTCGATGCCTACATCACCGGCCTGCGCTATTCGGGCTTCTCGGAGGTCTATGAGTACCGCATCAACGGAGACGGCACAATTAACCTGCATCACATCCTTGAACCCGAAGGCCCGATGCCAGCACTCCTGCCACGCATCGGACTGACCATTACACTCATCGACCCGTTGCAGCAGGTGAAGTGGTACGGACGCGGACCCGAGGAGAACTATCCCGACCGCAAGACCGGCTATGCCATCGGCATCTATGAGCGCACGGTGAACGATATGTTCGAACCATATCTCATACCGCAGGACTGCGGCCTGCGCTGCGACAACCGCTGGCTCACCATGAGCGATGACAAAGGCCAGGGACTGCGCTTCGCTATGGATGAGCCGTTCAACTTCAACGCCTACCACTACAGCACCGACCACCTGACAAAGGCGGTATATACCTACCAACTCCGCCAGCAGGACGGCATTACCCTGAACTTGGATTACAACACTACAGGCGTAGGCTGCACAGCCTGCTATGTGCTGCCCGGCTATCAGGTCAAGCCCACCCGTTACGAGCGTCGTCTGACAATCAAACCAATATCTCAGTAACGGCAAACGCAATGGTCAGCAAAAGCGAGTAATCGTGATTTAAAACGTGATTTAAGAAAAAGAAAGTTGCTGATAATCAGCAACTTTCCTCTTACTTTTGGTCGGGATTACTGGACTCGAACCAGCGACCTCGCGCCCCCCAGACGTGTGCGCTACCAACTGCGCTAAATCCCGATCCTTTTTGCTTGGCACCGACCTGTCATTTGTCGAATGCGGGTGCAAAAGTACACAGTTTTTTCGGAATATCCAAATTTTAGAGGAACTTTTTTCCAAAAACAGCGTTTTTTACTGATGATTTTTGCTTATCCGAATAATAATGTGTACATTTGCACGTTCTTAAGATAATAAAAGATTTAAATAATGACATCATATAGACTTACGGCTCCGCAGCACCTTGACACAATCATCGAACTGCCAGCCTCGAAGAGTATTTCCAACCGTGCTCTTATCATCTATGCCCTCAGCGGTGGCAGGACTCTGCCACAGAACCTTAGTGACTGTGACGACACCGAAGTGATCATAAACGCCCTCCGCTATATGCCGGAGACAATCGATATCAAGGCAGCAGGAACGGCCATGCGATTCATGACCGCCTATCTGAGTGTGATGCGCGGCACCCATATCCTGACAGGTACGGAGCGGATGAGGCACCGTCCCATCGGAGTGCTGGTTGACGCACTCCTGAAACTTGGCGCAGAGATCGAATATGCCGGAGAGGCTGGCTTCCCCCCCCTCCGCATCACGGGTAAGCCGCTGGAGGGTGGCATGTTGGAGATTCTCGGAAATATCAGTTCACAATATATCTCTGCCTTGCTGATGATCGGTCCGATGCTGAAGAAAGGCCTCACGCTCCGTCTGACAGGCGATATCATCTCCCGCCCGTATATCGACCTGACACTCTGGATGATGAGAGAGTTCGGAGCCCGCGCCGAATGGACGGCCGTTGACACCATCACCGTTGACCCACAACCCTACAAGGACAGGGGCTACTTTATCGAGAACGACTGGAGCGCAGCCAGCTACTGGCATGAGATGGTGGCCATCAGCGACGATCCCGAGGCTACCATCAGGCTGACAGGACTGACTAACGGCTCGAAGCAGGGCGACTCCGTGACACGCTACATCTTCAGTCTGCTCGGTGTGAAGACCGTCTTCGAGACCAAGAGGGAAGGTGTGCCGCAGACGGTCACACTGAAGCGCAGCGGACACTGCGTACCAAAGCTGGAATACGATTTCGTTAACTCCCCCGACCTGGCACAGACATTCGTCGTTACCTGTCTGGCCAAGGACATACCTTTCCACTTCACCGGACTGTCGACGCTGAAGATCAAGGAGACCGACCGCATTGAAGCCCTGAAGAAAGAGGTGAGGAAACTGGGGTACGTCATCAAAAGCCGCCATGACAGTGAGCTGTTCTGGGACGGCGAGCGTTGTGAGCCATCTACAGACGAGGGCATCGACACATACGAGGATCACCGCATGGCCCTTGCCTTTGCCCCATTCGCCCTAAAACGGCCTGGACTGATGATCAATAACCCCCATGTGGTGACGAAGTCATACCCGAACTACTGGAACGACCTGACCAAAGCAGGATTTGAGATTAAAGAGGAGGGATGAGTTTTGCGTTAGTCTGCATAGGAATGATCGTAGCGCTGGGCGTAGTAGCCGCAGTAGCCAATCGGTTCGACAAGGGGAAGGACACTGTCGAACAGGGACACGATTGCTCTACATGCACGGCTGCCCAAGACGAATCGTGCAAGCTGCATTGTCTGATGGAAGAGAAGAAGAAAGGATCCTCTGCCACCAAGACCGTGTCTTTACT
>JAEEGL014959809.1_pt1 | contig 10114 bp, 2 predicted proteins | sample 9134231 | NCBI WGS metagenome assembly JAEEGL01 (sample SAMN16246548, study PRJNA631951) | gut metagenome | biome: gut microbiome; feature: rumen; material: fiber-attached | host: Bos | place: Iran: Karaj | collected 2018-10 | reverse complement strand
TCCCTGATCGTCGGAGGCTCTGTCGTCCAGGTCACTCCGCCGTCGGTGCTGTATTCCACTACAGTTCCTTCGGTGATGTTGGGAGTTGCGATGATGAAGTGCTCTTCGGCATCATATACGCCGTAGTAGTCCTCGGCTGTTACGATGAGTCCGTCTGCCGGCTTGATGGTGAAGTTGCCGGGGTAGTAGTTCACATGGTAGTTGCCCTGGTATTCTTCGCCTTCGGGGATGATGGCACCGTAGTATGTGCCGACTGCCTCGTCCGTTCCGGCGCCGGGTCTCGTGGTGCTGAATACCAGATGGTATCCGTCGATGATTCCGGAGATCGTTGCTGTGAATCCGGGATCTCTCTGGCCGAACAGCTTGGCGTTGTCGTCTGCGTATACATATACTTCAGCGGGGACGACCACCAGCTCTATAGTCTTGGTGGCGCTCAGCTCGAATACGGGTTCGTATTCGGGATTGTGAGCTCTTACCATTACTTCCCTGCGTCCGACTTCCTTGATGGAAGGAACTTCGGTCGTCCAGGTCACGCCGCCGTCTTCGGAATACTCTATGGTGGTTCCGTCGGGGATGTTGACGCTGATGGAAGGCTTATGCTCCACTCCGTCGTAGACGCCGTAGTAACCGTCGCCTATGATCTCAAGCTCGTCGAAAGGAGTGATGATGAAGTCTGCGTTGAGATATTTTACACGGTAGTTGCCCTGGTATTCGAGACCGTATGGGATAAGAACGTCGTCATATCTGCCGGGCTCTTCCTGGATGCCGGCGTAGTTACGCATGATATCGTATTCCACTTCGAATCCGTCGATTACGCCGGTGACTTCGCCGTAGAATTCAGGGTCTGACATTCCGTAAGCCTTACCGTTAATAATGGCGGTTACGGTGACTTCTCTGTAATCGACTTCGAGAGTTACGTAAACTACTGAATCTTCATAATTGGGATTGGTAGCTCTGACGATGACGTCCTTGCTGCCTACGTCGATGATCGAAGGTCTGTCTGTGGTCCATGTCACACCGCCGTCGATGCTGTACTCGATCACAGTTCCTTCTGTTATATTTACTCTATCTGTTACTTCGTGTTCTTCCTTATCATATATACCGGAGTATCCGTTGGCCGTGAGGACCATGGCACCGGACTTTCTGATAGTGAAGTCGCCCGGCTCATATGTTACTGTGTAGTTGCCCTGTCTTGCGTCTCCTGTCGGGATGATCGCGTCGTCATAGCTACCGGCGTTCTCGTCGATGCCTGCGCCGGGACGGCTGATGTCGTATATGATCTCGAAATCGTCCACAACCCCCGTTATATCTGCCTTGAAGTCAGGATCTCTTGTTCCGTAGACTTTTTGGTCGTCTCTTGCTTTAACCACTACGGGAGCCGGGTTGACTATGAGTTGTGCGACCGTCGTTGCTGTTCCGTAGATCGGGTTGGTCGCTCTTGCGTATACTGTCTTGCTTCCGACATCCTTTATCGAAGGAGCCTGTCTTGTCCAGGTATGACCATTATCGATGCTGTATTCTATTGTCGTACCCGGCAGGGTAACTGTTGCTACAGGATAGTGCTCCTGTCCGTCGTAGTAACCTTCATAGCCTTCAAGAGTGATGGACACATGGAGCCTCGGTGTCATTGTCGCAAACACCACAAGACGTCCGTTGGTCGTTGCATTTGCGCATGTTGACAGTGCCAGGATCTTCTCAGCTCCTACTGTTGCGGACATATCGAGCTGAATCGCATGATCTTGAATATACTCGAGAAGTTCATTGAAATCTCTGTTGCCGACTCTGTATACCTTGCCTTCATATGCATCTGTATCAATGACTGCAAATACATTGAGATCGTAGATATAGTGTTCAGCAACCATCACGCCTTCACGGTGTGAATTGAAGTAGTCGGCATCCTTGAAACTGTCCAGAGATCCAAACATAGCCCCGTTGTCCATATGATGACCGTATACGAGGTTGTAGTTGTCGGAAAGATCCGGACTGTTCGCGGCAGCAAGGTAAATAGATCCCGTTATACTGCTATTACCAAACGTATCATGGGTTGCGTAGTACAAATCATCCGGTCCTTGAAGCACAGGATAATCAATCTTTGAATCATAGATTGTAAGCCAGGATCTGTAGTCTTCATTTATCTGTCTGAGAGTCTCGGCGCCACTGAGAGGTGTAGTGTCATCATCAATGATGTCAGGCTTGTACTGGAGAAGATCCCAGCTGCTCTTGTATGCCTGGTTCTGGACATAAAATGTGTCGTAAAGAACATATCCGGAATAGAGGATAAGGAATCCAGCCAGAAGTCCGGTAAGGAGAGATACCAGGGAATTGCCGGCAGTTGCGATAGATGCAAGAAACTCGGATATGAACGATTTGCCCGGCGCTCTTGATTCGACTGCGGCTTCTTCAACACTCTTGGTGCCGTTTTTGATTGCCATGTATCTTTCCCTCCTTTCTTCAGATTTTGCAGGATCCCCTTTTAAGTCTGTTTGTTAAATTCCGTTTCTCCTGAGTATCGTAATGACTGTTCCGATTATGTCATCTTTTGTTATCGGTCCGAAGTAACGGCTGTCATGTCCGCCGTTTCTCATGTCGGCAAGTACGAAGATCTCGCCCTCTTTAAGTGTTATAGGGTATTCAGTAAATCCTTCGTACCTTGGTGTCTGGTAGAAAATGTTGCTTTCTATCATCGTGTCTCCGTTTACAATGAGACGCTGGTTATCTGTAATTTCGACTGTATCTCCTGCAACAGCAACTACGCGGCACACAAAAATCTGTTTTTTCCCATTACTGTCAGGTGTCACCTTTTCGATCACCACAACATCCTGAGCTTTGAAGTTCTTTTCCAAACGGTAGAACAGAATGAAGTCTCCCTGGTCTATTCTCGGGAACATGTCCCCGTTAGGCATCTTTGTAATACCAACTACCTTGAAGAACAGAACCCACAGAACAATTAGGATTATGATGAGGCGAATTATGAAGAACTGGTAATGTTTGACCGATTTCTCAGAGTTCTTCAATTTTTTCATTGTTTTTGCGGAGCTCTCAGCTTTCTTCTTTTCTTCCTTGTTCAGCTTTTTCTCTGCCTGCTGGTCTTCCGGATCGTCTCTTTTCAAACCTTGATCGCTATCTGAAGAATTGTCATGCTTTGTGCCTACACCTATTGCTGTAGCAGTAAAACCTGCAACGCCGGCATCACCGGAGCCTGAAGCCTCAGATTCTGTACGATACTGTTGTGATTCTGTACTGGCTTCACCCGCAGATGGTTCTGTATTCAATTCGTTTTCGGAGAATAAATCTTTATCCATTAGGAATCCCTTTATATGTAACTCGTTTTTGCTGGCGGTTCATAGATACCTTTATCCTACGACAAAGGCATCTATCGACCGCCCGCTTTGCGGGCTGATCGATCAATTCAATAAATGCTATGCTTCAACAGAAGCGACTTCTTCGTCCTTTTTGCTGTATTTACGGCTTACTGCGAACAGGAGAATGCCAGCTCCAAGGATTGCGGCGTAGGGAGCAACTCTCAGAACAACGCCGGTAGGAGAGATGAGAAGCAGAGTATTCACAATCTCGAATGTCTGTTCATCATCAATTTTCGTAATCGCTGTGGTGTCAACTGTGCGAGCTGTGGACTCGTAAACTGCCTTAGTGGTCTGTGCAGCAGCTGAACCCGGAACAGTGCCATCGGTTACAGGGTTATCGGTACCAACTGAAGTGCCGTTGATTTTGGTCTCTGCACTGTAGGTTACACCAGTCGCGATGTTTGTCTCATAGATTGTAACATCAACGCCGGCAGGGATTCCGGTATAAGTTATGGGTCCACCATCCTTGACTCTGGCAACACCACTCCATGTCGGAGCAGAGGCAGCAGTAGGGGAAATACCAGTGGATCCAGTTCCAGCAGTCTCTCCGATAGTAAATGTCGATGTGTAGCTCTCAGGATTGCTGAAGATGATGGTATATGGGAATGCAATGGTGCCCTCTCCATAAGTATCATTAACAACATCCTTGCTAACCACCAAATCGTAGGTGTAATACTTGTCAGCGTTATCTTCTGCAGTACCTGCAGTGAAACCATTGATCTTGGTATCTGTGGTTGGAGTAACAGATGCATTCTCGGTCATGCAGACGTAACCGTAAATGGCGAGGTTGCCATCCACGTAAACATCAAGGAACACTGTGTTGTGTGTGCCGTCCTCCATGGCAACTGCAGCATAAGATGCAGCGGAGATGGTCTCGGCAATCTGATAACGATATACACCAGCCTGAGGGAATGTAACGCCATTGAAATTCAGCTGTATATTATAAATGTTGCTATCACCGTCAGCAGCTGTAGTCCAGGTAGAGGAGTTATCGAACACAAGCGTTCCGATTGCACTTGTTATGTCACCTGCTGTTCCGGCTGCTGTTCCTGTAATCACAAGTCCGGTGGTGATACCGGATTTAACGAAAACAGTAACGGGTGTATTAGCGGTATGATCTCCAGCCTCGTCAGTCACAGTAGTTCCGGTTGTGATGGCAGCCGGAGTCACCGTGTAAGTATAAGTAATGACTGGAGCATGCACTGTTGTGCCGTTAGGGTTATAGGCTATGATTTCCTTTTGAAGGTTAAGGGTTTTGTCCTGAAGCCTTTCTACGTCTGGATTAGTCCAGTCACCGGCAACACCTTCTTCTCCGTTTTCTTCGAGTTCGCTATTTGCAGCGAATGCGACTGCACTCAGTGAAAGAACCATTACAAGTACGATCACAAGAGCGCTGATTTTCTTGAATGTGTTTTTCATCGTTTCTTTCCTTTCAAATGTTTTTTGTTTTTCAATGTATTTTGGGTATGCGATTGTCCCGGTCACCGGGTATTCATTAAGGAAGTTCGTTTTATTCGCACCTCCTTAGGAGACACACAGTCTGTGCCGCATCGCCGCCATCCGGCGGACTTCCTCGGTTACGACCGGTCTCGCCATCAAACCATCTCTTCTTGACTTCGCTCTTTATCAGCGAGGTTCTGTTCATGATCAGGTTTGTATTTTCGAGATTTGCCGTTTTCCTTGGCTCCCCGCGAGCGAGGTAGCCTCTACATTTCATATTCAATTCTACCTCACTTTCCTGAGAGTTTTTGGAAATTGTTGTTCAAAAAGTTCCTCTGTGGAATCGGTTGAAAACCGGTCTGAAAACGACCAATTTTCCCCTAACCCCGCTTTGGCCCATTTTAAGCATATTTTAGCAAACAAACTTGGCGTTGTAAACCCGACTTTTAGCGGTTTGATTTAACTTATTATGAACAAAAATAAAACATTTCTTTGAATACTTTTGAAGTTATTAATAAATGGGGTTTTTAATTGTTTTCCCAAACAACCGCCTCTTTACGGAACCGCAGAAAATATATATGTTTCAACGCGTTATGTCTCTTTTCACTTATGAACAAAAAATGTTGAATTATGAACGGGATATAGACCAAAAATTAATGCATCCCTGCCTCTTTTTGCGAGGTGGAATGCATCAATTATTTCAGTTGTTTCAAGGGGGCTTGACAGTACTTTTCCGATATCCGCTTCCCTGTCCTTCAAAAGTCCGGTATTTCGACTCATATCAGACTGTTTTTACCACACGAAACTCGCGGGAATCAGAGCCTCATGAAAAGCTGGTGTTCAAGGTTATTTAAGCATATAAGGCGGAAATCTGTCGTCAGGCCTCGTTTGCCTCACGCCTTTTACGACGTATAATCACGGGGATCATTGCGCCGGCCATGAAAACGACTCCACCACCGAGCAGCCACCAGTAGCTGCCGGTCTTGGCAACATAGCTGGTCGGTGCGATACGCACTTCTGTATTTGTAAAGGTGATGGTAGTGTTTTCAGTGATTGCCGGGCTGGTGTAACTCTGAGTCTGGTTGCCACCTACTGACGTCGTGTAACTCGGATCAGCAGTTTCCTCGACAGTTATGACCACTCCGTAAGGAACAGTCATCACCACACTTGCAGATCCGTCATTCGCAGGTGAGAGGTCAAATGTCTTCGCGCCTGCTGTAAATCCATGCAGATTATATCCTGACAGAGGAGTTGCACCGTTCTTCAGGCTTGCGGAGAAGTGGAACGTTCCGCCGGTACCGACAACTACCTTTTCAATCGTCACATCAACTTCTTTCCTGGTATTGCTGAAGGTGATGGTTGCACTTTGTGTTACAGTGTTCACCTTGAATATGTAATTGCTGGTGGTGTCCGCATCAGTAATCGTGGTCGTTCCGTCAGCGCCGACTCCGGAAGATACGGTATCGTATATGTTCGGAATGTTTGCATAACTGCCCGTAGTAACTTCCGTTATGACAAGATCTGTAGCATTCGCAGGAATCGACAGCGTACGGCTGGCTCCGTTTGCGTTGTTTACAGTCGGTCCGAGGGTAAATGTGCCGCTGACGGTCTGCCCGTCGACTGGTGAAGTGTAACTGTAACTGAATTCAAAGTTTCTGGTGCTGGACAGCAGCGGATCGTTCAGGATCTTCTTCACTGTGACCGGCTTCTGCTCCCAGTTTTTCACTGTTATGACGTACCGGCTGTTTACAGTATCCCATTCCGCGGTCACCCAGCTGTTGTCACTTGTTATACCGTTGCCGGTAAGCATGATCGTAACCGGCGTACCCTGCAGCGATATGTACCCTGTCGGTGTCGTTGTTTGGTTCAGAGTATATGTATCTACCCAGAACTGATTGCTGGTATAGAACACCCCGTTGGCGCCTGCATATAGGTCTGTACCAAGAGAACCAAGTGACGACGCCAAAGAGAACATAGCATGGAGCTCATTTCCGGCCTGGTCGACCAGTTTCATTATTACAGGATATGACTTCAGCGTGTTGGTGTATGTGACCGTGTCGTCCTGCGTTACCGTAAATGCGAAACCGTTCTCAGAACTGTCTGAATCTGTTGCTCCGTTTGCAGAAACTGCAGCAACGATATAGTTGTTGTCCGCATCCGGTGCCTCGGTTATCGTGAGGGTTACGCCTGCAGGTATATCCTCAAGTACCGTGTTGCCGCCACTGCTCACCGTGAATCCGCTCAGATTCGTTGTAGAGATGACCGTATTTCCTCCGCTGGTATAACTGTCGGTATATGAAGCTGAATACACGAACGACGTTGTTGCGGTCGTGTTGCTCACAAGAGTCTTTGCAACAGTGATATCATAAGTCTGGCGCTGATTTGTGAAGACCACAGTTCCTCCGGCATCCGTATTGTTCCAGTGGAATGTATTGGTGTCTACCGTCAGCGGGAGCGTACTGATATCATTGTTCGAGCCGATATACAGCGGGTTTCCTGACCCGTTGGCATATGTGTGTGCGTTACGGGTAACACTTGTATCATAATATGTTACAGGAGATTCGGATATGCTCAAATTCAAGCTGGTAAAGCTGTTGTTGGTACCAGTCACACCAGTCTTTTCCCAGCGCACCGGAATGTCACTGCCCTGCTGCATATTGCTTGCATCAAAGACCTGTACAACAGACTGAACAAAAGCGGTTGTGTGACCGGATGCAGTAGCGTTGTCATTTGTGCTGACCACTTTCAGATACCATCCATGCTTCAGTGTAAAGCCATGCGTAGCTGAAACGGTATGATTCGTGGTACCTTCACGGTATGTACCGGAAATTGCCAGAGTAAATGTAAACTCCTGGTTCCGGTTGCCCGGTGTCGGAACATCCTTGTACACATAAACAGCGTCAGTTCTTGCCTCCCAGACCGCATAAAGCGTACGGCTGATGACACCATCCACTTCCTCTGTATTCTCTGAGAAAAATCCGGTATCCTTGTTAAGATCGGTGATGGTCCATGCATCTGCTACGCTCGGCAGTGAAGAGGAATAGTCAGCTATCCCAGCTTCGGCTCTTTGCTGGGTCGTGGCCCATCCTATAAAGGAGTAGCCGATTCTTGTACTCGTGGTCGGCAGACTCTGTCTCTTCGGAATTCCGTTTTCCGGCTGGATATCAGCCAGGCCGTAGTCGTATTCCTGAACTCCGCCGCCGGTGTAGTTATCATCAAGGATAAGAGCATAGTCATTATTGCGGGAGGTGAAGGTAACGACCAAAGGCTTGATATTCACAATCAGGCTCTCCACGAAGGAGAACGTTTTTGTGTTGTTTGCCTCCCCGGTCACCAGTGTATGAGTATCGCTTGCCAAACCGTTATGGCTGTATGTGATATCATCGCCTTCAGTTGCCGTATCAGCGCTGCTGACAGTATTACCGTCCACCACCAGTCCTGAAGCTTCAAGCGAAGTATTCCAAATGAGAACCTTACCTGTACCAAGTGTATTAGTTCCGGAAATAGTGATGTCCCTTTCCGCTCCTTTCGGGAAAGCCAGAGTTATGACATCATCTCCATCTGCGTCACCCGCTGGTTTCAGCGTTATTTCGCCATAGTCTGCAAGAGGAGTACGGTCATACATGCCGTCTTTTACGTTGATAACGCTTAAAGCCAGGCCATCAGTAGCGCTCAGACCGAATTTCACCGTGCCCGTGGTCTTGTTCTCAAATGTAACATAAACCATCGGCTCCCAGACCGCATATATAGTCTTGTTTTCCTCTCTGGTTATCGCAATAACGCTGTCTGCAGGATAAGTCGCGATATAGTCGCCTTCCGTCGGGCTTTCATCAAAACCGAGGAGGAAGTATCCGTCCGGATGAGAGAAGTAGTTGTTTGCATCAGTCAGTGCGTTGCCAGCAGCATCCTCTGTAAGATCTGTTGCATACTTATACAGATGCACCGCTGCTCCGGACTGGATATCACCAAATTCGATCCGTGTAGGAACACTGTCTCCGTTCACTGTGGTCAGATGTTCCGTGGTATCGACCGCGCTCTTGCCTGCATGTTCGTTCCAGACAGGGAGATCGGGCTGGATATCGTCATATCCTGCGTTGATGTATCCCGTGTTTGCATCAAGAATGAGATTCTTGACTTTGGGACGTCTGTCAGAAGAGTCCTTGTACTGGTATATAGCCTGGAAATAGATTGTACTGTCGGAACTGGCATTTGCCGCATTTACCGTATAAGCATCGCTCGGGAGATAATATGTTGTTATATTATCATTGCCATCTGTTTCGAGCGGTGTCGTGCTGGCGATCACCGGATATCCGTCGCTGTCATAGATTACATTTCCGGTGCCGTCTTTCGCGTATGTTGCGCTTACAAGTGCCCAGCCGCGGAAAATGACGGAATCGTCCGTAATTACGTCATCATCCTTCGTAAGTCCTGTCGGCGCCTTATATATCGTGGTAAAGGCTCCGTCAGCATATGTCAGACTGGTATCGATCGGGTCACGCCATGCGGACATAACACCGTTGATAACAGCACCGTCACCCATGGTGTACTTGGGAAGATATCTTATTGTGTATCCTCCATCGAGACGCCAGTGGGCCTTCAGTGTAAATGCACCTGTGACAGGGTCACCGAAATTGTAAGGCATAGCCTCTTCAGAACCGCCGTCCGGCGTCTTATACCAGCCAAGGAACGTCCAGTGTTCTGTCCCGTTCAGAGGACGGTATCTTTCCCTTGATACATACAGCGATCTCCATGTGTCCTCGTCGAGCAGCGTCATCCCGACGTTGGCATCAGCAAATTCTGTGCTGGAATACTCCACGATGGTCTTGTAAAGGTCGTAGTATGCGTCAATCTCATCTTCCGTCACGTAAACTGCGCTACGGATATGAGTATATATACCGGAAGCACCGTCTGTCGTCCTGTACTGGTAGTTTATATAATAGTATGTAGTGTTTCCGGCTGCCTCATACTCGTCGGCAACGGTATCACTCATGGCGACGAAACGTCTCGGAATAGAATACTCAGTGATCGTTTCGTTATAGTCCGCGTCGATATATGTCGACTGGCTTCTGGATATATAGTTACCGCTTGAAAAGTATTCCGAACCGTAATACTGCGACAGCCGCATGTAATCACCGGTAAACGCATTGAAATCTGACCACGCAGCACCAAAATTGGTGGCATAGTAGCTGTCGCGCTGGTCAATACGGTTAATTTCACCGCCGTCGGGGTTGATCTTGACCCAGAATGTTTCAGGAGTCCACTTTGCGTAGGCAATCGCGTTGCCGTCAGGCATGGGTTCTGAAAAATCAAAC
>JAEEGL014464868.1_pt1 | contig 10114 bp, 7 predicted proteins | sample 9134231 | NCBI WGS metagenome assembly JAEEGL01 (sample SAMN16246548, study PRJNA631951) | gut metagenome | biome: gut microbiome; feature: rumen; material: fiber-attached | host: Bos | place: Iran: Karaj | collected 2018-10 | reverse complement strand
TTTTGTATCCTGAGGTCTCTTAGTTTGTGCCCGTTCAAAACCTGAAGATATAGTCTGATTGTCTAAAATAGTTATTGTTAAGAGAATGAATTCTATAGAAGAATTATTGATTCTCTGAACATCCTTGAGTAGACTGTTGGAACAGAATTAGCACTTCACGAACACATCAGTCAGACAAGGCAACGGATGTTTACGCTCTACGAAAAAGGGCGTGGACAGTATGATTGTTGTCTGGTGTAGGCCGTGCTAAGCCTTGTTCCACTACATCTCTTCCACGCCCTCTTTTCAAACATCAGAAAGAGGGTTCTTTGTAGCCCAAAGGTTTAAAAATGGAAGAGAATGGCAAAAAAGGTCATAAAGGTAACAGAACTGTTTGCTGGTGTGGGTGGTTTCCGCATCGGACTTGAAGGTGCTTCTGATGCATATGAGACCGTTTGGAGTAATCAGTGGGAACCATCGACTCAGCATCAGGACGCTTCATTAGTATATCAAGCTCGCTTTGGAAGGAAGGGGCATTGCAATAAAGACATCAATACCGTGTCTACAACAGACATTCCTGATCACGATTTGTTAGTTGGCGGTTTTCCTTGTCAGGACTATTCTGTGGCTGCATCTTTAAGTCGCTCAGGTGGCATAGAAGGCAAAAAAGGTGTACTATGGTGGCAGATTCATCGCATCCTTCAGGAGAAAGGTGATAATCGTCCTCAATATATTTTCTTTGAGAATGTTGATCGTCTACTTAAATCCCCTGCTACTCAGCGAGGACGCGACTTCGCAATTATCTTGGCATCGTTGGCAGATTTGGGCTATGTTGTAGAATGGCGCATCATCAATGCTTCCGACTATGGTATGCCGCAGCGCAGGCGCAGAACGTACATTATTGGTTATCAGAAAGATTCTGTCGTGGCTCAGAAGATTGATAAGATGGAAGATTGGGTGGAGTTCGATGGCGTAATGGCCAAGGCCTTTGAGTTTAGACCAAAGGATAAAACGGTTTCTGTGTTTGACATCAAAGGTACCATTAAGGAAGTTTCCGATGGTTTTAACAAAGGTAAGAAAGAAAGTCCTTTTGGCAATGCTGGAATGATGATGGACCGCCATGTTTATTCTGTTAATGCAGATCCTGTCTATGATGGGCCACGACAGACACTTGGCGGCAATCTGATTGACGAGGATTTGGTACCAGAAGAGTTCTTTATTTCAGAGGAAGAACTGCCTAAATGGGAATACGAGAAAGGCGCAAAGAAGATTGAGCGAGTTTCGAAGGAAGGATATAAATATATGTTCTCAGAAGGAGGAATGGCATTTCCTGATTATCTTGACCAGCCTTCACGCACCATTATTACTGGTGAAGGTGGCTCGTCGCCTTCACGCTTCAAGCATGTGGTAAAGACAAAGTCCGGTCGCTATCGTCGTCTTTTGCCTATCGAACTAGAACGTATGAATATGTTCCCTGACAATCACACGCTACATCCACAAGTATCTGATGGACGTCGAGCCTTTCTTATGGGTAATGCTTTAGTATGTGGCATCGTGGAGAAAATAGGTAAGAGTCTCTATCAGTTTATTTATGACGAAGCTCCTGTATCGTCAAAGCCTATTTTTGCATCTCGAGATGCAAAGCCAATGCTTGATTTAGGACTCTTTGCAGATGAACAGAAAGTGATAGTTGTGAATTGTCCGAAGAAGCAGTATACATTGGATAAAACCAAGCACTTGTTGATAGGTGTTGTGAAAAAAGATAACGAGGATTACTTCATGAAGGAAGAACCTACGAAGATATATTACACAGGCCCTTCTGGAACTTTTCCTTCAACGATAGCCATCAACAAACTATATTACTTTATGCCTTATATAAAAGGAAAGGGAGTGAGTGACCTCTACTTGATTCGTGTGGCACGAATTGGTACCAAGGCTGAGGTTCATCCAGAAACAGATGATGAAAGACCAAGATTGGTGTTTGAGCTTGACTATTTAGAGTCGCTGCCTCATAATCAATGGGTAAGACTAGGTAAAGATTCTAACTTTGCGTTTAAGGATACTCTACTGGGGCAAATCTTTAAGGATTGATTGTAATCACTATAATCAAAGGTTATTTGATAAATCGTAAAACTAAAAGCCGATAATAATATGGGAAAAAGAGTTGTTAAGAATTATCCTTCTCCTAGATTGATGGAGACTATTGGGGCGACAAATCAATCACCACAAGAAGCGATAGGAGAACTTGTGGCAAACTGTTTTGATGCCAGATTCAAAGGGGAAAAACTAAATATCTCCATTGATTTGAGAGATAATCGTATTGTCGTTATGGACAATGGAAAGGGAATGACGTCTGAGATCCTAGAGAAAGCCGTTTGTATTGCAGAAGATATGTCAAAACATATAGAACGAGGAGATGGGGCAAAAGGCCATTTCGGTATGGGATTCAAGACGTCGTGCTCAACTTTGGGAAATTACTATGAGATTTATACCAGGCCTGAAAGCGAGTATATGGAGTACCATGTGGCATTTGATATCGAAGATTATAGCAAGCGTCCTTCTGGCTCTGATGCTTGGGATGTTATCATTGAAGATGGTAAACCTTCAGAAAAATCTCCATTGAAGAAAATAAACCATGGAACAGCCTTTGTTATTAGCGATTTGAAGATTAAAGACTTCCCTGTAAGTGCCGTGCTTGAATATATTGGAGATGCTTTTAAAGGACACATAGAAAAGGGGGACAACATCACCGTCATAGATGAAAACGGGCAACATAAGGCAATGCCAAAGAATTACGATTTCTTACCTGGGACAAAAGTGATGATTGATGAAACGTTTGGACCAAATAACAAGTATCACGTTACAGGATGGGTAGCAATCGATAAACAGACACATAACAATGGCTTTTATGGTTTCAATATTTATCGAAAGGGACAACTTGTACTGACCCATGATAAATCATGGTTTAGGGCACACTTGATGACGAGCCGTATTATTGGAGAAGTTAATATGGATTTTCTTGATGCCACTTTTTATAAACAAGGAATACAACATTCAGATGATTGGGATTATGTCTCGATTTATATGAGAGAATACCTTAAAGGTGTTGTTGCAGCATCATACGATCTTAGCAGAAAAGGAAATATAAACAAACCAGCAGAAAAGAAAGCCATTATTTCGCGATTAAACAACGATTATACTATTGATGATGATGATTTTGAGACAACAAATGGCGTCTCGGAAAGTGATTCGGATTTTGAAGCCAAGCCATCAACCACCATTAACAACACCGTAAAAAATATTGTGACAGAGAAATCACTATTATTGGAAGAAGAAGGTGAGATTCTAATTACATTTGTTGAGAAGGAAGAAGATGGACATGATGTTGGACCTTATGATTATATCTTTGACCCTATGCAGGAACCTCAAGAACTGCAAGTACTTGTATTCAAAGATCATCCTCTGTGGCGTAAAAAGATAGATAGTGAGGTTCGAAAGATTGTCGCAACGTCCGATGCGATATATCGTGCACTTGTGGAACAATTGAACTACGACTCAAGAAAAGCGTTGGCTATTAGGAATGAATGGGTATCACAGAGAGTTGAATCAATGAAGTAACTATGGAAAAGTTAGAAGCGTTAGAACTAATTAAGGAGGCTTGGGGAAACAACAACCTAAGCCTTGAAGAAAAAATCATTAAGATTTCAGACTCTTTTTATTCGGTAGGTCTTGACATTGCAACAACGGCAACCTTTATAAAGGCAACACCTGCAGAATTTGATGCCTTCTTATCGTTAAGCGACCTTGATGATGAAATGATTGCGGAGATTTCAAAGGCAAATCCCCCCAAGACCACTTGGCCTTTGCTGGCTAGTGGAAATGATGACGAGATTAAAAAGGCATTAACGGCATTATCTGATTCTTCAAGATTAGCAAATGAGGCTCTTAGTGAGTTTATATATCAGCAGATGATAGAGGTTGCAGGTGACACACCTGAAAAGATAATATCCCAATTAACTGGAGACGAGTTGTATTATTTGGCCAATAAAGCCAAGAATTTCTCAATTAACGAAAAAGATGTCAAATTCTTATTTAGTGTGGCTGGCCAAAAGAAAAGGGGTAAGGTGCTGAGTGATAAACAGATTGTTGTCGTAATCAATCTTCTGAACACCTTGGCAGATAATAATGTTATTCAACGCGAAAGTATTGACGGGGACCAAGAATTATGCGACAAAATATTGGATGCCATTGATAGATAATTATGGGGCTTAAAGATTTAGACATCAAAGTTAGTTATGCAGGCAAAGGCGGCGATATTCTGAAACATTTTGTTTTGCCGTCAATAGATTCATGTATTCGCTATGATAGAGTGACAAGTTTCTATACTGTTGAGTCTTTATTAGCAATCTCTCAAGGAATAGATTCTCTTTATAGAAAACATGGAAAGATGAGGCTGATTATAGGCATTCATAGTTTCCCTGGGGAGATTCTTGATGCTGTGACTCGTAAGAAATACCTGAAGAATCAAATTACAGAAATAAGGAATAAACTGATTTTAGGAATAGAGTCAATAAAGGATAGTTTAGAGAAACAAAGGCTTGCTACGCTTGCATGGATGATTGAGGATAATCTTCTTGAAATCAAGACAGCTGATGTCATAGGCGAAGGTATCTTTCATCCTAAAACTTTGATATTAGCTGATGAAAATGATGATAAAATTGTTGCAATAGGTAGCCCGAATGAAACAAGTTCTGGGTTAGGCGGGAATTTTGAACAAGTTATGGTGGCAAAGTCATGGGAGCAACCTGATGCTGTAATCGTTCAGGAGGATTTCTTTGATTCCTTATGGAATAATAAATTAGAAGAAACGATTACTCTGGACGTTACAGAAGAAACGGTTGATATCATCAAGCAGGGATTAGGATCATACTACTCTTCGCCTAGCCTCCATATTTCGACAAAAGAAAATCTGATAAAAATATCCTCATCAATGTTGTCTAACTTCTTTGTTTCTGGTGACATACCTGCCCTATATGTTCATCAGGAACGAGCCGTGATTGACGCTTTATCTAGATGGCCTGTTAGAGTATTATTTTCAGATGAGGTAGGCCTGGGGAAAACATTTGAAGTCGCAGCTACAATGTCATTTATGGTGAAATACTGTGGCGTTAAGAGGGTCTTAATCTTGACACCTAAGTCGGTGTTGAAACAGTGGCAAGATGAGCTGAAAGAACATTTCAAACTGAATGTGTGGCGATTTGATTCCAGTAATAAGTTGTTTGTCGATGCTTATGATCATACTAAATTTATCGGTTCTAAGAATCCCATAGGGAGAGAGGCTCCAGACATTGTCTTAATGTCGGCGCAATATGCCCGAGGAAGTGGAAAAAACGGTAGCATTTTCTCAAAGGAAGGCGCGTGTATGCCAGAATTACTTATTCTTGACGAAGCCCATTCTGCAAGAGTTAGTAAGGATATTTCTGGAAGTACTAAGAAGACGCAAGTCTACTCTATGCTGGAGGGCGTGTCAAAAAAGATTCCGCACATGATTTTGGCAACAGCAACTCCTATGCAAAAAGAACCAGGCGAGTATCACTCTCTGCTTAAACTTCTTGGTTTGTCAAATGTATGGCAGAAGAATCTAGTTTACATGAAATCATTAGATCTCATAGGTTGTTCAGAGATTCCAGGCCTTTCAGACTTGAATATGGCGGCAAAGATGCTAATTGATACTATGCAGGTAATGAAGCCATCTACTGAAAGATTAAGCGATGAGCAAAAACAAATACTTACCCAATTAATAAGTCAAAAAGACAAGGATTCTACAATTGTTGCAGACTTTGTCAGAAGCAATTGGCCAATCATCCGCCAACTATTGATTGTCTTACATCCAGCTCATCTGCTTACAGTAAGGAACACAAGGCGTTCTCTTTCTGAGAAGGGTTATAAGTTCCCCAATCGAAAGTTAATCCCAATCTCTATTCCGGATTCTATGGAGATTGAGATATTCTATGGCAGGGTAAATGACTATCTGTCCAATAAGTGTTTTTCTATTGAGGAAATTCTATTCCCTGATAGAAAGATTTCTATTGGATTCGTACGAGTTAGTTACCAACAAAGGGTTGCGTCATCTTTATTTTCGTGCAAAAAGAGTTTGGAGAGGCGTTTAGAAAAAATACTTAGTTTAAAAAACAACTTAAAACGCTATCTTGATTCTAAAGGCTTGCCTCAGGACTATCTTATTGGTTTTGATGACTTTGAACTTGATGAATTATTAGATGAAGGTTATGATGATACCTTCGAGGCAGATTTGTCAAAAGTAAACATTCCTGCGTTACGTCATGCTATCGATATTGAATCTACATCTATTACTCCACTTTTAAAAAGAGCAAATTCATTATTGGAAGAACGCAAGGATCTTAAGATCAAAAAATCTATTGAACTTGCAAAAAGAAGTCTAGATGATAATGACAAGGTACTAATCTTTTCAAGGTATACAGATACGATTGATGCACTTCTAAATGAATTCAATATTTTGGAATTAAATAAGCTTTATAAGTATGGTGTGTATACTGGCGCGAAATCGTGTATTGTTTCAAACGGGCAAGAGAAGCAATGTGATAAAAACGATTTAAAGCGAGAGTTATTCTCAGGAGGTATCAAAATAGTATTTTGCTCTGATGCAGCATCCGAAGGCCTAAATCTCCAAGCTGCTAGAATATTAATTAATGTAGATGTTCCTTGGACTCCTGCTAGGCTTGAACAAAGAGTGGGTCGTATCGCGCGATTGGGCCAGATTGCCGATGAAGTTGTCATTTACAATGTGTGGTATCCTAATAGCATTGAGGCGCGTATGTATCATAGGATTCAAAAGCGCCTAGAAAATAGCAACCTTGCTATTGGAGAATTTCCTGATGTTGTTGCAAGAAAAATCAGGACGGCTATCATGAATGGCCAGGATGATGAAAACCTAGGATTGAATGAACTTCTTGAAATACGTAACTCAAAACAAGTTACTGCATTGGAGGAGTTATGGTCTCAATCTGGTAATGAGACGGAGAGCGACTTGATGAGGAATCGGCTTATGACTATATGTTTAAAATGTTGCAAGCAAGTTGGGACAGAGTTAGGAGGGATTATCCATGTCTACGAAACGTCTGATGGCGCAAAATATAAGATGACATCTAAGACAGGAATGGCAGAAAGTATCTCATTGAAATCCGATATTTGGGATTACATCAAGTGCTATGATGATTCCTTAACTTTGGTAGAAGATTCTCAAGGACGCCCAATTTGTTTTGCTTTTAATAAGGAAGGCAAGACAACGATGATTAAACACTCAAGTGTTCCCAAGGCCATTATGAAGGAACCGCTTGATGAAGAAGATATCTTAACAGGTTATCCACCAATGCTTCCAAATAGCAAGCATTTGGATGTGTCATATATGCTAGAATGTGGGCTAGAACCCGCACCTAATTACTGGATTGATTAATACTGACTATAATATGAAGACAAGATTATTGGCAAGCCCCTGGGTTAAAACCCAGATGACAGATGAGACAGCAGAGGCGATAGAAATTCTAAAAGATGATGTTTGGAAAGAAGCATCGGTGTTATTTGCGGCTGAACGCGAAACCAAAATGAAGTCCGGACAGAGTGCCCCCAAAGGCATGCAACGTTATTTAAATGAAGTTATTATAAGGCGTTTTACATCAAATGGTTGGGTTGGAGAAGCAGGCTATTTCTTCAAAGGAAAGACGTGGATAAGGGTTACATTCAGACATCAGATGAGTTTGGGCTCAGATATTTTAGATGCAATAAAAGTGTGTAAGATAGAAGGAATGCAGCAAGCTGTTATTTTAGCAGCAAACAGGAAAACGTTGAATCTTATTTCGCCCAACGATGCAGCCGCAATAGTATCTTTCGAAAAACTAGAACGGGAAATAATAAGTCTCAATGGCGCACTCGATATTCCCTTGTTGTATGGTGAACTTACACCTATGTCCAGTGCTTCAAGTGATATTAATGAGGAACTAAAGAAGGCAAGACCAAGAGATTTGACAATACCAACAAAATGATGACATAGAAATTCAATATCATTTTGGGACTAACGAGTATGAGGTATGTACTTATTATAATATGTATAATGGTTCTGGTGCTATCGTGTGGGAATAAGAACAAAGTGAAGGACAAGCTTTTTGACCAGAAGAAAGAAGAATCTTCTCTGATATCAGATGAGGGCAAGGCCAGAAGGGACTCTGTTGGGAAGAAATTGTTGGAGGATGCTGCAAAAGTTGCATCTTCAGAATCTTCTTCGATTAGGAGAAAAGCATCAAGATCTGGGTATTCTTCAGATGATGACGATGAAAAAGAATACGATAATATGCGTGGCTTCGATCCGGCATCAGAGGATGACATGGATGATAATGGCATGAGCCGCTATATGGAGAATAATGATGAAGAAGGATGGGACTGACTCGATTTCATAATTCTTCTTAATAATTGTCCCGCATCGTTAATAAGGTGTGGGATTTTTCGTATCTTTGCATGTTGGAATTAAGAGAATAAAAAGTTGTATGGAGTATAATTTACCTTACCCCCAAATATGGCATCGCTCCAAGGTTGAACGCTATGAGCTACACAGAGGTAGTGTCGTGGCCTTCATGAAATATGAATTTGAAGAGCAACGTACAGGTATTATCATCATGGATGACAAGCAAATGATGTTGGCTGCTGTAAATCTTTATAAAGAGACTGGACGTATATGGTGTCAGGACTACTTGCCAGATAATATCGAGTTATTTGAAGCCAACAAAGCCGAAACTTTGTGGGGCTACCAATTCTTCTTGGAAGAGGAATGCGAACAAAACATATCTTACAAAGATAAGAATCCATATATAGCTTTCATCGAAAACGAGTGCCAGCGAACTGATTGCGGCTATGGTCATTCGTATTTTTGTCAGGACTTGCTCTCTTATGTCCCCAAAATGCTGGATCAGTCAGAGTGGCCGGCATTGAAACAATTGTTATGGCAGTCTATACAGAAATCAGGAGGTCTTCAGTTCGACAGGCTAAGAACAGAATATTACTGTTATCTGATAGGTGTGCTCATGATAGCCGAAAGTGCGTCTGATGATTATACTTATGACAATAGAATCAAACAGTTCAAAAAAGAGTGGTACCAGTTGTCATGGATGTATGGAATGGCAATAGGACGTGTGGTAGGCACGGCTCTTAACAATTTCACCGCAGTAGTAAAACAGGCAGGACAAGGACGTCGCGCTCATTATTTACATTTGTATCTGCCTCTAGTAGAAAATAACGTTGACAAGATATGCAGGTACAGCAACGACAACCGCTACAAACTTGAAGATGCTATCCGCCAGATGAGGATTGTCGAGGCACGTGAGGAACAAAAGACAGACATTGACAATCTCTATGGCATATTGTTCCCCAAACATTTTTTGCATGCTATGTCATCAAGTCGCCCTGCGGCTACAATTGCAGATTTGAAAGAGGAGGTTGTTGCCAAAGACCAGAGAATAAAGGAGCTGGAGGATGCTGTGGATGATGTTACAAACAAATATAATAGTGTTTTGGAGCAACTGAAGGATGCTGTTAAATATGTGGAGTCGGATAAGTTCTCGCCAGAAAATTTGACGGCTGCATTCCTTAGATTTCCTACTGAACTAGCTTTGTCGTTCTATGGCAGTATGTCAACGCTTATGGCTTTGGATGCTACATGGCAGAAATATGCGCCAAAGATTCTGGAACAGATTCTGGCCCAGCAGAAGGAGCGGCAAGAAAGACAGGAGCAGAAGCAGGACAAGATGATTGAGGAAGTGGAAAAGGCGGCGAATAAGCCTACGACGCAGAATATCTATGGCGACAAGAACGAGTTTCAAGATGGAGCGCAGTTGCTGAAGATGGGCATACCTGAAGGTGCTGACCCTGCTGAGATTGTAGCACGCATAGCAGAACAGCAGCAGACTCTGCTGGAGTAGAATAATAATAAAGACAATGAGCGATACGAAGGAATATATCAAGGGCGATAAGCATGTGCACCAGGCTGGGAGCATCATGATTAAGTTCGCACAATATAACGTGCCTGAGCAGAAGGGTGACTGGAAGCAGC
>JAEEGL012366239.1_pt1 | contig 10114 bp, 9 predicted proteins | sample 9134231 | NCBI WGS metagenome assembly JAEEGL01 (sample SAMN16246548, study PRJNA631951) | gut metagenome | biome: gut microbiome; feature: rumen; material: fiber-attached | host: Bos | place: Iran: Karaj | collected 2018-10 | reverse complement strand
CTCGGTGATCAGAGTGTCCGTGTTCCAGCCCATCCGGGGACCGGCGTTAACAGCGATGATCTTTTTCATGGCGTTCATTCCTCCTTTATACAGCCGGGAAACTGCCTGTTCTGCTGCTGCTCATCATACCACGAATCCGGCTTCCCGGGAAGGAGCCATCCGGGCGCCCGGACCGGAAAATGAAGCATACCGGGCATATTTTTTTCCGGCATTCCGCCCTTTTTCCGCGCGGAGATGGTATACTGACCGGGAGCCTGAAAACAATTTCTGATGCAGCCGGCCCGGCTGCCCCAAGGGAGAATAAATATGAAAGTCGGCATACTGTCGGACACACACGATCTTCTGCGGCCCGAAGTGACCGAAGCGCTTCGGGGCTGCGAATGGATTCTTCACGGCGGGGATATCAGCAGCCGGCGCGTGCTGGACCGGCTGGAAGAGATTGCACCCGTGAAAGCGGTTCGGGGGAATAACGACGGGGAATGGGCGGAATACCTGCCCTTATTCCTGGATTTCGAACTGGGCGGGCTCCGGATTTATATGGCCCATAAGAAAAAGGACCTCCCCCGGGACCTGGCCGCATATGACCTGGTGATTTACGGCCACTCCCATCAGTACGCTTCCGACTGGCAGGAATACGCGGGGAAGAAACGGACCCTGCTGTTCAATCCCGGAAGCTGCGGCCCCCGCCGGTTTATCCAGCCGATCACCATGGCCGTCCTGAGGATCGAACCTGACGGATGGGATATCAGACAAATCCGGATTCCGCACGCCGCCCGGGAAAAAGCGCCGGAAACCGGCAGCGGCAATATATACCGGCAGATTGAAACGGTGGTTCACGACACGGAAAAAGGGCTGTCGGTCGATGACATCGCGAAAAAACGCGGACTCGACAGGGAACTGGTGGAACAGATCGTCAGGCTGTATGTGACGCATCCCGGCGTGACTGTGGACGGCATCATGACAAAGATGGGACTGCTGGGGAAACTTTAAGAAACCGGAGGATTCATATGAGCCTGTTCGCGATCGGCGACCTGCATCTCCATTTCCAGTCGGAACTGAAGGCGCGCGGCCAGCTTCAGGAACCGGTATGGAGAAACCATGAAGCCAGATTCAGGCAGAACTGCGAAAAACTGGTCGGGCCGGACGACACGCTGGTGCTCGCCGGCGATCACAGCTGGGGAAGGAAGCTTCCCGAATGCGGGAAGGACCTGGAATACATCAGCTCCCTTCCCGGGAGAAAGATCCTGCTTCGCGGCAACCACGACATGTTCTGGGACGCAAAGAAAACGGAGGCCCTGAACAAACAGTTTGCCGGGAAACTCTTCTTCCTTCAGAACAATTACGCGCCTTACGGGGAGTACGCGATCGTCGGAACGAAAGGGTATACGTTTGAAGGCCCTTTCTATATGCGCGGCAATAAGATCGTGGGCTGGGACGGGGTGGCGGAACAGACCGCGGCAAAACGGATCGAGCGGGAAACGGAGCGCCTGAGACTGTCGTTTGAGGCCGCGCTGAAAGACGGTTACAGCAGGTTTATCATGTTCCTGCATTACCCGCCCACCAACGTCATGGAAAGGAACAGCGAATTCACGGCCATGGCTGAAAAGTATCATGCAGAGCAGGTCATCTATGCCCACTGCCACGGCGAACACCGCTTCCACGACAGCATTGAGGGAAGGCACCACGGCATTATGTTCCGGCTGGTATCCGGCGACTACCTGAAGTGGACGCCGCTCCGGATCCTGTGAAGCGATCGCCTGAATACGCCGGGATCCCGCAGCCTGACGCGGTATGAAGCCCCGGATGATTGATCCGGAAAAATTTCCGGAAGTCCGGGAAAAACCTGCAGCAAACCGGATCAAATCCGGCGCAGAGGGCAAACCCGGCGATTGACGATTTTCCATTCTATGGTATTATGATAATGTATTGACCCGCACTCGGGAAAGGGCCGTGCCGGGAAACGGTCCCGACAGTGTACAGGGTCTTCGGAAAAGAAATTTACAACGTCAAAAAAGAAGACATCGCATCCGGAAGGGCTGTCCGCGGCATGCCGGAACGGAACAACCTGCCGGAACCGGCACAGGGAGGGCGCCATGATTACCAATGACAAAGGGATCGTCGAACTGAAGCATTTCATCCTGCGGGAGGTCTGCCGCCTGGCCTGGGAAGGACAGCTGACCGCGGAGGCAACGGAGAAAATCGTCTACCGGGTGAGCCCCGGGCCCAAACCGCAGTACCGCTGCTGCATCTATAAGGAGCGGGAAATTGTCCGGGGCCGGATCCGGCTTGCCATGGGACAGGACCCGGATCCCGCCCATACCTCTCCGAACGTGGTTTCGGTCATTTCCGCCGCCTGCGACGACTGCCCGATCCAGAACTACTTCGTTTCGGACATCTGCCGGTTCTGTCTCGGGAAAGCGTGCCTGAACGCCTGCAAGTTCGGCGCCATCGCTCCGGGCGACAGCAAAATGAAAATTGATCCGGCAAAATGCAAAAGCTGCGGCATGTGTGCCAGGGCCTGCCCTTTCGGCGCCATCATTCACCAGGAACGTCCGTGCCGGAAGGCCTGCCCCGTGGACGCCATCTTTTACGACGAAGCCGGGATCTGCTGCATCGACGAGAGCAAGTGCATCCACTGCGGCCACTGCATCCACAGCTGTCCTTTCGGAGCGATCGGTTCCAAGATTTATGCTGCGGACGTGATCCGGGATATTCTTGCGGGCAAACGCGTCATCGCGATGTGCGCTCCTGCCACGGAGGGGCAGTTCGGCAAGGAGATCGGCATGGCTTCCATCCGCGCCGCCCTGAAAAAAGCCGGCTTCGCGGAGATGGTGGAGGTCGGACTGGGCGGGGACATGACCGCCGCTTCCGAGGCGCTGGAATGGATCGAGGCCCGCAGGGAAGGCCGGATCATGACGACCTCCTGCTGCCCGGCTTTCATTTCCATGCTGCACCATCATTTCCCGAAACAATATGAAGAGAACAAGTCCGCGACAGTTTCCCCCATGGTGGCAGTTTCCAGATACCTGAAGTCGCAGGACCCGGATTGCGTCACCGTGTTCATCGGGCCCTGCATCGCCAAGAAGGGGGAAACCCTGAACGAATTCATCAAGGATACCGCGGATTACGCGCTGACCTACGGCGAAATAGTCGCCATGCTTGACTCGAAAGGGATCGCGATGGAACCTGCGGAGGATGGCTACCAGGAGGCCTCCATCTTCGGAAAACGCTTTGCCGGCAGCGGCGGCGTCGCCGGCGCCGTGCTGGAAGTGATGGAGGAGATGGGAGAGGATACCTCCGGGATTCGCCTGATGACCTGCGCGGGCGGCGACGAGTGCAGAAAAGCCCTGATGCTGCTGAAAGCCGGCAGGCTGGACGCGGATTTCGTGGAAGGGATGATCTGTCCGGGCGGCTGTATCGGGGGGCCTTCCAAACACCAGGCGGAGGCCGTGGTGATCAAAGCCCGCACGGAGCTCCTGGGCAAAGCGGACGGGCGCAAAATACTGGAGAACCTGAAACAGTACCCCATGGACCGGTTCTCCATGCACCGGGACGGAACTATGCCGGACGCCGCGGAAAGCGGCAGGAAGGAATAAAGGCCTGAACGGCAACCTGCTGCGGCGCCGGGAAGGATTCCCGCGCCACGGATTTCTGTAACGATCAATTTACGAATGAATAAGGAGGATGACTGGATGAAGGTATTGCTTATCAACGGCAGCCCGAAAGGAAACGGCTGTATCCACACCGCGCTGGCGCTGGCGGCGGAGGTGCTGAACAAGGAAGGCATCGAGACCGAGGAAATCCACGTGGGCAACAAGGACATCCGGGGCTGCATCGCCTGCGGCCGGTGCCGCGAAACCGGGAAGTGCGTGTTTGACGACCTGGTGAATGAAACCGCGCCAAAACTCGCGGAGGCCGACGGCATTATCATCGGATCCCCCGTGTATTACGGCATGCCCAACGGAACGGTGCTCTCCTTCATGCAGCGGCTGTTCTACAGCCACCGCTGCGACCTGCACATGAAGGTCGGCGCGTCCGTGGTTTCCTGCCGCCGGGGCGGCAACAGCGCCACCTTCGCGATCATGAACCAGTTCTTCGGCATCAACGGGATGCCCACCGTGCCCAGCACCTACTGGAACGACGTGCACGGCTACAAGGCGGAGGACGTACTGGCCGATCTGGAAGGCACGGAGACGATCCGGAACATGGCGACCAATATGGCGTTCATGATCAGGTCCATCCATGCCGGTAAGGAACAGTTCGGCAAGCCGGACGTAAAGCACACCCAGTTCTTCAACTTTATCCGGTAACCGGATCCGGTACACGTAAAGGAAGGTGACAGGTCCCCCACCGGACGCTGCTATGAACCAGAAAAACAAGCTGCTGGAAAAAGCCCAGGAAGCATTGTCCGCCGTGCTTCCGATTATTCTGGTCGTCCTTGTCCTGGGACTGACAGTAGCGCCGATCCCCAGCGGCGTCATGCTGTCCTTCCTGTTCGGCGCGGTGCTGCTCGTCATCGGTATGATGTTCTTCTCCGTCGGGGCCGAGGTCGCCATGGAACCGATGGGGGAGCACGTAGGCGCACGGGTCACCCGGACCAAAAATCTGCCGCTGATCCTGATTCTCGGCTTTTTCATGGGCGTGATGATCACGGTGTCGGAGCCGGACCTGCAGGTGCTGGCCAGGCAGGTGCAGGCGATTCCGGACCTTGTGCTGATCCTGTCAGTGGCGGTCGGCGTGGGCGCGTTCCTGGTGCTGGCATTGCTGCGGATATTCTTCCATTTTTCCCTGCGGCTCCTGCTCCTGGGTTTTTACCTGCTGCTCCTGGGGCTTTTCTTCCTGGCCCCTGAAAGCTTCCGGGCGATTGCTTTCGACTCCGGCGGCGTAACCACCGGCCCCATGACGGTGCCCTTTATTATGGCGTTCGGCATCGGTATCGCCGCCATCCGCAGCGACAGCAACGCGCGGGAGGACTCCTTCGGCCTGATCGCGCTGTGTTCCGTCGGACCGATCCTTGCCGTCCTGATCCTGAGTATGATTTACCGCGCGGAAGGCGCTGCGTACAGCCCGCTGGCCGTCACGAACGTAGCGGACTCCATTGAACTGCGGACCTTTTTCGGCGGAGGGTTTCCTGTCTACATGAAGGAAATGCTGTTTTCCATCCTGCCGATCACCGTTTTCTTTTTCATATTCAACTTTATCATGATCCGGCTGAATTATAACCTGCTGTCCCGCATCGGGCTGGGAATCCTGTATACCTATATCGGCCTGACGATCTTCATGACCGGGGCCAATTACGGATTTATGCCGGCCGGGGCCTATCTGGGGCAGACGCTGGGAGAACTGCCGTATTACTGGATCATCGTTCCGGTGGGGCTGGTGATCGGATACCTGGTTGTCCGGGCCGAACCGGCGGTATATGTGCTGATGCGGCAGGTGGAGGACCTGACGGACGGAGCCATTACCGGAAACAGCCTGAAACTGAGCATGTGCGCCGGCGTTGGAATTTCCGTAGGCCTGTCCATGCTGCGGATGATCCTGCATATCAACATTATGTGGCTGATTGTTCCGGGATACGCGCTGGCCCTGGGAATGAGCCTGCTGACCCCCGGCCTGTTTACGGCGATCGCCTTTGACTCCGGCGGCGTCGCATCCGGCCCCATGACGGCCACCTTCCTGCTCCCGATGGCGATGGGACTGTGCACAGCCACGGGAGGAGATATCGCGAAAGACGCTTTCGGCGTCGTCGCCCTGGTGGCCATGACGCCCCTGATCACCATCCAGGCGCTGGGCCTGGTCTACCGGTATAAAAACCGCCGCCGGAAGCAGGAACAGATTACGGTTGACCCCTTCGCGGACATTCCGGACGACGCGATTATCGATCTGTAAGAGACCACGGGAGGCTTAGCGCTGTATGGATCATACAGAACTGTATCTGATGATGACGGTGACCGGCAGAAACAGGGTCTCTGACTTCATCCGGATGTATCATGACAAAGGCCTGGAAACGCATCTGCTGTCCCTCGCCCACGGAACCGCGCCGCAGCGCTATCTTCGCTACCTGGCGCTTGACGAAACGGAAAAGACCGTGATCCTCTCCGTGATCACGGGCCGGAAATGGCTGGAGGTCAAAAAAGCCATGTCGGTCCGGCTGCGGATCGAGGCGCCTGGCGTCGGCGTCGCCTATATCGTTCCGCTGGCCTCCGTCGGCGGAAAACGGGAACTGATGTTCCTTACGGACGGGCAGGGCTTTGTGAAGGGAGATGAACAGACCTTGAAGGGAACGGAACAGGAACTGCTGATGGTCATCTGCAACCAGGGCTACAGCGAAACGGTCATGGACGCGGCACGGACGGCAGGCGCCCGGGGCGGTACGGTCATCCACGCCCGGGGAACCGGACAGGATAAGGCGGAGCGCTTTCTCGGCATCTCCCTGGCCAGCGAAAAGGACGTCATCCTGATTGTGGCGGCCACGGAGGATAAAAAAGAGATGATCCGGCAGATTATGCAGGACGCCGGGCCGGGATCCAAAGCCGGCGCGGTGGTGTTTTCCCTTCCGGTCACCGACACCGCGGGCATGACGCTGCACCCCCGAAGCGAAGACCTGGAGGAGGATCCCCTTCCGCAAACCACCGATACGGATCACGAATCCGGGGAAACCTGACCGGCATATATATAACAGAGTCCGTTCCGCATTGCTGTGCGGAATGGACTTTGTTTTTACTCCTTTGCGTTCTTTCGGATTTCTCCTGCTCGCCGGCATCCTTTTTTTCCGATTCACCTTGCCGCCGGTAAAGGAACAGTCACCGTTGTGCCCCGGTCCCAAAGCTCATTCGTAAAAAGCAATGCCGCTACCTGGTCCGGATCGATCACCCGGTTGAAGAAATACACGTGGCTGCATGTGGCTTTCTTCCGGTCCTGCGGACTCATGGATGTGGATTCCATCATTCCTGTAACGGCGGTGCCGTCCTGCATGACCACGCCGGTAATATACGGCGCCTCGCCGTCAAAATACCCGGGCACAACCAGGCTCGCGGCCATATGCATCGGTGCGATGGCAAGATCCGTCAGTACGGCCCGGGTTTCGGGAACCTCCAGTTCCAGGCCGGCCAGCTGCCGCTCTTTCTCCGTACAGTGAAGCTCCCAGGAAAATTCCCATTTCCCGTCCGCGACGACTTTGTCCTCGCCGCCGTAGCGGCTGTAAACCAGTTTCTCCAGCGTTACGGTTATTTCTTTTCCCGCGAAACTGAAGCCTTCCTGATCGGTATAGCACGCGAAGAAAAAGGTCGCGTCTCCGCCGGCGTCATTCCAGACGATCCTGCGGTCTTCCACCCAGTTGATAAATCCCGCGGAGGCCGCCTCCCCGTCGTTATCCAGTCCGGGCACAACGATACGGATTCCGTCAAACAGCGGCTGTTCCTCATCGGGAATCATCACGCCGGAAACGCGGAATGCGGCCCGGATATGACGGGCGTCCGCGACGCACTCGTCCAGCGTGACGGCAATGCCTGCATTCTCGACCCTTATCTTTTGCGTATCAATCAGTCCGTCTTCCCTGAATAATTCCCGGATGCTGTCCGTTATCTTCAGGTTATCCTCCAGCAGCGCGTTCGGATCCCTTTCCGCGGCTGCTCCCGTAAGGACGCACAGCGCTGCCAGCAGGACTGCGATCCATACCGGCCGGTTTCTCCTCTTCATGATATTCCTCTTCATGATATCCCACCTCTTTTCAAAATCATTCATTCCCGGATGTCCGGGGCAGCGGGACGGTATACTCCGTTCCGTCCGCTTCCGTCCGGAAAACCAGTCCCTCCGCGTCTTCCGGGCGGATCACCCGGTTCAGGGACCAGGATTCCTCGTACAGGCCGTTTTCGTTGGAATACAGGTGATTGGCAGACCAGACGTCCTGAAGGCTGACGGCCGTCCCATCCTTCATCCGGATCCCGTACAGGGACGGATGGCGGAACGTATAATCCTCGTCCGGTATTTCTCCGGGTTCCGCCGGAATCTCCGTTTCAACCTTGATTCCCAGGGGCGTCAGGCTGGCGCTTCTCACTTTGCAGCCGGTATTTCCCAGCGGCAGTTCCAGGCCCTGCAAATTGCGGTTTTCTTCCGAAGCCTGGAGGATCCATTCGAATTCCCAGTCTTCTTCCACGTCCGTGATCGTTACATCCCCGCCGTCGTCCCGCGTCAGATTGCTCAGCGTCACGTGAATCGGAAATCCGTCCAGCGGTGCGAATCCGGCCTGGGCCGCGAGCCGCAGCACATACATCATGTCCCCGTTCCCGTCTTCGTATACGATTCGGCATTCCCCGTCCCCGGTCCGCGTTTCCCGGGTCAGGAACGATCCGCTGCTCGAACCGATAAAGGCTTCCGTTCTCCCGATTTCTGTTTTCACCTTTGCGAAATACGGATACCAGTCCTGCCCGGGATGATATCCGGACACCCGGAAAGCAAGATATATGGTGTCCGCGTCGGCCACGCTCTCCTCCAGGCACACGGTCACGCCGCCGCGCGTCACGCTCCGGAGGTGTTCTTCCTCCAGCCGGCTGTCCTCGTATACCTGCCGTGATTCCTCTGTGATATTCAGCATTTCCTTCAGCGGAGGCTTCCACAGGCCGAGACCCGCAGCCACCGCAGCCGCCGCGCAGAGAAACAGCCCGAACGCAGCCGCAACAGCCAGTGTGCGGCGCCGCGTGACACGGGTCCGCGGCTGAGCTGCCAGGCGGGCCAGCCGGTTTTCCACCTTCATTTCCAGCCCGGGCGAAGGAGACGGCCGGGCCGCGTGAAGCGCGTCCCGCAGATCCTGCTCATTCATGACCGGTTCCCTCCTTTTCCATTTGTTTCCGCAGCAGGTCCAGCCCGCGGGAGATGCGGGACGAAACTGTTCCCCGGGGCAGATGAAGAATGAACGCGATTTCTTTTTCCATCATGTTCTCATCGTATTTCAGCAGCAGCGGCAGGCGGAATTTCTCTTCCATCCCGGCCACATAATCCGCAATCCCGCGGTCCTTCTCCGGCTGGACCAGCGTGTTCTCCAGCGCGTCAAGCGGAGTCGTCCGTTTTCTCCTTCGCAGTTCGTCGTGCGCCGCGTTCACAGTGGCTTTGGCCAGATAGGCGGGGATGGCTTCCTCTGAGCGGATCCGCTCCAGGTGCGCCCATGTTTTTTCCACCGCATCAGCGACCGCGTCTTCCGCGTCGGCGCCGCTGCGCAATATGCCATAGGCAATCCGCCAGAGGGAACTGCTCCGTTCCCTGACCGTTTCCGCAAACAGCCGTTCCCTTTCCCCGTTCATCTGCTTCCATTCCTCGTTCCGTATCCTGATACACTATACAGACGGATTTTTCCCGGCCAGTGCTCCGTAAAAATAAAAAAATAAAAAACCGGAGACAGAGAACCGCCTCTCTGTTTCCTATCATAACAGAAATAAACCTAGCGGAAAAGGTGAAATTCAGCTGTTCAAAATCAGAATGTTCGCATTCCGCACAATAGTTTGTAAAGTCTAATTCACAGAGGCCGGCTGCGCCACCCGGCAGGGTCCGGAAGACAACGGGCTTTCCGTGTCCGGTATGCGGAAAGAAACGTGAATTAGAGCATGCGTCCGGGCAAAACAGAAATCTGGATATACAGGCTTGTCATCTGTGAAAAATGGAATATAATATAGTTTGTTTATACTAACTCTTATGTCTCCTGATGGTGGAATTCAGGATATGAAGATGGGAATCTGCGGATATCCGGCCGGCTGCCGGCTGTGATGGAAAGGTAAAGGAGAAATGAATTATGCAATTTGATGAGAAGGGCAACCTGACCGGGAAAACACTGATGCTCCTGCCAGGAACAGCCTGCGATTATCAGACGAATTTCGCCGCGGTGCTGGATCGCCTCAGCGAAAAGTACCATCTGATCTGCGTCAACTACGACGGCTTTGACGGAAGCGGCGCCGTCTTCCCGGATATGATCACGGTAACGGAGAAGATCGAGCGGTATATTCAGGAACGCTTCAGCGGGAAACTGGACGGGGCACTCGGCTCCTCCCTGGGCAGCACCTTTGTGGGACAGCTGATCATGCGGCAGAAGGTGCATATCGATCATGGCATCTTCGGCAGCCCCGAT
>JAEEGL012296950.1_pt1 | contig 10114 bp, 12 predicted proteins | sample 9134231 | NCBI WGS metagenome assembly JAEEGL01 (sample SAMN16246548, study PRJNA631951) | gut metagenome | biome: gut microbiome; feature: rumen; material: fiber-attached | host: Bos | place: Iran: Karaj | collected 2018-10 | reverse complement strand
ATGAAAATGTCAGACGGAATATGCGGCTTCACGACCCCGAATCGCCGTTCCTTGTGGGCAATCTACAGGAGGGTGAGGACATACATCAGGCAAGTCAGGAGAGCTGGATAGATGCACAGCTCACATTGTTTTAGGCGGTGATAATATGGATAAATTTGATTTTCTGATTAAATATCTGCTCTCGGAGTGCGGCGAGAACATCGCCATTCCCGAAAGCAAGCGGGACAAATTCCGCCTGTATCGCAGCCTTGTGAACGTGCGTCCGGCGGCTCCCGCGAGTGATGAATACTACGAAGCGGAGAACGAACTGCTGGCCGAGCTGACAGCGGAAAAGGGCATTACCGATGCCGCTGACCTCACACCCCGTGAGCCGCATATTTACCTATGGCGCGGCGATATTACCACGCTGAAATGCGGTGCGATAGTCAACGCCGCAAATTCTGGAATGACAGGCTGTTACTCTCACTGCCACAACTGCATTGATAACTGCATTCACACTTTCGCAGGAGTTCGTTTGCGGTATGAGTGCGGTCAGATCATGGAGAAGCAGGGATACGCAGAACCTACCGGAAAAGCAAAAATAACTAAAGCCTATAATTTACCCTGTGACCATGTGATACATACCGTCGGACCCATAGTGCAGGGGCGGCTTACGGACGAACATTGCAGACTGCTTGAAAGCTGCTACAAAAGCTGTCTTGATATTGCTGTACAAAATAACGTACAGTCAATAGCCTTTTGCTGCATCTCAACAGGCGTGTTCGGATTCCCGCAGAGAGAAGCTGCGCAGATTGCGGTAAATACTGTCCGCGATTTTCTTAAAACTCACGACATCGGGGTGATATTTAATGTTTTCACAGAAACAGACTTTGACATCTACAACAGACTTCTCGGATGAGATCCGGCGACTGAATGACGAAATACAGGCTGCCGATGCGATAGTTATCGGTGCAGGTGCAGGACTTTCCACAGCAGCGGGATTTACCTACTCCGGCGAGCGGTTCCGTAAATACTTCTCAGATTTCGAGGATAAATACGGCTTTCATGATATGTATTCAGGCGGGTTCTATCCGTTCCCGACCCCGGAGGAACAGTGGGCATACTGGTCAAGGTTCATTTACTGCAACCGATATATGGATGTTGACAACGGCACATACAAGATGTTGTTTGAGTTGATGAAGGACAAGGACTATTTTGTTATTACTACGAATGTCGATCATCAGTTCCAGAAGGCTGGTTTTGACAAATCGAGGCTGTTCTATACGCAGGGAGATTATGGACTGTTCCAATGCTCAGAGCCTTGCCACAACGGAACTTACGATAACGAAGAGGCAGTCAAGGATATGATCGAGTTTCAGCAGGATATGAAGATACCCGCCGAGCTGATACCGCGCTGCCCGAAATGCGGGAAACCTATGTCAATGAATCTGCGCTCTGACGATACGTTTGTCGAGGACAAGGGCTGGCATGACGCGGCTTTGCGGTATGAAACATTCCTCGGCAATAATGACGGAAAGCACATTTTATTTCTTGAACTCGGTGTTGGAATGAATACGCCCGGCATTATAAAATTCCCGTTCTGGAAAATGACAGCGAATAATCCGAAAGCGGTATATGCCTGCATAAACTACGGTCAGGCGTATGCTCCCTATAAGGTCGCGGATAGGGCGATATGTATTGACGGGGATATTCATGACGTACTCCAAAGCATATAACAATCTGATATAACCGCTCAGCCATGCAGGTTCATTGTGCATTACAGAAAATATACTTTCTGTAATGCAATCACAGGCAGCGTGACGCTGCACCCAAACCGTATGGAAGTTATCTTCTATACGGTATTTTTCTGCCTCGCTGTCCGGAGTGCAGATATATTTTTGGAACGTAATCCAATCTTTACATGACAAAAAGTATATACAGCCCACAAACGGCATAAGCAAGCCGGTTGTGGGCTGTATTACTTTTGTTCTTGAAAATTCCGACCGGTGTATATTTCTATCGGGCGGAGGGGATTTGAATTTCATTTGGTTCTTTTCGCAAATTCGGTGAAATCCCACAAACCGCGGTATAATGCGGTTTTCGGCGATTGGCATTATACTTCTTAATGTTGATGAGAGCGATATACTGATACCCAAAATCAGTGCATCAGTTAATCATCGTCATAGGCTTTGCAATTACGTTTTTGATAATCGCACACGCTTTTCTTATCTGTTCGTCAATATCTTTCCCTCAGCTTTGAGCCAGGCAATCTCATCATGTATAGTCTCGCGGTACGAGCGTGTTGTATAGCCCAGCTCGCGGCGCGCTTTCCCGGAATCGAACACATTGTTGCGGGCGAGATTATAGACAGAGAATGAGGTCATAAGCGGCTTTACGCCCTTTTTCTTTGCTTTCTTTTCAAGTATATTCGCAATAAAGTTCGCTGCTCCGAGCGGCAGAAACATCTTTACCGGCTTGCAGCCGCTCTCTTCGCAGACGAGCTTTGAGAAATCCTTGAACGATACTTCATCATTGCCGAGAATGTAGCAGCTGCCCGCTGTTCCTTTATCCGCCGCCATTATCGTCCCGTGTGCAAGGTCGCGCACATCGCAGAGATTGAACGAGCCGTCGATGCCCATAGGCATATCGCCGTTGATGATCTTGATGAGAGTGCTGGTAGTTTCTCCGACCGCGTAATCTTCAGGCCCCATTATCCCGCTGGGGTGGACTACACAGGCGTTAAGCCCCTTTTCACGCACTGCGTTAAGTACAAGCTGCGTCGCCATAGCCTTGGACTGGCTGTAGCAGCCCTCGACTTTGTCCGCATCGAAATTATCCGTTTCCCGGATAGCCGTACCCTTCTGCGCTTCCGGTATCGCGCCTGTGCTGCTGCAATATACGAGCTTTCTGCACTCCTTGTGTGCAAGGCAGAGGTCGATGATATTCTGCGTACCGCCCACATTTACATCTATCACTTTCTGATTGAATCCGGGGTCAACGGTCACTATGCTTGCGATATGAAGAACCACTGTTTCCGTATCAGCATCAACTGTGAAGAATTTTTCAAGAGACGACATATCACGAAGATCACCTTCGCATATCTCCGCTTCCTTGGGAACGAACTTCATCGCCGGGTCATTCGGGAGAACAAAGGCTCTCACCTTATCGCCCCTGTCTATGAGCTGACGGCATACCGTGCCGCCTAAAAAGCCTGCCGCTCCTGTTACCAAATACATCTTTTTCATTTTCTTGTCCTCCTGATATCTTATTTATTGAGTATATTATAGCGGCAGATTGTTTCCGAATTGTTTCGGAAATGTTGCCGAAATATTAAAAACTGAAAAGAGCCGGTATTTTTCACACACAAAGAATGTCCCCGGATTGTATCCGGGGACGTTTCTGTATTCATTTTACTGTCCGTTCCTGATTTTCTCGCCAAGCTGCATCACCTCGGCTCTCACTTTTTCTCGGGAGCTTTTTGTGACCTTCTTCCAGACCGGGTACGCAAGAAGCATGATGCCGATACCGACAATACCGAGAACTATACCGGTCACCATATTACCGAATACCATCACAAGGCTCATTCCCGTACCCATTATCAGCGTTCCGATAATTCCGACCGTCATTGCGGCGATCATTCCGGGAGTCTCGGCTTTCCGGTCAAGCTTTTGCAGCTTCTCGATGTCGCTGTACTGTTTTTCTTCGCCGGAATACTTGCGCATTATGCGCTCTGCTTCTTCGTTCTGCGCTGCCGAATAATCGTAGGTGAATGTTGTGTTGCTCATTTTGTAATACCTCCGTATATTTGTTTTCGTTTTATGTGCTTATTATATCGGAGATATGTTTCCGAAATGTTTCGGAATTGTTGCCGAAATGTTAAAATATCAGTCCGTGTACATTCTGATCTTTCTCGTTCCGCGGATTATCATATATACCGATATTCCGACTACTATTGCAATAACAAAACCGCCTGTTATCGAATTGAACAGCTGCCTGTACTCATCGCCTTTCTCGTTGAACGCATACAGCATCGAGGTCTGCAATGTCATCATCGACATCACCGCTCCGGAGAAGGTGAGGTCTTTTGCAGCCGAGAGTATTGCGTTATCGCGATTCCTGAATGAGATCATGTTCACAAGAGCAAGTACAAAGCTGTAAAATGTGTAGCAGGCTGTGATTATCACAACTACGCGTGAATACTCATTAGCCTTGTTCTGCCATATCATCTGTATCGCAAGTCCGGCGACAGTGATATTCATGAACAGCATCATTATCCCGCATCTGCGGTATGTACGGTATTCGTGCAGCTTTACAGCTTTTTCATCCTGTGAAAAGCTCTTTCTGCCTAAATTCCGCATGAGCATGAAGCGTATGCCGCCGACCGCGAAGAAGTAGATCCCCATTGACCACAGCCAGGCTGAGCCGTAGAATACACCTGTTGCGATCTTGAACACGCCGTACAGCAGATTTATTGCAAGACCCGCATACAGCGAAACTTCCGCACGGAAATCCTTGTCGTCGAAGTATCGTGCGGTAAACCCGTTTGTGTGCATAAGCCTGTTCAGCCACCTGAACGGCGGGAATTTATCCTGCGCAATAAGCAATTTCACATACCGGAACAGCCGTCCGATGCCGATGATTGTCACCACAAGCGCAAATGCCGAAACAAGATATGCCACATAGGCAAACCAGCCTGCGGCTTCCGGAAACCCGAGAGCAAATATCAGCATTCCCGTCACAACAATATCGGATACGATTATGACCCACACCGGCGGGTTCAGAATCTTTCTTAAAAGGTCTTTTTTCATGCGTGTATCTCCGGTATCGTCACAGTGAACGTGCTGCCTTTGCCGACCTCGGAATCAACTGTGATCTGAGTTCCGGTTATATCGATGATACGCTTCACAAGAGCAAGTCCGAGCCCGTTGCCGCGGGCAGCGTGAGATGTGTCGCCCTGATAGAACTTGTCAAAAATATGCTTACCTGTCTCGGTGTCTATGCCGCAGCCCGTATCGGAGACTCTGACGACCACCGTCTTGCCTGCCCTCCTGACCGAAACGCTCACTGTGCCGCCCGCATCTGTGAATTTCAGCGCGTTCGAGAACAGATTGTTCCATACAAGACTCATAAGCTCGCTGTCTGAGTTTATGACAATATCATCATCAATGTCCGTTTCGATCTCTATGTTTTTCTTCTCCCACTCGGTCTCAAATTCAAGCAGACACTCGCATATCTGCTCACTTAAATTGTACTGCCTGCTTTCGGGGAATATCTGCTGATTTTCGAGCTTGTTCAGTTTCAGGATATTTGTGATAAGCGCAGCAAGCCGCTTTGAGGCATCGCCTATCGCCTGCGCATATCCGAGACGCTCATCTTCCGTCAGCTGCGGGGATTTTAACAGCGCCGCATAATTCTGTATGACCGCCAGGGGTGTCTTCATTTCATGCGAGACATTGGAAATAAAGTCGGTGCGCAGTGTCTCGACCCCCGCAAGCTCTCCGGACATCTTGTTTATGCTCTCGATTATCATGTCATACTGCTCCTCTATGAACGGTGAATCATAGGTCTGTATGCGTTCGGAGAAGTCGCCGCCGGTTATCTTCTTCAATCCCCCGATAATGCGATTTACCGGCTTGTCAACGGTCATTTTCTTATATATCGAATAGAACACCCACATCAGCAGCGAAATGAATATTACATTTCCGAGCGTTGACAGTGCGCTGAGCTGTAACTTATCCTCCGGGATATCAATGAAATTGAAAAACAGAAAGAACGACGCTGTCACAACAAAAGACGAAAAGAGCAGTATCACAATGAACTGAAACGCCGAAAATGCCGCAGACCGGCTTTTTTTATGCCTGCTGTCCCCGCTCATTTTATCACCGCCTTGTAGCCCAGCCCGTGTACCGTCACTATCTCAAATTCTTCCACATTTTCAAACTTTTCGCGCAGCTTGCGCATATACACATCGACCGAACGCAGACCTGAATTTGCCTCGATATCCCAGAACTCATTCATAAGCTGCGAACGGGTGAAGGTCTTTTTCGGGTAGGACAGGAGTTTATAAAGCAGGTTGAATTCCCGCACCGTGAGCGGTATTTCTTCGCCGTCGTAAACGGCTGTGCGTGTATCGCTGTTCAGTGAAAACCTCCCGACAGCAAGTACTTTGGTATCCGCAATATTCGCGCGCCGGAGTATGGCTCCGAGCTTTAACAGCAGCTCATCAAAATCCACGGGTTTCACAAGATAGTCGTCGATACCGAGCTTGTAGCCCCGCTGCTTGGAAGCAATATCATCCTTTGCCGTCATAAACAGTATCGGTACGTCCTTGTCGATGCTCCGGACGCTTTCAGCAAACTCGAATCCGTCGATCTTCGGCATCATAATATCGGAAATGATCATATCGAAGTGGCTGCCGTACATAGCATCGTAAGCACTCTGCGCATCACAGCACCCGGCAGTCTCATAACCGTTCAGATCCAGGAATCTGCATAGTGTGGAATTCAGTTCATTATCGTCCTCGACAACAAGTATTTTAAGCATTTACGTTCACCTCTGTAGTAATTATAACACGCCGCTTCACAGATTTCAATAAGTTCTGATATTTTAACAATTCTGAAACATTTCCCGATGTTTCAGAATAAAACACGGCTGCGCTGCCGCAATGCTGATAACAGGCACGGTGTATATGCTGCTTTCAGCATTCATTCTGAAACACGGGGATCCGGCGTGAGATCACGACATAAAAATGCCCGCAGAGGGAATTATCTGCGGGCATCGTTTATTTCTTCTTTTCGCTCAGAAGATTGACATTATACAGTTAACTCTGATATAATAAGATGGAACGCAGTCTTGCGGATTATATCTAAGGACGTGACCCGGCTTTGGAGAACGCCATTGCAGTATTGAAGGAAAAAGCCGGACTGTAAGCTATCGTCAGCGATTGTGAGGAGTGATTAAAATGTGCCTGATATGCGACAGAATAAAAATGATACAAAACGGAACAAACCCCTATTTCGTCAAGGAGCTCGAAACGGGGTATGTGGTGATAGGTGACAATCAGCATTTTCGGGGATATACGCTGTTTCTATACAAGCACCACGGAGACAAGACCGAACTTTTCCACCTTGACCCGACAGAGCGGGCAAGATTCCTTGAAGAAATGACGATCGTTGCCGAGGCTGTGTCAAAGGCGTTCGGCGCAGAGAAGATAAACTACGAGCTTCTCGGAATGGGCGATGCACACCTGCACTGGCATCTTTTCCCGAGGGTAAGCGGTGATATTGAGAACTGCGGCAATAATGGCAGAGGTCCCGTCTGGTGGTATCCTATGGAAAAGATGTATTCCAATGACAACAGACCAAGCGAAGAACAGCTTGCAGATTTGAAATGCAGGCTGCTTGCGGAGTTGGAGAAGCTGATATGAAAAAACAAGATCAGATTTGCGAGGATCACGACGGCAATATCTTTTTATCTTTCGATAACATTACTGAAGACAAATTATCTCAGATGCCGGAGCTTACACATTGTCTTGCTGTCGTAAAGGTCGGTAATGAGTACCTGCTGGGCTGGAATAAATGGCGTAACAGGTATGAGATATTCGGCGGCTGCAAAGAGCCGGGCGAGAGCGCAAGAGAGTGTATCGTCAGAGAACTTGGCGAGGAGCTTGGTGTTGAGACAAGCGGCATTCGCTATATTGGTGCTATGAGATTCCTGATGAAGCCCGATTATTTTTCTCCCGATGAGCGCATTGAGCTGGGCGGATTATACGGAGTAACACTGCCCGAGACGTCGTCAGATGAACTGTATCGACAGGTCAGGGACAAAGAAGAGATAACAAAGTTAGCGTTTTATAGTCAGGTCAAGGACAAGGACCCGATAGCAATCATTGACAAGAAGCTGCTGGAGTATTATTGACATATTCTGAGACGGGATATCACGGATATTGAGATAAAGAAGATCGGTAAAACGCTTGCAAATATGATGAATATATGTTATAATAGTCACAATTTCAGCGGGGGTTCAGAGCGCAAAGTACTGACTGCTGTGAGCATATCGGAAGTAACCGGAGTATATGGGGAGATATGACTATGACAAACTTGATAAAGATTCCTTGCAATAAAAATTCTCAGCAGTGTGTCAGGAATGTTATGAGCTTTCTTGCTGACATTTCAGGCGATAAGATAGTTACAGGCCAGCATACACAGACCATGGACATGGAGGAGCTGCACTATATCCGCAGAATCACCGGTAAAGAGCCGGCGCTGCTCGGGTTTGAATTACTGTCATATTCACCGAATATCAATTATCTCGATACAGACGATGAGTGCATGACCGAAGTGAAAAACAACCTCGGGACGCTTCGCCGCGCATGGGAATGGGCGGACAGAAAAGGCCTCATCACATTCACATGGCACTGGTTCTCACCGCTCGGCGGACGCTCAAAATCTTTCTTCACCGAGAATACCGATTATGACGCGGAAAAAGCGGTAATAAGCGGAACTGCGGAAAACAAGGCGCTGCTGTCCGATCTGGACGTAATGGCGGGCATACTCCGCCCGTTCTGCGAAAAGGAGATACCGATACTCTGGAGACCGCTTCACGAAGGTGAGGGGAAATGGTTCTGGTGGGGTTCAAAGGGCGGTGAAACGCTGAAAAAGCTCTACCGCATAATGTACCGGAGATTTACCGAAACTCATGGGCTCAACAATCTGATATGGGTATGGAACGCGACACTTCGCGAATGTTATCCGGGAGACGATGTTGTTGACATAGTATCACGCGATATGTATCCCGAAAAGCACTGCCATACAAGTCAGAGCGATATGTACTATGATATGCTGAAAATAACGGAATGTCCGAAGATCATACTTATCGGTGAGACCGGTACTCTGCCCGATCCGGAAGCTATACACGATGAAAAAGTCGGCTGGGCCAGCTATATGACATGGTCGGGTGCCTTCTGCATGAGCGAAGAATTCAGCACCTCGGATAAACTGCGCGAAGTCTATTCGAGTCCGTTTTCGGTGACAAAAGAAACGCTTCCGGTTCTTTACTGACGTATCCCACAGAATATTTGCGGCAGACAGATCACCTTCATATTTACCGTTTAAACAAAAGGAGCACAGTCAATGGATCTGATAGAGAACAAAACATTTGACCGGGAAAGAGCTTTATATAACATACGGAATACTCTTGTCAGGAATTGCATCTTCGCCGGCCCCGGCGACGGGGAATCCGTTCTTAAAGAAACAAGGGATATTGTTATAGACGGCTGTAAATTCTCACTAAGATATCCTGTCTGGCACGCAAAAAAATATGAGCTCAGGAATTCAGAGCTGGATGAAAATACAAGAGCACCGCTGTGGTACTCCGATGACGGTATGATCGAAAATACCGGGATCACCGGTGTAAAAGCGCTGAGAGAATGCAGGAATACTGTTATCCGCAATTGCAGGATAGAGTCACCGGAATTCGGCTGGAAGACCTCAGATACCAGAATATCTGACAGCCGCATTGTATCAGAGTATGTTTTCCTTGATGCGGAGGATATCGAGATCGAAAACATTGATTTTAAAGGGAAATATTCATTCCAGTATGTCAGGAATGCGGTTATCAGAAATTCGGAACTTGATACAAAGGATGCATTCTGGCACGCAAAAAATGTCACAGTAACGGATTCGGTCATAAAGGGTGAGTATCTGGCGTGGTTTTCCGAGGGACTCACACTGATAAGATGCAAGATAATCGGCACACAGCCGCTCTGCTATTGCAAGGATCTGAAACTTACAGACTGTGAGATGGTAGATTGTGACCTTTCCTTTGAATACTCTGATGTTGAAGCGGATATCCGGGGACATATCGATTCCGTGAAGAATCCAAGGTCAGGAAGAATATGCGCGGACAGTATCGGCGCGATAATCAAAGAGGATTCGATCATGGAAAGCGAAGCTGTTATCAATGTAAATACAAAGGCATGAAAACACGAAATACTTTTGTACCGCTGATTCTTTTAATTCTGTTATGAAGTGCCCATTTGTCAATAGTAAAAAACAACAAAAAAGCAAAGCGGGATTTGTGAACCCTAAAAGCATCTGAGAAGAGTCTGAAAACAGATTCCGACCTTAGCCACTCT